>Ga0208544_10002527_pt1 | contig 11845 bp, 10 predicted proteins | sample DEB08_DNA_9_FD_184526 | JGI IMG/M metagenome (GOLD analysis project Ga0208544, IMG submission 184526) | Aqueous microbial communities from the Delaware River and Bay under freshwater to marine salinity gradient to study organic matter... | ecosystem: Environmental > Aquatic > Marine > Coastal ...
CCCAAAACCCCAAAACCCCAAAACCCCATGCTGGATAAAAGTTGAGACGCTTTTAATATTTGTAAGATAAAAATAAATTATATTTCGGAAAGGATACAAAGGATGGTTCAGAACACGCCAGCCGGCAAAATCGACGTGCCCTTGTTGCTAACCTACAAGACACCCATTTACGAGCAGTACGTCTCCTCAAGAGATGCCATACTATACGGCCTCAGTATCAACTTTGGAACAGATCCCATGAATCGAGATCACTTTAGGTTCACTTATGAGAATGATGAAAACTTTGCGGTCTTTCCTTGCATGTACCACACCTTATCTCACAGTAGCCCGTTTAGAAAAGCTGGGCATGTGGCACCCGGCCTCGAAGACTACAACCAAATGATGCTGATGCACGGGGAGGAAACGCTCGAGGTCCACCGGCCCATGATGCCCAACACTCATTACCTCATGAGGGAAGAGATTGCAGACTTGTAGGACAAGCGCTCTGGCGGTCTGCTGGTCATTAAAAACAAAGTTTACGAAAAAACCACAGATGAACTCTGCGCTACCATTATGACGAGCTTGTTTATCCGCGGCATCGGCGGCTTCGGCCACAAGGGAACTCACAAAAACACTTTCCCAAATGTGCCAAAACGCGCTGCTGACTTCGAGTGTGTCGAGTAAACCAATAAAAGCCAAGCCATGCTCTACAGGTTGAATGGAGACAGGAACCCCTTGCATGCGGACCCCGTTGAGTCAGCCAAGGGTGGTTTCGAAGTCCCACTCTTGCATGGCATGTGCACCTACGCAATTACAACTTAAGCGTGCCAGCAGCATTTCTTCAAAGGAGAAGAAGGCTCGATCAAAAAGAGCGGAGTGCGATTCACATCCCACTGCTTCCCTGGCGAAATCCTCTTGATCAAAGGCTGGAAAGAGGGCAACACCGTCATTTACTAGACTTCAACTAAGGAGCGCGGCAAGATGATCCAGACCGGCTACTTCACAATTGAGCGCAATGCTGCTAAGCTTTGATTTTCCTATTACTGCGAATCAGCATGGAAATTAATTTAAAAAGTGACTTTTAGATAGTCATCTTAGATTGACTAAATTTAATTTGAATTTAAATCATAAGGAGAAATATGAAAAGATCCCAGCACAGACTCAAGCAGCCCAAGTCCAATCATTCTGTTTCACTCTGCCGAATTGCAATAGCGACAGGCGGAGGTGTCTCCACAACGCATCAAAAGTTCTTAAGCAACGCTGAGGTGCTCCAGTAGAGTTCGTCAAAGAACAGCATCACGATTAAGGTGGAACCCTCGCAGAAACATCGAGTTAGTCTCCAAGGGACAATCACGATTCGAGGGTTGATGAATGACTAGAAGTAGGGAGCAGGAGGACAGGGCAAGAGTTGGATGAACGCTTAGGAGTAAGCGCATGGCGTGTATGGCCTGGATAACGGCTCATCACTGACAATCAAAAACAACGTGCACTAGCCCCAGCGACGTCTTGCCCTACAAAAAAAGAACAAGAAAAGACACTTGAGCGTGGCCAGCGGTCTCAGTCACATAGGTCGACACAGGCGGGATCAAGAAGGCAAGCTTCACTCTCCAAACTCGTAACAGAGGGTAAGAGCTGTCGATATCACTATTGAGATGGATAAGTCTGAAAACAATCAAGACACTGAGCCGTTGCTGAGGGACGTGGCTTCAAGTTCCTACCTACACAGTCAAAGCATGATGAATCAAGGAGATCTGCCGCCCCAGACAGGTTCGAAGCACAACTCGATATAGTCTTAGCGAGATGATTATTCATTTACAAGAAAGAAGAATGTGACGAGCCCATCTCCATAGACTCTGATGCCGAGTATGCCAATGACGACAACCGACATGAGACCAATCTCAGCAGCAAATATCAGACTTTCTGGATTAAAACGAGCTAAACAGCGTGCTGCCACGTGCTTGGGCGGCAGTGGAGGCGGCAGCGGTGGTATGAAGAAGAAAAGGTCAATTTAGGTGCAAGACAGCGGGAGTGCGATGAGCGCAGCGCTTGCAACCAAGTCCTCACTCATGATGAACTCGAGCAAAGAGGCGCACAAGCCTAAGCTTAAGAGCAAGTTCAACATTCTTGACTGTGGTGGTCCTGCTCCAGCCTCAACCAATTCAGCCGGTAGTACTAAAGTGATTGGGTTGAAAAGAAGAGAGATCTATTTGGAGAACTTTGTCAAGATGAATATGAAAACTGAGCAGCATGATGCAGCTGAAGTCTACGCCCAAGAAGACGAGGGCAAACTGTGCAGTAAGCTGTCAACGGCGATGGACAACCAAGCTGGCCGACCAAAGACTGCGATTCAGAAAACAAAGCTGAGATTGAAAAGTTCTGCGCATAACAACATAAGGGGGTCTCACATGTCAAACACCGACACTTACTACAATAGAAACTTGACAAGCTAGACTCAGGTCTAATCTTCACATTTGTCTCCCAGCAGAGACTACTACCAGCAGTTGTAGTCCTAAAACCAGCACATTAACAGGAACAGAATTTTCAGTGTCCATGGTGATGGAACGACAGATGACTCGCTGAGAATTCCTAGCAGCGCTCATAACTAAGATCTCGCGACTAATCTTCCAGCGCATCAGCCTTCCTAGTACAAGACGTCGCGCAAACCTGCGGGGTCGTTCATCTCCACAAGGCCGAACCAAGTGCAGCGACACCAGTTTAAACAATATAACCGGGTCATGAGCAGTCAGGAGTACGATAAGGGTTCCCATCATCGAATTGAGAGGATACAGAGTGAAAGCAATGACCATGCTCAAGCGAGACGTTCCTCCAGCTAGGCCCAGTTCACCATGATGTAAAACTTTTAGTTGATCGATAGGTTCCAACGAATAAACTCTTAAACTGGCCAAGGGAGAATACCTACGACGCACAAAAGAGCAAGAATCTATCATCGAGATCCTAGCAGTGGTGGTGCTAACAGCGGCTCACATGGTGGCATTTCAGCGGCGGCTGATGTCTCGCAAGTCTCCACCCTCAAAAACTCCTAAATTGAATCCATCTATGACAGAGCTAACCATGAGAGGCTTTAATCATTTGATTAGAATGCGAAGTTTGTTATTGCGACGGGTGTGCATGGTGGAGGAGGTGAGATTACTAACTCCAGTGGTCAAAGTCCCATAACTCTAACCCAATAGCAAAAAAACAAGAGGGCAAATGAAATTTACGCAGTCACTGATCATAGTTGCTAAACAGAGGATGAGGAAGAGGCCGAAAAGGATTAGAATGCGTATGAAGAGAACGATGTTGAGGCTGACTCTGGTGGTCGGTCTTTGATTAATTTAGACGAGATTATGAAGAAGTAGGATAGGCCATTGACAGGGACTACCACACATCAGAAGATAGTCGATGATGAACTGATATATTGCGACCAAAGCAATTCTCACTATATGGCTATCCAAGCTTAACCTCCGCCGTACATGGTCCGCAGCGATGCTTCCTACACTGACTACCACCACCAGAGGCATCACGCTTCGAATACAGACTCTGCCATTAATCAGGCTTTGAAAAAGTTCCCTGTACGGTCTCGCACTGCTAGTCCAGAGAGACGACCCTAGCTGGAGAAACTAAAACATGTGGACAAGAAGTCAGTTGTTTTGAACCGTCGCAGGTTGCGACTAGCAGCTCAACAGTCTTCAGCTACTGCTCCTGCAAATGTTATCGTCTCTAAATTGGGCATCTTTGGCCGTTCTGCCTCCTCGCTGACCACGTCTGGTGGTCAAATGAAACAAAACTTCAGAAAGCCTTCGCACATGAAAATTGGACGCATTCCGCTTAGCTCTGCTTACCCCTAGCTTAAACAGTACGAGAAGCTAAAGAAGCAGTTGGACAGCTGTGCATAGAAGTTTTTACTCTTGAACCGCATCCTACTGAAACATAAAATCAATCCAGCTCAATTCTTCAAAGCATCAGCAGACTAATCTTTAGCAAACGAAAACGCTCCTGCCCCAATGCCGACGAATGCAAACGCCCACGACGACAACAATGTGACTGATTCCGAGCTTGATAACCTGGAGAGCATACCTGAAGAAAGCACTGCACTTATCAACACCATTATGAAACAGTTTGGGTTTGATCCGAACAGCGAGGAGATATATTAAAAAGTTAGAGGTTGGAGTGGCGAGCCAGAAGATGACGCCAACAGTGAGGGAATTAATGCAATCGAGACCAACGGAGGCGATATATCTGAGCCTATCTTGTAGCGTAATGGTACTTCGTCAGCGGAGATCAAAATAGAGATTCCATAGACGCAATAGATTCCGCTGTTTGTCCAGGATTCGATTTCACAAACTTCCCAACTTCCACAGCACCATTAACATTAACACTACTCGTAGCACCACCAGCCTACCACAACTCAAGATCCTTCTCACGCGTAGGCCGAAGTCGAGACTAACAGCTACCTCAACATGATGAACTAAAACCTGTCGGCCTCAGAAAGAAATCGACTCCAGCTGTTCAACCAATTCGCTCAATAGCTGGAATAGATGACACAAAGTGACGAATCTGAGCCACCCCTTAGCAAACGACACTCAAAGAAGAAAAGCAAGCCGTTGTCTTCAAAGAGAGTAGCGCCGATTATCTAATCTTAAGCGCAACACCCCTACGGGTACTCCAATCTCACTGGAATCACGCCGCTCAAAGAGAACACGGATGAGGAAAGTTTTGTTTAAGACAGTGGCAACGACTTGAACATGATGATCGGACTAGAGAGTGATGTCAGCAGATTGGAGCTTGAAGACTAAGTGAAAGCGTATGGGGTTGACTAGAATTGCTTCAAAATACAAGAGCCGACGGATAGGGACAACATTTCGATCTTGGAGATGACATCGTCGCAGCAGCGCAGCGAAGAGACAATCGTGTTCCGCCAACCCGGTTCTCATGCCGCAGAGATAGCAGGTGAAGACAGGGACGGCGGGATGCCAAATCAGCACTAGGAAGAGCCGTACTTGACTAATGACATGAATCCTCTGGGTGTTTCCTTCGGCTCCAAGCTTTCATTGAAGAAATGATTATTGATAGAGTGTTATTAAGATTGAGTAATCAACAACTTTCAAGCGATTTAAAATTATGATAGAAGCAGGGTTCTAAAGATATCAGTGACAAGGCGGTGTAGTTGGTGGGTGCCGTCCACAGTGACGCAGAGAAGAGTGGATTTTAAAGAGAAATAAAATCTGTGTTGTTGTGCAATTGCCTTTCATCCACGTCCTCACTCCTCCACATCACAATCTTAAGTATACTGCTCACTTTGGCCGTGAAGGAACTTGGTAAGCTTAAAACGACTAGGATAAGTAAGATTTCGACGTCAGCGGCGGCGTCGGCCCCTGTAGATGTTCATTTGGCGGTGTCTTTAACTAGTTGTCAAGCACGATGTGTCGTTAAAAGCCGGCTCCTCCATTTGCACCCGGATTGTTGAGGTTGGTGGAGGCGTGAACTTTGGATGAAACTTGGTGTCGTGGTCCCGTTTTACCCCTTGTTTGCTTGAACTATAGCTGATGTCGTGGAGGCTACTCAGCTACGTTTACTTTGTCAAGCAGTTGTAGATCTATTTGGTGAAGCTAGGCAGTAGGTTGATGCTGTCGAACCGCATGCGAAGAAGGAGCACCTACGCTTTTGCCTGTCACCTGCTGTCTCAAACTCTGATTCTTTATTGTGTATGACGATTACGTGGCATTATTCTTGGCTTCGGCAATTATTCTATCGATTTGCTGGCTTGGATGAACCGGGTGACTTGAATGGCTCTGTATGGGGGCGTGACCAGCAACTGTTGCCATTGCTTTCGATCGTTTAGCTTGCTGAGCATTTGCGACTGTCAAGATTTAATCTTAGAGCTGGTGCGTTTATTAAGTGGCGGTGCCTGAAATGATGCCAGCATGGAGCACCGGCTGGTAAAATTGGTGTCGATCTCTTTCAAACTAGGTGCTCGCATGCACGTTGATCATCATATTGGGACCTGAGTTAATGCCGACATTGCTTGGCACAGCGAGTACCTCAACCTGCGAGTTGTGCTTCAAGATAGGAAGTTTCTATGCCACTGTGTCAAGCTTAAACTTAGTGTCACGTAATGCTTCTCCTTGTCGCTGTCGGCCTAGTGAGACCGCATCGTGTCTGCCACTGTCTTTATCGGGCTGGAACTGGACCAGGAGGGAGCTGTGATTGGGTGCATTGTTCTACGAGTTGTACTTTTGGCGTTTGATGGTCTGTGGGATGGGGAACACTGCTTGTTCATGAACCAAGTTGGCCGCTTTCATCTTCTCCCCTGCAGTCGATGTTTTCGAGCCAGCAGGTGTCTACGTGTTTGAAGCGATCAACATGCGTCCAAACTTAGTCAAGTCTTGGCCTTTCTTGGAGAGCTACAAAGAACTTAGCTAGGCAGCTCTACCAACTGAGGACACCTTTGGAGTTGGCTGCTACGAGTCTGCTTGTCGTTAGCCGAAGTATTATCGCTGCTAAAGGTTCTTTGAAAAGCTGAGCTGTTGTGTGAGATGATTATTACGTCGAACTGAAGGACTCTCCTGCTAGGACTACCTGTCATAAGAAGGTTAAGTCGCCAAAGCAACTTGAGGTGCATTCTGCTTCTTCAATGCTCTGTTTTAGTACGACTCAACACCTTGTTTTCCACTACCATTTTGCTTGTAGCTGTTGTTGGTTTGAATTAAAGGAGGCTGGCTGGTATGATCTGTCAGCGCTGGAATAATGAACGTCTTCTTCTAGAGTTGCTATGCCGGCGTCGGTCTCAAGGTGAACGATTCACTGGTCACACTTTGGTTTATAGACGCCGAAGCGGTGCCGATTGCGGCCGTCTGCCCCAAAACGATCTGAGAGCCAGTCTTTATGTCAACCAGCGCACTGTTGGGTGGCTGGTAGGGTCGGCCTTGAGCTGCCCGCTCGGATTTGACCGCCTTTGAGTAGTCTAGCTTTCCACTTCCTCTCATGTCAACACTGTGATGTTCATGTTAGTTCTGAAGTAGCTAGCTGTCCTCGTACATAATCCTTGTGGAGTCAAGAAGTTGCATCTTCTTTGGGGAGATCCCGGAGGAAAGCTCCTCAAAATCAGGGACACTCAAACCGATTGAGCCTGCTGCAGGAGACACTGTGCTGCCTCCTCCAATCCCCGCGGTGCCGTTCAAGAACGAAGCCCGATACTGGCCACCGCCAAATTTGCCAGTCATTCTCATGTTTAGTTTCTATGAATTAGCAAGCGTCGGAGAATAGTCGTTTTCAGGGAGGTCATTAAAACGACTGACAGTCGGGGTGCCTCCGGTTGCAAACGGTATTTAGAATTATCGCTAGGCTCGATGACCCAAAACTGGCTCGTCAGGTAAGAACGACGACTAGCTCGCCGAATTATTCTCCTGGCGAACCAGAGACCCCGCTGCCTATTACAAGACCGATGGGCTGTGGTCACGATTGATGTCTGCCGGCTTAGGAACTTTAACTTTGAGATGGTGTTAAACGTATGGCGAAGGTGGCTATAGTTTAGTCGATGCATAGCTATTCTGGACAAAGATTACCTTTCTGTCAATGCTTTGCGATTGGTTTGCGTAGGGCGCCGCTGGCTGGCACCCGGTTAAGGTTAATTCTAAGCTATGTTTATTTCCTGCAGATTGCACCCCACTCTTGTTAACAGGCTCACTCATCTACGTTAACTCTCTAGGTGGAGGCAGTGATGTCAAATTGGGAGAATACGAACTTTGCCTATCTTCAGTGAACGAGTTACTATTTCTGATTCGCTACTGCTATTGCCAAGCGGGCACACTTTCGGTAGGCGCCGCAGAGCTATCCGAAATGAGGACGTTGATTCGGTTATTAAGAAACTTGGACGCAATTGATTTCTTGTCTGGAGTGCCGAGTGCTTTCTTTTTGGCGTGTGAAATCGTGCCTGAGTCGTTTATCGTCAAGGGGATCTTGGGTCGTGAGGGTGATACACTGTTGTAATGATGCGTTTGGCGTTGGACGACGTTAATTAACTGCTGATCCTGCACTATTCTAGGTGAAAAGATGCATTAAAAGCCGGCAGCAGAGGTTGAAGCTAGCGACTTTTCTTTCAACACTATTGAAGATGTAACATCGCGAGGCTTTTCTTTGACAACATTATGATTCGTTACGTTGGTGATGTTGGTTATGTTCTGAACTAGCGTCACGTTTTTCTTCGTCGTGCTCAGCAGCTCCTTCTGATTTTTCAACGCTGCTGCTTTCTAGGCCTTCCTTTGTGCTCGCATTTTGAGGATTTGGTAGTCGCTTCGTTCGGTCTACGTAATCGCATCAATCATTACAGGTTTGATCTTAGTTGGATTGGCTGGAGGAGCGACTTCTTTTCCAAATTTCTTCGACGGAGAATCTGTCTCCTTCTTCTCTTCCTTGATTTCAGGAAGCTGGTTAAACAGTTACGTGGTCCTTCGCTTGCCTCTCGGCGAAACAGAAGAATCCAACCCGTTCTTCTGCGTAGCGTTGGTGTTCTTGCTTGGCTACCATCTTTCGCGATCGTTTTTCTTTGGAGAAGCTCTACGTATTTTGGCGGGTGAGGAGGGCTCTGACGTGTTCGACTGCTTCTCAAACTCTTTCTTAATCTGCGCCTGTTGCTTTTTGAGAGCCGCTGAAAGTGTTTTATCGACTGTTGGAAGATTTTTGACTAGTTCAGCTGCTTCTAAGTTATCTTCACTAGGAGCACTTTCACTTCCTGACGAAGAGTCTCCTTCGCCCACCTTGAGCAACTTCTTATTGTTTGAAAGTTCAGCCACCAACGACTTGGTAAATAAAATGGCTTACGGGTCTCCCGCGGAGTTCTGCTCAGCTGAGAATGTCTTCTTGGGCAGGACAGCTGGTCGTTGGAACTCGGGTAGTTTTTGCAGTTCGGTTGGCACGAATAGGTTTTGTTGCACGAGAATTGTTCGGCACAGATCCCTGCCCATGCCCTCCAACATGTCAGTGGTGAGGTGCTGTCCTGCGAACGGACCCTTGTCTAACCCCGAAAACGTGGACTCCATCGTATAGATCTAGGGACACGTCTTTAGCTCCTTGTATAGTGCAACTCTCGCTGTGGCTTCCTTTGACTTTTAGACACCAAAGCGGGAAGATTCAAACTGGAACAACGGGCTCAGCTTGCTTAATATGAGTGGGAATATTCTGCATTCTTCGGGCGCTTGTCTATTATTACAGCCATACATAAACACATTAGGTTTTCTGGAGTGTCCATGCAGATCACAGTAAAGAACAAGCTAGCGCTCCGAGTGCAATTTCTTGATCAGCTTCTTAGTATGGTAGATTGTTGAATGAAGGGATTTTGATGGGAACTTCCAGCGCCTGTTCAGATCACAGCCAGCGAGTGAGCACCTGTAGTTTCCGTTGATAACGCCATCTGGATTCAGCATAGGTATGATCTTGAACACGAAGTTGTCACGTAACATCTGGGCTTCTTTGTTGTCGGGGTCGAGCAAAAACTTGAGGACTCCTTTCATCATCCATGAGCCGACTGTCTCTCCCGGATGCACCCTCGCTGATATGACTACACCCTTACGCTTTACCTCTTGATTACTGTGACTAGCTGCGCCGTCTTTTGGCTTACTTGGCGAAGTTATCGTTAGTAATTCGCAATTTTCACCTGCCAGAGTTTTACAAAGTGTCTTCCTTGAGAACAGTTGCCTTCGCTGCGGATCTCGTTCGAAAGCGTTAAGATCAGTGCACAAGTCTGAGTAGCTATAAGGGTAGCAGTATGCAAAGAAGACGGTGTCTTAGTCGTGCTCAAACGAGTACGTAAACGTGGCCGTGTAGTAGTACTTATTAAATATGCCTTTTCTGATTCCGTTCTAGCTGTACGAGATGTCCGTGCAAGCTCTGTGCCATCCCACGCCATTCTCTTCCTAGGCTTTCTTCTCCGAATAAACTGTGACTTTCATGCCATAGTTAAACATCGAGTCAACCTTGGTGTAGTTCATGATGTTGAACTTGACGGGCAGACCGGATCGCGTATTTTGTACTCGGAAGTAGAACCATTACGTGTGACCTTGGGTATTGATGTCGTTTTGCATGAGACAGTTATATTCCTGATCGCTCACCTTCTGCGCCAGGTACAGGTTGCCACACTCAAACCGCGACTCGAACAGCAGGGTGCGATCATCTTCATCATCAGGGTTCAACTAGTACTGTGTCTTGTCTTGATTGCCTCTACTGAAGTCAAGACGATGTTAATCAATGCTTCTCGGCGTCATTGCTTTTGGCCTCCCCGTTGAGCCTGCTTGCCCCATCTACTCACTGAAACTAGTGATAACTTTCTGTGTCGTGTTCTGCGATCGCTTAGCTCTTGAAAAGACTTCCTACAGCTGTCCAGTCATCCTGTCCTCAGCTTCCCGCTCCTTCACTAGCTTCTTGACGTCCAACACATTCTCGTGCTGGAAGACATCTCGCTATGTCAACTGCGACAATTCTTTACCGAGCTAACTCAGGATGCGAGGATCACGTAAGAAGACAATGTTCTGAACCAGTCGGTTCTGCTCGATCGATATCTGGAGAGAGGAGCTGCCATCAGATCCTTGCTTAGCTCCACCCGTGAGAACGGAAAGTGGGTTTAGTTAAAACGACTTTCGACGTTCTGAATCTGTGCCGTCACGGACTGTCGACTCCAAGCCTGCTCCATGAACATTGGTCTAAGATTGGTTTACGGCACCACTTTTTGAAAGAGAACCTGAAGATGCGCCAATCCTGGTTTCACCCTCTGATTTCTCAGAGCCCATTTTTGCAAAGTTAGCCCCAAGATGGTCCGGTTTCTCTTACTCGAACTACTTGAACTCCTTGAGTTTTCTGAAGATGATTGATTTGACGGGGCACTCGGGAGCTTTCTCGACAATGTTTAGACTCTTAGGAAGAAGAGGATTTGGAGGCGGAAGCATGTCTAGCGCTTACGAGATTCTTTTTATAGACAGCTGTGGATCAAGGTCATTAGTTTTGGTTTCTGATTGAGGAATGCTTTGGTACGCTTCGGATCGTTGGGTTTTTTCGTTGTCGCTTCCCTTGCCGTCGTTGTTGTAGTCGGTCTATGGAATTAGTCTTGTTACTGAGCTTGCCCTACTATTATTGCTGTCAAAGTCCATGCCGCTTCGCCTTGCCAGCACACTGGGCGAGTCTAGCAACACGTCCATGCCATGGTTTCGCCGCCGCACCTGCTCCTCAACATCAAAGTTGGTCACAGCAGGACTTGCACTCATGCGTTGATCGGGCAGTCGTTTTGATTAGACTTCGGCTGTTGTCAGCTTTTTCATGGTTTGCAAGTCGATGGTTAGAGCTGAGTTCGGTTTTATCAGTTTTGCTTGCGTGTCGTCCTTCGAAGTTTTATTGAGAAGCAAGAGTGTTGGATCTTCACATACAAGGTCCAGATGCCCATTAGAGCCATGGCCGCCGCCATTTCTGCTAACGATCACATTCGCGTGAGTTTGCGATCTGACAATGTCCGACACCTCATCGTTTTCATCTGCGAAATCGGCGTGTTCTTTTTATTTTTCACCGTCAAGTGGAGGTCGTTTATCTTTGCTTGAACTTCGATTCTGATTCTTTTTTACCACTTTTGCCAATTGCTTTTTGTCTGACTTGCCCGTCTTTTGCTTATTTGAATTATACTCACTGCGGTTTACCTTGAAGCCATTCGTGCTTATGCAGCTGCTGTTAGCACCCACATCACTGCTTTTGACACTCAACATAATCCCACTGTTTCCTTAATCTATTTCGATACTTACTAAATAATAAAGATATTTTTAAATATTTTGGGACTTAAAAAGAATGAATGAATGGGGTTTTGGGGTTTTGGGGTTTTGGGGTTTTGGGG
>Ga0208544_10002528_pt1 | contig 11843 bp, 10 predicted proteins | sample DEB08_DNA_9_FD_184526 | JGI IMG/M metagenome (GOLD analysis project Ga0208544, IMG submission 184526) | Aqueous microbial communities from the Delaware River and Bay under freshwater to marine salinity gradient to study organic matter... | ecosystem: Environmental > Aquatic > Marine > Coastal ...
ATTCTTGCTAGAGCTGCGAATTTTTGAGTGAACAATATTCCCCACTTGAACCAAAACTTTAATAAAAGAAAAAAGAACTTGCCACCATAATACTCACGGCAATAGGCAGCACAAATAACAAATAGATAAAAGTGACCAACCCAGTTTTAATAAAGCTCAGAAAGAAACCGTGACGATAAAACTTCTTAATGGCAATCAAGAGATAGAAGTAGGTCGATAAGGCAACGATCAAACCTATCCAATATGGGAATTCCCAAATATAATTTGCTGCTAAAATAATACCCAATACTACAAATAGGAACGAAAAGAAATAAAAACTAAACACCAGATGATGCGCAAAACTTCCACGTTTCCAGAAAAATACTTTTAAAATTATTGCAAAAATAGGGAGTAAAATAAATAAGGCAATCGGAAGACTATCAAAAAAGGCCTGCAGAATGCCCCGACCGCTATTCTTTTGAAATTTAAGTAATTGAGTGTAAAGACGTCGCGCGAAGAATCCCGCATCTTCTTTCATCCCCATAGCTTTTAACTGCTCTTCCTCAGGTGCGCCAATAGCAATAAGGGAGTCTAGTCTTTTTTTATCATAACCAAAATCAAAATCTGGTTTCTTAGATTTGCTCGAGTTTACCTGGTCCTGAATGAGGGAATCCAGCTTGCCTAATTCCTCCCTGGTCATACCCGTAATAATTTTGGGGTCTTTGAAGGGCTGAGTTAATTTTGTAATGGTATTAGAATCAATCACCTTAAGTGGGGCATCATTAATTACTGAAATGGAATCCTGCTTAAGGCCCTCTTTCAAAACGGTATCGAGCTTCTGTGTATACTCCCGTGCTTGAAAAGAGAATAGGAAAAAGAATAACACAGATACAAACAAATAGTATTGTGCAGGATGAAGATAAAGCAATCGTTTCCCCTCAACAAATTTTCTTGCAAGATAACCTGGGCGAAACATTAGTGGTAGAAAACTTTTAAAAAAGCGAGCATCGAAGGAAAAATAATTGCTTATGGTATTATAAAAAAGAATACCCATGGTAAGGTTTTCCTTGGCTTTTTGACCACAATGAGGACAAAATTCAAAGCCATCCTGAAACTCTTCCTCACAGTTTTTACATGCTCTATTGTTATTTTCCATGATTGATTAATAACTAGAATAAAAATACGAAAAAGGAACCAACCTGAGGAACTCAAGCATTTCTTTCTACATTAAGTTCTGAAGACTGTATAATAGCTTTAAATTCTTTTCGATAGTTCAAAGCGCTTTTGCCAATAATAGATTTGAACTGCTTATTAAAATGGGAGAAATTATTAAAACCACTTTCAAAACAAATATCAGTTACAGAAGATTGACTTTCGGTCAATAATTTGGTGGCATGTACTACCCTATATTCATTGACTATTTGAGTAAATGTTTTTCCTGTGGCTTTTTTAAAATAGCGACAAAAGGCCGGGACGGTCATACTGACTTTATCTGCAATTTTTTCTAGCGGGATTCCTTTTTGAAAATTTTTATTGATGTATTTATAGATAACATCAATCTTGTTGCTATCCTGGTGGGATGTTTCGAAAGCAAAACCATCAGCATTTAAAAGTATGTAGTCCTCGGCTGTTGCCAAAATGTTAAGTACATTTAAGAAATCAATTATTCTTTTGAATCCATCGACTTCATAAAGCTGCTCAATTTTTAAACCTACCCTGTTCTTTGTATCTGTTTTAAAAAGTATCCCATTCTTTGCCCTTTTTAATAAGGCTGTTATAGAATTCATCTCTGGTTTCACGAAAAAAGAGTTTCCCAGAAAATCAGGTTTAAATTGTATAATAGTTTCTTTCCCTTTGGTGGTCAGTCTGTCAGTAAATCCGTGATGAGGCAGGTTGGAACCGATAAGGATCAATTGACTATTATTAAAATAGGATAAATGGTTCCCTATATGTCTTTTACCTTTACCCTTATTAACATAGACAAGTTCCACTTCGGGATGAAAATGCCAGAAGGCATTTTTGTTCTTCCGGTTTTCGGTGTGCTGTTTCACCAGCAAAGAGCTACCAAAATCAGTGGTTATTTTTTCTAATGTAGGTTTCCTTTGCACCGTAACGTTTTTAGCAAAGGTAAGGTTTATCCATAGTGCTAATTATACTATTTTAACCAGAATCTGTTCTATATTAACCTTAATTTAAATTTGTTAACAGAAAAAATGTTAATTAAGTATACTAATTGGATAAGACTGATGTTTTTATAAACAAGGTATGAATCTAAATTTGCTTCATAATATTAAAATAACATGCTATGAAAAAAATAATTAGAAAAGGAGTAATCTTAATAGCCTTACTTTCGGCCATGGTGACAAGCGCTAACAGAGATTCTTATACGTCTTTTGTAAAGGAAATTGATAAGACATTAATTACATTGGATAATGTTAAAGTTGGGCAGGAGTTATTCATCAAAAACATTAAAGGTTCAGTAATACATCAAGAGTCTATTCAAATTTCTGGCTCTTTTAAAAAGGAATTCGATTTGGCTTCTATGCCAGATGGATTGTATTTTATTGAACTAAATAAGGACGTCGAAATAAAGATAATTCCGTTTGCGGTGAACTTTTACAATGCAGTAATCCTTGGGGAAAAGGAAACCACGATTTTTAAACCGGTCGTAAGACTGAAGGACAATTTTATATTTATTGCAAAACTATCGTTGAACCAGGAACCAGTGGAAATAAAATTGTATTACGATTCAAACGAAAGTCATTCCGGTATGTATGAATTGCTAAATACCGAAACCATTGAGAATACAGCAACAATTCATAGAGTCTATAAGCTTGATAAATATGAAAAAGGCAATTATAAAGTAGTCTTAAAAACTGAGGGAAGAACATTTATTGAAAAAGTAAAATTATAATAAGAACTATCCCAAAAAAGATAAAGGTCAGCCGAAAGGTTGGCCTTTATTGATTAAATGAGGATTTCAGAATTAAAATATAACCAATCATTAATCACATTTCTTATAAGATGGCGAGAAAATATTGGGGTTTTGAGCCCAAGTCAATTCAACTGAATCTCTCAATTTTGTCGGGTTTTGAGGCACGGGTTCTGTATAGGGATCCCCCTTGCAAAACCCAACGGAAGTTAGTTTTACATTACCACTAGCCATTATAGAAATAGTGCTGTAACCAAAGAACGGGGCGGCTCCCTCGCTGCCTCCATTTCCCGCAATGATTTGATATGTACCACCACCTAACTCTTTGTTAATAGGTTGCCACCGCTGATAATCATGTTTGTGGGCCGATAGCATGGCTACGACACGTGCTTCCTCCAGAGCTGGCCAAAGTTTAGGACCGGCTGGCAATCCACTGTGTCCCGTTTCAGTTTTGTTATTGATATAATATGGCCTATGACCTAAAACAAAAATGTGTTCAATGCTATTATCTGCTTTAAATTCCTTTACCTTATCAATGACCCAAGAAGTGGGGATCATTCCCTCTTTGCCGTATTTGTGTTTTTTGCTTGGTGCATTATAAGAATCGGTATTCATAACCACAAACCCTATATTTTCTCGAACAAAAGCGAAGGTAAGTCTATTGTCCATTTTGGTTGAACTTGCCACAGTATCTCTATCCGCTGGCATGTATGGTTTCATGTGTTTTAACCAAATATCAGTGCTTCCAGCCAATGGAATTTGTATTTTTTCGTGCTTCTTTTTCTTTTTCCCTTTCTTCTTAACTTTCACCATCTTGTTATACAACAATTCATGATTGCCTGGAACAGCAATCATTTCAATCCCAGACCTACTTATTGAATCGTTTTCATAAAGAGTCTTCCAGGCTTTCAATTGGCTGTTTAATTTCGCTTTGGTGGTTGCTGCCAATACCATGTCTCCAAGAAAAAAGAAGATTTCTGGTTTTATTGATTGAGCACTTACTTCGTCAAAAATTCGCTCTAATACATATTTATTAGCAGTGGATGGAATTGAGTCGTATACATCACCCTTTTCCACTCGATTACATCCCAAAAATGCAAAACTAAAAACGACAATGTCTTTTTCTTCGGATTTTGGTTGGATAACCGCAAGATCTATATTGCTCTTTTTAAAATCGCAACTGCCAACAGTTATTAGAAGAGTTAAGAGTGATAAAATAAAAAAGGACTTCATAATTAAAATTATTGCTCTCTCAAATTTCGAATCATAATTTCGGTCATTTCTTCCAGAGAAATTGAGTGCTTCCACCCCCAATCTTTTCTAGCCTCACTATCGTCAATACTTTGTGGCCAGGAATCAGCAATTTCTTGTCTAAAATCTGGTTTGTATTCAATTTTAAAATCTGGAATATGCCTTTTAATACTTTCAGCGATTTCTTCGGGATTAAAACTCATCGCTGATAAATTATATGAAGATCGAATCTTAATCATCTTCTTTTTAGTTTCCATTATACCAAATGTTGCCTTGATTGCATCATCCATAAACATCATTGGCAAGGTTGTTTCAGCATTTAAAAAACAGATGTAATTGCTATGCTTCAAAGCTTTATGATAAATATCTATGGCGTAGTCTGTGGTTCCGCCACCAGGCAAAGTTTTATAACTAATAAGCCCAGGGTATCGAATACTTCTTACATCGACATTGTATTTATTTGCGTAATATTCGCACCAACGTTCCCCTGTTTGTTTACTTATTCCATAGACAGTTGAAGGCTCCATAATTGTGCGTTGAGGAGTTTTGGTTTTAACAGTTGTAGACCCAAAAACGGCAATACTAGAAGGCCAAAATATTTTTTCAATCTTCTTATCCCGCGCGAGGTTAAGTACATTGAACAAAGAATTCATATTTAAATTCCAAGCTTTCATTGGAAATTTTTCAGCAGTTGCCGAAAGCATTGCAGCCATTAAATAGACTTCAGTAATTTCATATCGTATAACGATATCTTCAATTGCATCGTAATCTGTGGCGTCTAAAATTTCAAAAGGCCCGGCGTTCATAAGTGCCTCGTCACCTTCTTTTATATCACTAGCTACTACCTTATGATTGCCAAATTTATTTCGTAAAAAAGCCGTGAGCTCTGTTCCTATTTGACCAGAAGCACCGATAATGAGAATTCTTTTTTTCATAGATAAAGCAGCTAAAATGGATGGTAAATATAGGTATAATCTCTCCTAATTCTTTCTTAATTAATACTCACTTTGACATGAATAAAATTATATTTGTAATTCTTACGAGGTTAATAATGAAATATTTTTTTCTTTCTCTTATTACGATATTTTTTTCACTGGCTTCATGTGGGAATAGCTCCGAAGAAGTTGACACTACCAAGGAAGACATAGAAACTACTATTATATTTGGAGAGAAAAACTTTGTCCTTCCTAATCTTTCTGAAAATGCTAAGAACTACGGGATGCAATGGGGCGCATTTGAAGATTTTGAAATAGAGGCGAAGAGTCTCAATGGAAGCACTATCGATGGTCTGATTACCAAAACCACAAGACTTATTAATAGCCTAGATTCTATTGCTAAAAAAGTTCCTGACACACTTAATACGAAACCAGTTGTTTCAAGATTAATGGTTGCTAAAACAAGAGCGATGTTGCTACAGCAAGAAGTTCAAAAAAGGAACATTGATTCTGCAAAACTTCAGCTTCAAATTAAAGAAATGAATAATGCAGCGAAGAATTTAATTATTCAAATCAATGAAAAATTTCTTAAAGATGCTATAGATTTTCAGAGAATTGAAAATGAGAACAAGGAAATTGAAAGCCAGAAACGGCTAATGGATTCTATTTTCAAACAAGAAATTACAGACAATAAATCAAATGAATTCTCGAAGAGTTTTAAACTCTTCGAGAATTCAAAATATAAATCGATAACTATACTAAACTTATGAAAATAATTTCTTTAAAATCAGGTGTTGCTGGGATTTTACTAACAGCAATGATCGTTGCTTGCGATAACGATAAAAAAATTGCGAAGGCAGATAACGAAGAGAGGGGTATTATCCTTTCGAATATGGATACTACGGTAAGTCCGAAGGAAGACTTTTACAATTATGTGAATGGTAGTTGGATGCAAACTACCGAGATTCCTGACGACCAGGTTCGATGGGGAGGTTTCGGAGTTCTGCGTAAATCAACAGCTGCCGATGTTTTAAATATTATAGAAAAAGCAAAAAAAAGCGGAACATATGCTCCAGAAACAGATCAGGCTAAAGCACTTGCAATTTTTGCTTCAGAGCTTGATACTGTCGCAAGAGATGCAGCGGGTATTGATCCTCTAAAGCCTGCACTAGCAAAGATAGCTTCCATTACTAATGTTGCTGATTTTCAAAAGGTAATGACCGAGAATGCCGTAACGGTTTCTCAACCTTTTATGGGAGTAGCTGCGTTTTCGAACCCTAGTAATAGTTCAATGAATTCGGCTTATATTACGCCAGGAGGTTTGGGATTGCCGGATAGAGATTTTTATACTAATACAGACGCGAAGTCGATTGAAATTAGAGGGCAATATGTTGATCATATAACAAGAATGCTTCAGTTTTTAGGCGATTCAGAGGCCGAAGCACGGGCACAGGCGGAAACTATATTGGCATTCGAAACGAAACTAGCGATACCAAGATTGGATAAAGTAGCTAGTAGAGATTTCAGGAATTTTAATAATCCGCGCTCGATGGCTCAAGTTCAGGAAATGGCACCAGCCGTTCAATGGGAGCAAGCTTTTGAAGATTTGGGAGTAACAAAAAAAATGGATACAGTAATCGTGATGCAACCTGCTTACATGGAAGTTGTCCAGAATATATTAGATGAAGGTGATGTAGCTACGTGGCAAATTGTGATGCGATGGGCTACTTTAAATGATGCAGCGGGGCAACTATCTACAGAGATTGATAAAGCAAATTGGGATTTTTACAGCAAAACTTTAAATGGTTCAGTGGCACAAAAACCAGCAGATGAGCGCGCCTTGCGCACAGTTAATGGAAGTGTTGGGGAAGCTCTCGGGAAACTATACGTAGATGAAATGTTTCCTCCGGAAGCAAAAGAGAAAGCCGAGAAGATGATAGAAAATGTGATCGAAGCATATAAGGCTCGAATAACGGCCTTAGATTGGATGGGTGACAGCACCAAAATTAAGGCAATCGAAAAACTTGATAAGTTTACTGTGAAAATTGGATATCCGAATAAATGGAAGGATTATTCTACAATGGATGTTAAACCAGGAAACACCTATTATGAAAATATGGTGGCCGTTGGTGCCTGGGGATTAAAAGAGAACCTTGATGATATTGATGAGCCTGTGGATCGTACCGAATGGGGAATGTCTCCTCAAACGGTAAATGCTTACTTCAATCCGTTCAATAACGAGATTGTATTTCCTGCAGCTATCTTACAACCTCCTTTTTATGATTACTTAGCGGATGATGCCGTAAATTATGGCGGAATTGGCGCAGTAATTGGACATGAAATTTCACACGCCTTTGATGATAGTGGATCTCGTTTTGACGCTAATGGAAATCTAATTAATTGGTGGTCTGAAACGGACTTAGCCAATTTTACCGAGCGTGGAAATGCATTGGCAGAACAGTATGATGCTATTGAAGTATTGGATAGTGTCTTCGTAGATGGTAAATTCACTTTAGGAGAGAATATTGGCGATTTAGGCGGTGTATTGGGAGCCTATGATGGCTTGCAGCGTCTTTACAAGGAAATTGGCAGACCTGAAGATATCGATGGTTTAACGGCAGAACAACGCTTCTTTATGAGTTGGGCTACTGTTTGGCGTACTAAACAACGGGACGAGTCGCTTAGAAATCAAGTAAAGACTGACCCACATACACCTGGAATGTATCGTGCTACCGAACCTCTTAAGAATGTAGATGCTTTTTACGAAGCTTTTAATATTACAGAAGGTGATGCTATGTATGTTGCTCCAGAGAATAGGGTGCGTATTTGGTAGAAAAAAATATTCCTACCCTCCCAGAGTTTCAAACTCTGGGAGGGTAGGAATATTTTTTTTAAGTCAAACTGTGTTTGAAATTATACTTCAAGACCAATTCGAGAAGTTCTGAATCTACCTGTTTAAAGACTTCATCATTTTCTTCTTTGGCAAACGAAGGTGGAACTAAACCAAGTTGTACCGCTTTTTTAGTGTAGTAGTCAGATTTTGTAGGATGTTGTGGTGTCACAGCATTAAAAATATGACCAAAGGCATCTTGTTTTATAATTTCTGTAAGTATACCAATGCAATCACTGCGATGAATTAAATTAACAGGCGCATTGCCGTCAATTAAATTATCGCGGCCTGCCAGATAGCGTGTTGGTTGCCTGCTCCCTCCAAATAAACCGCCAAAACGAATGATGCTGGTCTTTATTTTTTCAGATGTGAAAAAGAGCTGCTCTACGTCCAATAGTTGTTTCCCTGCCGCACCCGCAGGCTTTGGAAGTGATCTTTCTGTAACCTTGCCTTGAGCATCATCATAAACCGAGGTGCTACTTACTAAAATTACTTTTCTGACCTTCGATTTTTCAATTTCAGTCAATAAATGAGTCATTTTCAACACATAATTCGCGCCGGTATTTCTACGTAAGCCGGGTGGAATCATAATGACTAAGTAATCTACATTTTCAAGAAATGCTTTTGGCGAACCGGAAACTCCCGATTCGGAAATTTCCAGATGATAGGCGTCAAAACCACTTTTTTGAAGAACGGTTGCTTTCTCTAAACTAGTGGCCGATCCTTTTACTCGATATCCTAAGTTTTGTAAATGAAGAGCAAAAGGTTTCCCCAACCATCCTAAGCCGGCAATAGCTATTGTTTTACTCATTTAGAATTGGGATTTACGGTTTCACTAACTGTGTCTTGTGTTTTAACTTGTAATGAATTAATCGCTATTAATTTTTGAATGGCAATTGCATCCGTAACAATAAAGGGTTTAGGCATCGTATTGCTTGGGCGTTGATTCATAGTAAATTGAGAGTTGCTTAATAGGTCGAACGAATATTCGACTACTGTAAATGATACTTCAGTATCCTTTTTTATAGAATATGAAACCTCGAGCGAGTCGTTTTCTGCAATATAAAATCGCAATAACTTATTGCTTTTACGATTAGAGTAAACATTTCCACTGCTATCTTTTGGGACACTCTTTCCATTAAAAGATAATGAATTAAAGAGAATGTCTGCATCTGCATAGAGTCCTATTTGATTTATTTCTCGCTGCGGAATTATACTAAAAGTTATGTTTCTGAAATTGCCAATGACAGTATCTTTTTTTAAGACAGTTTTAAAATGGGAAATATTTTTTTGTGGCGCTTCGGAAGCAAATGTATATCCAGTGTTGTACTTGCTGCCGGAGGCACTTTGCACGTGCTTTGAAGCATCATCAGGCGTTTCTCCTAAATAGCCTTTGGTCCAGTCATCCAATATTTTATCATAGGTCACCCAATACGATTTTCCGGTATCGACATTCTGATAATAGACTAAGCTATTTGGCTTTTGTCTAGTTTCAGAAAAATCACTTTTCAAATGTGCACTAATAAAAAAGATTAGAGCGACTATTGCACTTAATAAAGAAAGTAAGTGAAGTTTTTTATAAAACCCAAAAATAGGGATCAAGAACCCAAGAAGTAACACGGTGAAAATACAACTAATAAACACATGATCTGAGCCTAAGCCTACTGGAAAAAATTGAATGAGAGGCGCATGTAGAAATATAGCAGGTGTTGCGATTAGCACCATTAGTAGCAAATTGGGTTTTTCTTGTCTTATTAATAACCAAAGAGCAACTAATCCAAAAAAGACGGGGATGATGAAATATGCGGCTCCCTTCAAATACACATAAACCGCGATATTTATTATAAACCAAAAGATAAGAGGAGCAATAAATAGGTTAGCAACCGTGGTATTTTTTAAATACTTACTGTAAATTTTAAGGAGTATTGCCAGTGTTAGAAACACGAAAAACCCCACGTATATATGCCCGTTGTATTTAAATCCGTGTTGAACTTCTTCATATTGTGGATAGATTTTCAGTAACAAAGCCCAACCAAAGTAACCAGCGAGTCCTGTAATAATAAGTGTTCCTAGAAATGGAATAAATCCTTTTCCAATCGAACTAGGGTTAAGTTTTCTTTCTTTGATTCCGTAGATAAACAAGCCAATAAAAAGTGTCAGCGCAATAAGTATCATGGCTAAAATCCAGGAAAACGGATAACTAATCATTTTCAAAAAAGGAAAATTAACGTAGATATAATCCTCTTCAGCTTTTAATTGCGAAAGGTCGGCGTCGGCAAAATAGGTGAGTAATGGCAGCAAATAACTTCCCTGATGTTGGAGTGTTTCGAGGTCTAAATTTTCTATGTTATCGTTCGCCGTATGATAGTCAAAATGATCGTCGATAAAGGCAAAGAAAAAACTATCAATATCCCCATCTTCTCTAAAAACAGTTGAATCTGTATCGTTGGGAAGCATCTTATAAATGCTATACATTAGAGATGAAGCAACCGGATATTTAGGATTCGCCTCGATAAATGCCTTAATAAGATTGCTATTTCCGCCATTGGTTTCCAGGATCATATTGCTTGGGCCTCCGCTTCCACGCGCCTCAAAGTTGAGGGCTAAACCAATATTTTTTGCCCAAGGATGTTCATGAACAAATAACTTTGCACCATCTAAGCCAATTTCTTCGCAATCGGTAAACAAAACGATAATATCATTTATTGGCGCTTTATTTAAAGCGAGATAAGCGCGAAGGCTTTCTAGAATTGTAACAACACCACTACCTGCGTCACTAGCTCCAAAGGATGGAATCAAGGCGCTGTCATAATGCGAAAGTAACAACAATGACTTTCCACTGCCAGAACCCTTGATTCGGCCTAGAATATTTTTAGGCTTATCCATATTTCGCCAATCGGGATTTAATACATATCCTTCTTGGATTTCCGTCTCGAATCCTAAACCTTTCAATTCATTTTCTAAATAAGCACGGACCCTTTTATGATCTGGTGATCCATAATAGTGAGGAGCCTTAGCTATTTCCCGCAGGGGGATTAAAGCACGTTCAGTAGAAAACTCTGTCTCAGAAAGGGACAACGAATTTGTTGCCCTCGGCATTAGACTTGAAAAACTATAATAAATCAGGACCAAGACAAGGACAAGAGAAAGGAAAGCGTTAGATTGTTTCATGAGGTTACTTGATCGTATTATTTTTTAAAAATACAATAATATGTGTAATGTATATAGTTAATAATTTCATTGAAATTTAAGTTGTGAAGAACTCGAATTATATCACCTAGGAATTAAATTTTGTAATATGAACAAAGGAAGGTGTCATAAAAAAGACTATATTTAAGTCAATTAAAATAGAAAGAAATGGGTATTAAGAGTTTCAGGGGGAGAAGATCCAAACCTAAAAAAGGAGGCGCCGAGAATATAACGGTTGCAGATTATATGACGAGAAATCTAATTACATTTCGACCAGATCAGTCGGTATTGGAGGTGATGAGTATACTTATCAAGAAAAAAATATCTGGTGGGCCTGTGGTGAATGATAAGTTTGAGTTGGTAGGGATTATTTCTGAAGGGGATTGTATGAAGCAAATTAGCGAAAGCCGCTATTACAATCAACCAATGGAGGATGTCAAAGTAAAAGAGCATATGGTTAAGAATGTTGATACTCTTGATGGAAACATGAATGTTTTTGATGCGGCCAATAAATTTTTGGAATCGAAGCATCGTCGCTTTCCTATTGTTGAAAACGGCAAATTAGTAGGGCAAATTAGCCAAAAAGACGTTTTAAAAGCGGCCTTGCAGATGAAAGGACAGACATGGAGTTAATGGGGAACTACTAAATATATGAAAAAGAACTACT
>Ga0208544_10002532_pt1 | contig 11824 bp, 4 predicted proteins | sample DEB08_DNA_9_FD_184526 | JGI IMG/M metagenome (GOLD analysis project Ga0208544, IMG submission 184526) | Aqueous microbial communities from the Delaware River and Bay under freshwater to marine salinity gradient to study organic matter... | ecosystem: Environmental > Aquatic > Marine > Coastal ...
TCATCAAAAGAGACATCAATCTTCTTTCTCGCTTTATCCCAATTTGCAGAAGTAACTCCATCTAAACTTGTTACTGCTCCCTCAATGGTAGTTTTACACATCCCACAATTTCCTCTTACTCCAAAACTTTCATTTGTCTGTGCTACTTCATTTTTTACTTCTAACTTTTCAGGATTTTTATCATCCTTCTTTGCATCACTTTTACAGCTTGTAAAACTTATAGCGCAAATTGTGAGTATACTTAAAATTAATTTTTTCATTTTTCTTTAGATTAAATCATTATTACCCTGTAAAGTTACTACAAAAACAATAAGAGTTGCATAGGGTTTATAAAAAACCCATTTTGTTTAAAAAATAGTAATTTTGCTTGTCTTAATTTACTCTAGAACATGTCTAAAAATAACGTAAATATTCATATCGTCGGTGCTGGTATCAGTGGATTAATTGCTGCAAAAGTATTAGAAGAAAATGGTTTTAGTCCTGTAATTATCGAATCCTCAGATCGTGCTGGAGGAAGAGTGAAAACAGACATCATTAATGGATATCAATTAGATAGAGGTTTTCAAGTATTATTAACAGCGTATCCTGCTGCCAAGAAATACTTAGACTTTGATGCTTTACAATTACAGAACTTTATTCCTGGAGCTACTATTTTTTACAAAGGAAAAAAATCAATTATGGGTGATGCATTTAGAGATTCTTCTCTATTGTTTTCTACGATATTTTCTAATGCAGGGTCAATAGTTGATAAATTGAAAGTTTTAAAACTAAACAACCAGCTTAAAAAGAAAAAATTGGATGCTATTTTTCTTGATGAGGAAAAAACTACCAATCAATATTTAATTGATTTTGGATTTTCAGATAAAATTATAAGTCGTTTTTTTAAACCTTTTTTTGGAGGAATTTTTTTAGAATCAGAATTGACAACTTCTAGCAGAATGTTTGAGTTTGTCTATAAAATGTTTGGTGAAGGTTTAGCCGTCTTACCAAAAGGGGGAATTGAAGAAATCCCAAAACAGTTACTAAATTCTTTGACCAAGACTACATTCCTTTTCAACAGAAAAGTCTCATCTGTAAAAGATGGTGAAATCCTATTGAGTAATGGAGATAAAATCTTGTCAGATTATACAATTATTGCAACAGATCCTTCGCCAATGATTGATAATTTAAAGAATCAAAAAGTTAATTGGAAATCTTGTCAAACACTTTATTTTACTTGTGCTAAAAAATCGATATCAAAACCAATTATTGGTCTTGTTGCCGACAAAGATAGTCTTGTAAATAATATTTTTTATCATACAAGTATTAGTATGGAAAATCGAAATGAGGAAGAATTATTATCTGTTACAATTATAAAAGAACATCAACTTTCTGAAGAAAGTTTAGTAAAGAAAATTCAAAATGATTTAGATACTTTTTGTGGAATTACTGAGGCAAAATTTCTTCATTCATATCATATCCCAATGGCTTTACCAAATCTAAAGAATATTCAATATAATCTAAATCCATCAGAAACTCAGTTGACTGACACGTTATTTATAGCCGGAGACACACTACTAAATGGATCTTTAAATGCAGCAATGATCTCTGGGGAAAAAGCTGCTTTAGGTCTTTTAGAAAAGCTTAGTTAATTTCTTTGTAAGCGTATTTTTGGAGAATTTCGATTGTTGTATAATTCAAAGCCTTTTGATGAGTCGCTTTTAAAATAATAGGAGGTGCTTTTCCTTCCTTCTCTGCTTCTAACCACCTAGAAATACACAAACACCATTTAGACCCCGGTTGCAAACCTGGAAAATTCCAATAAGGTATAGGAGTAATTAAATCATTTCCTTTTAATCTAGAGAACTCTAAAAATTCTTCGGTTACAACGGCACAAACTACATGGGTTCCTGAATCTTGATGATCCGTTCTACACAATCCATCCCTAAAATAACCAGTTGCTGGACTCGCGCAACAAGGAATTAAAACCTCTCCAAAAACATTGTACTCCATTTGTAAATTATATTGAATCCTTCAAATTTACAATAAAAAAAGCCACTCATTTTGAGTGGCTTTTTTGTTTTTATAATCTTTTTTACTTTTAAAACTGATACTTCAGTATAAATTCTAACGAACCATTATCGTTGATGATGGTGGCATCTGCGGTGCTGATGTCATAAGCAAATCCTAATCTAAGTTTTTCGATGACTCTGATTAGTCCATAAAGAGAAGTCGTCTCTTCCAATCTTGCATTGACTCCCACGGTGTACTTATTATCCTGAATGTTTAACGAAGCTCCTGCATCATAACTCGTTGGTGCTCCCTCAACTGTTCGCATCATAAATCGTGGTGTTAAGATAAGGTCTTCTGTAAGTCCAATATGAACTCCCCCTCCCAGATAGAAGTGTGAGTTGTTAATTGCTGCTACAGGTGTGTTCCCTTGTTTCTCGTAACGCTCTCCTTTTAAAAAGTTAGGCGTAGAGAACGAGATGTAAAAATGCTTGTTCTCGATGTTTAATCCAGCTCCTAAATGCGGATTGAAAAAACTCTGGTTCTGACTAAATAGTAAATCATTCCCCAATGAGTTTGCTCGGGTTAAATCGATGTTGGTAAATCCTCCTCCAGCTTTAAGACCAAAATAAACATTCGTTCCTTCGGCTACTTTTAACTTATAAGAGATGTCTACAGCGATATCGGTCTGATCTAAGATAAACACGCGGTCATTAATGGCCGAGATTCCGATTCCTAAGTTCTTACCGATTCCTTTTGAATAGGCCATAGAAATTGTTCTTGGAGCATCTTCGATGCCTAAATATTGACTTCTATACACCAGGTTTAACTCCGGACTATCTTTTATCCCAGCAAAGGCAGGGTTGATAATATTCATATTAAAGTTATACAAGGTAAAGTTTGGGTCTTGTTGTGCTTCTGTTTTATTGGTAATTAATAAAGCGAAGACGATTGTTACGATTGTTATGATTGATTTTCTCATGTCTGTTCTTGTTTGTTGTAGTTGAATCATCTGCTTTATTAGTAATTAATGTATAACCATCCTCTTGTTGGTTGACTTCCGTCACCTAGGTCGATAATAAAGATATAAGGTCCTACTGGAAGCTTAGCTCCTGTTCCGTTATTACTAATCTGATTAGATACTGCTTGCCAATCATTCTGATAGCCTTTCTTTTTAAAGACTGGTTTCCCTGATCTGTTAAAGACTTGAACCAAACTGTTTGGATACGCCGTAATTCCTTCTATCACCCATCCATCATTAACACCATCTCCGTTTGGAGAGAATCCGTAAGTTTTCACTTGAGCAATTGCTGCAAAACATGAGCTGTTGTCGGTATCTAGACTGTCGATGATTCCATCGTTATCACAATCTTGATCTACATCATCTACTCCATCACCATCATCATCATCATCACAGAAATCTGCAATGCCATCTCCATCAGAATCAACCGTGTTGATGGTAATTGCAAATGGGTTTGATAAAGCTCCTGTGTTCATGGCAATGTCCGTCGCTTGTGCGGTGATTGCATAGGTTCCATCCGCTAAGACTGTACCCGTATGATCAAAGGTAAAGAAGCCAGTATTGATATCTGAAATTGTTGTCCCTACCGAGATTCCTTCGATAAATACTTCTACCGTTGATCCTCTTTCTGCTGTTCCTGAGATCTCTAAGGTATTGTCTCCTGTTTGAGACACATCTGTGCTACAGGTGTAATCTGAGATATTTGTAATCTGTGGTGGATTTGGTGGGGTGTTATCAAACTCAATCGTAAAGCTTGCTCCATCGTTTGGATTGGTCGCTAAATCTTGGGTAACTCCTGCTGGAATCTCAACGATTACATCGTCACTAGCCGTTGGAGTGATTAATACCGAATACGTGGTTCCTGATCCTGTAAAAGCACTTGGAGTTCCATTGGTGACCACCAAGTCTGTCATCTCAAAGCCAAAGACATCTTCATCAAAGACAATGTCTACGGTAAAGGGGGTATTCACCGGATCTGGTACTAAAGTACTCATCACTGCTGTTGGGTTTGTTGCATCGTAGAGTACTGAGAACTGGTTGGAAGCGTCATTTCCATTAGTCGCTGTATCTTGGGCAACTCCTGCTGCTAATTCTACTGTTACAATTCCGTCTGCAGTTGGTGTAATCATTGCCGTGTAAACTGTTGTGCTTACTGGTGTAACTACTCCTGCGGTTCCATTTCCTAAGGTAATGTCTGCTTGATCAAATCCTGTAACGTCTTCACTAAAAGTGAATGTTACCATAAACGCCGCATTGGTTGGGTCTGGGACTGTGGATGTGATTAATACTGTTGGATTTGTAATATCATACACAATACTAAATTGAGTCGCCACATTGTTTGGATTGGTCGCTGCATCTTGCGCTACTGCTGTTGGAAGATCTACTGTAACCGCTCCTTCTACTGTTGGAGTGATTAAAGCTGTATATTCTAATGCACTTACTGTCGTAAACGAACTAATCGTTCCGTTACCAACTACGATGTCAGATGCTGTAAATCCTGTTACATCTTCACTAAAGGTAATCGTCGTAGTAAAAGGAACGTTTGTTGTTCCGCTAGCTGTCGACGTAATGACTACCTCAGGATTTGTTCCATCATATAGCACTGAAAACTGATTGGACACTATATTTCCGTTGGTTGCTGCATCTGTTGCTACATCGGCCGCTAATTCAACTGTGACAATTCCATCTACTAAAGGCGTAATCATTGAAGTATATTCACTAGCACTTACTATTGTTAGCAATCCTGCTGTTCCATTTCCTACTGTAATATCTCCTGCATCAAAACCTATAACATCTTCACTAAAAGTGAACGTAACCATAAATGGTGCATTGGTTGGATCTGCTACTGTTGAGGAAACAACTACTGTTGGATTAGTTGCATCATACTCTATACTAAACTGTGATGCTGCTGTATTTGTATTCGTTGCTGCATCTTGAGCTATATCGGCTGGTATATCTAATGTTACTATTCCATCTGTTACTGGAGTGATTTCAACTGTATGAAATAGTCGTAAATGATCCTGTAGTTGCGTTACTAACAACAATATCTGATTCTTCAAACCCAGTGACATCTTCTGTGAAAGTAATTGTCGCAGTAAATGGAGCGTTCGTTGGATTATTTGCTGTTGTTGTAATAGATACATCAGGTTTGGTAAAATCATACAGTACTGAGAATTGAGTTGCTGCTTCATTGCCATTAGTTGCAGCATCTTGCGCTACACCTGTTGCTATATCAATCGTTACATCTCCGTCTGTTGTCGGTGTAATCATTGCTGTATACTCAGTTGCACTTATTGTTGTAAATGATCCTGTTGTTCCATTTCCAACTGTGATATCTGATTCAATAAATCCTGTCACATCTTCACTAAAAGTAATTGTGACCATAAACGGTGTGTTGGTAGGGTCTGTTACTGAACTTGTAATGTCAACCGTTGGATTTGTTCCATCATATAAAATACTAAATTGAGAAGCTACTGTATTTGTATTCGTTGCTGCATCTTGGGCTACATCTGCAAATACATCAACCGTTATAACACCATCTGTTATTGGGGTTATCGTAGCTGTATATTCTCTTGCTGATACTGAATTAAGACTACTAGCAGTTCCGTTTGCTACTGTAATATCAGCTAGCTCAAAACCTGTAACGTCTTCACTAAAAGTAACTGTAATATCAAATGCAGCATTAATTGGGTCAGCTGCTGAAGAAGTAATTAATACATCTGGTTTTATAGTGTCATAACCAATACTAAAGCTAGCTGCTTCATTTCCATTATTTGCATTGTCTTCTAAATCGTCTTCTGGAATCTCTAAAGTAACAATTCCATCTACTATTGGAGTAATTGTCGCTGTATATAATGAAGGGCTTATCGTTACAAAATTACTAATAGTTGCATTAGTTAATACTACATCTGCAGCTTCAAAATCTGCCAAATCTTCTGATACAGTAAACGTTGCTGTGAATGAAGCATTGGTTGGATCTGTTGGCGCATCTGAGGTAATTGTAATTACAGGTCTTGTTTGGTCATAAATGACACTTAACACATTGGATGCTTCATTTGCATTTCCTGATAAGTCTTCTAATACATTATCTAAAATACTAACTGTTACTTCACCGTCTATAGTTGGTGTTATCGTAAAAGTGTATCTAGTTGGATTATTTGACTGATTAAATATACTAGCAACACCGTTAGTAACTACTATATCTGTTAAATCGAAACCAGTAACTAACTCAGAGAAATTTGCCTGAACTTCAAATGGTTGATTTGTAGGAGAGCTTACAAATAAACTTAAGGATACTGTAGGAATTATTCCATCTACATTTACATTAGAGGTGTCTGCCAAATTGTTTATTGTACGAATAGCATCAACATTATTAGAAGCATCTTTAATGGTTCCTCCATTTAAACTAATCGTAGGTCTGGCTTCTATACCGTCATCATCTAAATCATCTGATTCAACTTCATATCTAAAAGTAGCTGTTGTTGAATTTGTGACAGTTCCAAATAAAGTAGCTTGCTTTGTTGCACCTCCAATAGTTAAAGCTATTGATGGAGTACCTGTAATATTTACAGGATTAGAAAAAGTAACTACATAATCTATAAAATCTCCTAACTTATAATCCCCTGCTATTGGCACAACAACACTTGTTACTATAGGAGCATCATCATCTAAAATTGTAATTGTCTGACTTTGAGTTCCATTTTCTATTGCATTGGTTACTTCTGTAATATCTACAATTATAGTTTCATTTGATTCAGAATCTGAATCATTTACTGGTGTGATAATTACTGCGGCATTCGCTGAAAGTGAACCAGCGTTAATTGTAATTGTGGTACTAGCAGAACTATTATAATCTGTCCCATTAATAGCTGTACCTGTATAGCCTAATGTAGCAGTAATAGTAAAGGCTGATGCTTTATTTAAAGTGGCTGTTAATGTTGCAGTGCCCGATGCTTCATCAATACTTCCATTGTCAACAGATAAGGTTACTGTTCTTGTGGTGTTTTCTAAAACAAATGTATCACTTGCTTGTACCGCATTATTACCAGCGGCATCGCTTACATCTGCAGTTACGGTAATAGTTCCTTCATCTAATCCACTAATGTCTGCAGCGGTAGCTATCCAAGCATCACAATCTACAATTGCTGTCGTTGTAACTGCTGGGTTATTGCCATCACTAAAGGTAACGGTAACAGTTCTTGCATCTGCAACGCCATTTACACCTCCTATGATGACAAGATCATTATCTTCTGATGCTGTTACAATATCGTCTCCGGCTATTGGCATATCTATTGAAATTGTTGGAGCAATTCCATCGATAACTAAGTTTTTATTTTGACTCAATGATCCACCGGTAGCTCCTTGAGGAACTGTAAGTTTTGCATCCAATCCTCCAGTACTTTTCATGGTGCCAGAATTCAGAGATAAAGCTGAGGAACTTGTGACATCTAAGTCTGGACTTTGGTCTCCAGCTTGAACTGTATACACAAATCGTAAAGTAGAAAAACTTCTATCTACATAATCAATAGTTCTGTCTGTAGTTCCGGTTTCTAATATTAATTGCGGTGTTCCAGTAACAACTACTTCTTGGTCATATTGTACATATATATTAATTGCATCTCCAATCTTAAATGTACCATTACTAGCATCTGAAGTAACTTCTATTACATAAGGAAGAATATCTTTGGTCGCTGTGTCTGTAGCTGCTGAACCAATATTTCCAGAATTATCGGTTAGTGTAACGCTTAAAGTAATAGTTCCATCAGCTAAGCCAGAAAGATCAATACTTGAAAAACTTTGGTCGGATGAAACAATAGTTCCTGTGGCTGTTACTGGTGTTCCTCCAGCAGAACTCGTAAAAGTATAAATGTATGTTGTACCTACTTCAGCACCAGCAAAAGTAAAACCTATAGAACTAACATCACTTGCTGTAATTGGACCTCCACCATCAATACTTACCGAATAACCCACAGGTACAACTGTTTCTTTTTCTTTAGTATCTGTAGTGGCACTACCTATGTTACTACTTGAGTCTGTTAAAGTAACACTCAGTGTTATAGTACCGTCTGGTAAACTACTCAAATCAATTCCTGAAATCTGATCTGTTGCTGTTGAAATAGTTCCACTACTGGTAACAGTCCCAGCCCCTCCACTACTTGTAAAAGTATAGTTATAGGTAGACCCAATTTCAGCTCCTACAAAAGTAAAACTTACAGCTTCATCATTTATTGAATTAATTGGATCTTGATCTACAGATACGGTATAACCTGTTGGGGCAGTAATATCATTTACCGTAATAGTAAAGCTCTGTTGTGTTGTACCTCCATTGCCATCATTGGCCTCAAGAACGACATTATGATTTCCTACATCTGTAGTAGCAGGAGTACCTGTTAAGGATAATGTTTGTTCTATAAGACGAATACGGTGATTGTAAGTATCTGCTACATATACTTTGCCATCTGAACCTACTCCAAGACCATACGGATAATTAAAATGTGCTGCAGTACCAATACCATCTAAATATGAACTACCACCACTACCAGCTAAAGTACTAACCAATCCTGCTGGAGTAATTTTTCTTATACGGAAACCATTTGAATCGGCTACAAATACATTATCAGAAGCATCTATAGAAACTCCTTGAGGATTCGCAAATTTTGCTGCAGTTCCTAAACCATCTGCAAAACCTGTAGTTGACCCTGCAAAGGTAGTTACTACACCTGCTGGAGTAATTTTTCGAATTTGACTATTGTTTCCATCAGCGACATACACATTTCCTGAACCGTCTACATCAACTCCATAAGGAAAATTAAATCGAGCAGCTGTACCTGTTCCATTTGCTGAACCACCAGTACTATTATAAGAAGCAGCGCCAGCTAATGTACTTACAACACCTGCTGAAGTAATTTTTCGAATATTATTATTTTGCAAGTCAGCTACAAATATATTACCAGAATTGTCAACAGCAACTCCATAAGGTTGACTAAATTGAGCTGAAGTACCTGTGCCATCAGCATAACCCTTAGTAGAACCCGCAACAGTCGTTACAACACCTGCTGGTGTAATCTTTCTAATTCTGAAATTATCTGTATCGGCAACATACACATTTCCAGCAGCGTCAACATCAATACCTCTCGGTGCATTAAACCTTGCTGATGTTCCTGTAGCATCTACATAACCTCTTGCACCAGCTGCTCCTGCAAAAGTGCTCACAACTCCTAATGGAGTTATCTTTCTTATCAGTTGATTGTTTGTATCGGCAACATACACATTCCCTGTAGCATCCACAGCAACATCTCCTGGATATAAAAACTTTGCTGCTGTACCGGTTCCATCAGTACTTCCCGTTGTAGAACCAGCAAAAGTAGAAACCACTCCACTTGATGTTAGACTTAACCAAGAAGGCAATGTAGGTGCAGTAATTGTTACTGAATCTCCGTCTGCATCAATGGCTGTAATATTATACGTATAGATATCTCTTTCATCTACAGAAATAAATGGAGTAGAAGTAAACGTTGGTACAGATGGGACTGTAAATTGTTTAGGGGTTCCATAAGCAGTCCCTGCACTATTAATAGCATAAGAATTAAAAGTATAACTTGTCCCTTCATAGCCAGTATAATCATAATTATTAGTAAACGTACCTGTGCCAGATCCGTTTATAAGTTTTTGCACACCTGTGCCACCTATTTGAGGATTAGTGGTCTCAGAAGTGTAAGCTACTACAATCCCTCTTTCGGTTACTGTTCCTCCTCCATCAGAAGTTACCTCACCTCCTAATGTGATGGAAGCTGCTGAAGTAACAACCGCATCGGTATTAGAAATAGTTGGAAGAAGAATTGGTGTAGTAATATCTGCTGATAAAGTTGGTTGTGTTAAACTATAGTTTCCTGAATCAGTTCCTGAAATTGTATAACCTGTGGTGTTGATTGTAATGGCTGTTCCTGGATTTGGTGATACAAAAGTAAACACTGGACTTCCTCCTAAGCTTACAACGTCAGTTCCAACTACTCCTGCTAAACTCGGAGTACCACTTGCACTAGCCACGGTAGTACCATTGTAAACTTTGTTATCTCCTGTAAGTCCGGTGACTGTTAACCCAGCTTGGGTAATACCAAAAGTGCTCGTTACAAAGCTTACAGAATAATTACTATCCGCTGCGGAGGCTGGTGTAACAACATAGTTGGCAACATTCTCTCCTGAGGCTCTTGAGATGCTTACTGGGGTATCTAAACTTGCTTCGTTATCCATGCCTAAAAATCCTGTAATCGTATAGGTAAGCATTGGGTCGCTTGATCCATATACTTTAGAAAGTCCTGAATCTGCTGTGATTGTTAAGGCTGCTGGCGTAATCCCAAAGGTGCTCGTTACAAAGCTTACCGAATAATTGCTATCCGCTGCTGACGCTGGCGTTACAACATAGTTGGCTACATTCTCTCCTGAAGCTCTTGAGATACTTACTGGTGTATCTAAATCGCCTTCTACATCTCCATTTACAAACCCTGTGATCGTATAGGTTAAGGTTGGATCCGTTGCTCCATAGACTTTAGATAGCCCTGAATTGGCTGTGACGGTTAAGGCTCTTGGGGTAATGGCTAATGTACTGGTTACAAAACTGATATTATAGTCAGTGTCTGCTGCATTTGCTGGCGTAATAACATAATTGGCTACATTCTCACCCGAGGCTCTTGAAATACTTACGGGTGTATCTAAATCTGATTCTGTATCTCCACCTTGGAATCCTGTAATCGTATAGGTAAGTATTGGATCAGTGAATCCATAGACTTTAGATAGCCCTGAATTGGCTGTGACTGTCAAGGATCCTTTAGCTGTTGTATCATTGGCACTGAGTCCTGTTGTCTCAAACGTGTTTGTTCCGCTACAATCATTATAAGAATATACTCGAAAGAAATATTGTGTATTTAAATCTAAGCCTGTAACTGTAACTCCTGCATTGGATGTCCCAGCATATACTACCTGGTCTCCCATATCGTTCCAGCTGTTATCACTTATAGGCAAAGCACCGTCAGTTGGTACTGTAAAAGTATTATCAGTGGTCATTATAGTTACATAACCATCTGCTCCTCCTGCTGGGGCTGTAAAACTATTTAAGGTAAGTGTTGATGAAGTTTCTGTTCCAAATGACGCTCCCGTTGCTTGGGCTGTTGGGGCTGAGCAAGCTACTGGGGCAGGAGCTATTACAAAAGAATCGAATGTAGCAAAAAAAACACCTCCTGCATTGTTCGTAATACGAACCTCATCAACATCTCCAAATATTGCACCTGATAAATCTGTAGTATCATATATTTCTGTACCAAATCCGCCTATAGTAACTGTTGTAAATCCTGTACTTGAACCATCTTTAAAGCCTTCTACCTTATAAGTAGTGGCTACAAAACCATATTCTGCTGAAGAAAATCCATTAAAATCAAACTCAGAGCCATCGCCCGTCTCTATAATCAACTCTGAAAATCCTGTTGATCCTGGATTTCCAGATGCAGAAAGTCCTTCATAACTAGCTCCTGAGTTGTCATAAAAAATACTCCCTCCTGTTGCCGTTCCTGATCCATTTCCTATAAAAATGTTAAAAACTACTCCTGAAATATCGGAAGAACCTCCTTCGCCATCATCTGCTGTTGCTCCAAGATCTGTGTTATCTGTCGTGCCAAAATTAATTGTCCCAGACTGAGAAAATACGGAGTGACTAAATAAAGTAATGGCAAATAATGCTAATAGAAAAGTAATTTTTTTCATGGTAGTTCGGTTAAGTTGATAAATTATAAGGAGGAAATGGAAAATTAAGTTTTTTTTTTT
>Ga0208544_10002537_pt1 | contig 11797 bp, 11 predicted proteins | sample DEB08_DNA_9_FD_184526 | JGI IMG/M metagenome (GOLD analysis project Ga0208544, IMG submission 184526) | Aqueous microbial communities from the Delaware River and Bay under freshwater to marine salinity gradient to study organic matter... | ecosystem: Environmental > Aquatic > Marine > Coastal ...
CTTGCCGAGGCGTGATTCCCCGTTGCGCGCTGTCTGGTCGTCAAATAGCGATCTTTTGTCTCGCGCCGACCCTTGCGATCCCTCTTATTGCAGGGGCCGTCAATCTCAATATCTTGCCGGTTCTCGTGGCTGAGTATCTCGGGCTGCATCTGTTGATTTTTGGTGGCATCCGGCTTGTTCTGCTTCGAATTTGGGCCGAACCACTTGGGCGTCCTTATTGGCGCTTCTGGTTTGGTGCATCTTGTTCGGTGTTGTCCTTGACCGATATGCCACAAATTTTTGGCCGACGGCTCAGCGCGTCTGGATCATCGTGGCAAGGATGCTTGGGGCCGTGCCTTACATGCTTGCGGACGCGGTTTTGACAACGGACGCCTCATTTTGCGGCGTCTTGGCTTGCGCGTCAGTTTATTGGTGTCACTTGGCAATGCCGTGGCGCTGGATTTTGAGGGGCTGTTTTTTTCTCATCATGATCGCGCCCGTTCTGGTGCTGTTTTACCTCGTGTTTGGGACCATAGGGCGGCATGCTTCGCGCAAGGGCGGGCCAGTGTCTTCCGGGATTGCGCTTGGAATTGTTTTGGCTGGGGCGCTGGGTGTCAGCTTCCCGCTTTGTTCAACGCACGCTGGACGTGTCGCAAGATCAACCGAGCGACACGTCTCTTCAGTGATCACGATTAAAACAACGGCGATCAATCACAGTTTCATGTGGCGGTTGACGTCTTTGTAGAGAAGGTATCGGAACTGGCCTGGACCACCCGCATAGCAGGCTTGAGGGCAAAAGGCGCGCAGCCACATATAGTCACCCGCTTCCACTTCGACCCAGTCTTGATTGAGGCGGTAGACGGCCTTGCCTTCAAGAACATAGAGGCCGTGTTCCATGACATGGGTTTCGAGGAACGGAATGATTGCTCCGGGTTCAAAGGTCACGATCGTGACGTGCATGTCGTGACGAAGGTCTGTTGGGTCCACAAAGCGGGTCGTTGCCCATTTCCCATCCGTTTCGGGCATGACCGTCGGCGCGACGTCTTGTTCGTTGGTCACGATCGTTTCGGGATGGGGCAGTCCTTCAACGGCCTCGTAGGTCTTTCTGATCCAGTGGAACCGACTGACGGCTTGTGAGGTATTGTGCAGTGTCCAGACGGCGTCAGGCGGCAGAAATGCGTAACCGCCGGGAGAAAGCTCGTAGGTGGCTCCGTCGACGGTCAGGCGCATCTGTCCTTCGACAACAAACAGAACGCTTTCGACACCTGATTGGGTTTCGGGGCGGTCAGAACCTCCGCCGGGCGCGACTTCCATGATGTATTGCGAGAACGTTTCGGCAAAGCCACTGAGAGGCCGTGACAGGACCCAAAGTCGGGTCTTCGACCAAAATGGAAGGAAGCTGGTCACAATATCGCGCATCGTGCCTTTGGGAATAACCGCATAGGCATCCGTGAACACAGCCCGGTCGGTCAATAGCTGTTCTTGACCCGGATGGCCGCCAGTTGGAGAAAAATACTTTGGTAACATATATTTGCTTTCCAGACGCCTTTGAACTGTCACCAGTATGTTGTGTCGGGGTTACTTCGGCCAGCCATGCAAGTCCGATGACACCTTTCGGGATGTTTTGAAAGTGAGTGACCGTTTTCAAATGGCGCTCACCGAAAACCGTTCGATGCGTAGTTTCGGCTGCCTTTCTTTAAGATGCTGTTTTCCACCCCTTCGGGCGCGGATGTGCCGCGCAGCATTTGTCTAGGAGCAAGGGCGTGTAGCTTGGTTTGATGACGTAGATAATACGATCGCACTGCATCGTTGCCGGGTTAGTTTTCAGGCTTCGGCGGCGCGCCGCCTTCAAAAATGTTGGGGGCCGCGTAGCTGATTGGAGCTTCCTGCATTTCGAGGTGAAGGCCATCGTCGATAAGGGGATGCGCGCGGGCGAGGGCCTCGTCTACCTCGATTCCGAGACCGGGCGCTGTGGGAGCTTCGATGTAGCCGTTCTCGACAGAAATCGTATTCCCGATCAGCGCCTTGTGAAAGTCGGTTTCAATGGTTTCGGTCATCAGAAGATTTGGGATCGACATAGCAAGATGGACGTTTGCCGCCCACTCAACGGGACCTGCATAGAGATGTGGCGCGATTTGCGCGTTGTAGGTTTCGGCGATGGCTGCGATCTTTTTTGTCTCCCAGATACCGCCGGAACGGCCTAAGGCGGGTTGCAGGATATTTGCCGCTCCGGCTTGAAGAACTGCGGCGAACTCGGCCTTTGTGGTAAGGCGTTCACCGGTTGAAACGGTGATCGACGTCGCACGGGCAACCTCGGCCATGGAGGCGACGTTGTCGGGGGGGACTGGCTCTTCGAACCACAGCGGATTATAGGGCTCGATCGCCTTGGCCATGCGGATTGCGCCGCCCGTTGTGAACTGGCCGTGGGTGCCAAAGAGAAGGTCAGCACGCGGGCCGACGGCGTCGCGGATGGTGCGGCAGAAGGCGGCGGAAGTGTCGATGTCGTGCAGCGAGGGTTGGTGACCGCCGCGCAGGGTGTAGGGGCCTGCGGGGTCGAATTTGACGGCGGTATAGCCTTGTTCGACAAGGGCAATTGCGCTTTCTGCCGCCATGTCGGCGTTGCCCCAGAATGCGGGCAAGGGGTGATGGGCGAGCGGGTAGAGGTATGTGTAGGCGCGGATGCGGTCATTCATACGGCCACCGAGAAGCGCCCAGACGGGGCGGCCACGGTCTTTGCCGAGGATGTCCCAGCACGCGATTTCAAGCCCTGAAAACGCGCCGATCACGGTAGGATCGGGGCGTTGGGTGAAGCCGCTCGAGTAGGCGCGACGGAACATTAATTCAATGTTTTCGGGGCTTTCACCGGCCATGTGGCGGGCAAAGACATCGGTGATCACTGCTTTCATCGCCTCGGGGCCGACAGCCGAGGCGTAACACTCTCCCCAGCCGGTGATGCCTGTGTCGGTTGTCAGTTTGACGAGGATCCAATAGCGCCCCCCCCATCCCGGGGCTGGCGGAGCGGTGACGATGATGTCAAGATCGCAGAGTTTCAATGACTTGGCCCTGTCTTTGGTCGTATGAGAGTTGCTTCAGATGAACCCAATCACCATTCGCAACCTCGGTCCAGAGGACGTGCATATTCTTGAACGCGTTCGTGAAGGCACGTTTGACAATCCGATTGATCCTTCCCGAGCTTACGGGTTTTTGGCGACGCGTGTGAACGAGATTGTTGTGGCTTTGGATCAGGGCGAAGTCATTGGCTTTGCGAGCGGAACTGTGATTATGCATCCGGATCAGCCGTTCTCGTTTTTTATCAATGAGGTGGGCGTGCACGAGGCGTATCAGCGCCACGGGATTGCTTCGCGGTTGATGAAGCGGATCGTCGATCTGGCACGGGACCGGGGGTGTGAGAGCATCTGGGTCGCGACGGAGCACGACAACCATGCTGCACGCGAGTTGTACCGCAGCCTTGGGGCGCACGAGACGGAAAGCGTCGTTTTGTACGAATGGGACGGCGAAAGGCTTTGACGGGGAGTTAATGCTTCGGGCGGTGGGTGTTGCCGGTCTTTTGCGGGATTGGCGTGAATCACCTCTAATCTTTGGCGTTAGCGCTGAGAGCAAAACGTCGGTATTTGTATCGGTATTATGCCGGTGCATATTCGAGCAAACGGATTTCGTTCATACAACGTGCGGTGATTTGCGACCAATTTGGTAGATTTTCCGTGTTCGGCTAACAGGTATTTTGAAAAGGGGTGAAGAGGGCCGCGTAGAGACATGATCTTAGGCGCCTATTCCTTGTTTTGGCCGAAGATAATCACGTTGCGGCGTGCGGCACCGGATTTGGTATCGGCGATGGCCTCGTTGATCTGATCAAGGGACCAGCGGCGGGAGATTAATTCGTCAAGCTTGAGGCGCCCCTGAAGGTAGAGGTCCACGAGCCAAGGGATATCGCGGGCCAGTACGGTATTGCCCATTTTAGAGCCGACCATGGATTGGCAGGCTGCTGCGAAGTTGCCGGGCTCAAAGGAAGAGGCTGCTCCGGTCGGGGGCATACCGACCATGACGAGGCGACCACCAGGCGCCAGATAGTTCGGCGCGGTTGAATACACGGCGGGAACGCCGACGCTGACAAAGACGGCGTCGGCGCCGCGACCGGTGATCTCGCGCAAGCGATCCCAGGGCGCCGGGTCTGTTGCGAGGATGCCGTCGGTGGCGCCGAAGGTTTTGGCGTCGGTGAGTTTCTCTTCTGAAAGATCAACAGCGACGATACGGCGGGCGCCAGCGATGGCGGCGCCCTGAATTGCGTTTAGTCCGACGCCGCCCGCGCCGATGACGACGACGTCTTCGCCGGCTTGAAGCCTTGCTGTATTCACGACCGCTCCGACACCGGTGATCACGCCGCACGACAAAAGAGAGGCGACATCGAAGTCAATCGCGTCGGGGATCGGAGCTATCTGGCTTTGGTCAACCACGACTTTTTCGGCGAATGCGCCGGAGTACATGGCCTGTTCGATGGGAGTGCCATCGGGTAGTGCGAGGGGTGCCGGACCCATGGGACGCTCGCAGATCACGGGTTTGCCCGCGCTACAGGTTGGGCAGGTGCCACAGGAGCGGATCAGTGTTACGATCACACGGTCGCCGATTGTCTGGCCGGTGGCGTCGGGGCCAAGGGCGCTGATGTATCCTGCGGCTTCGTGGCCGTAAACTGCCGGGAGCGTGCCGCCCCAGTGGCCGTCTGCGTAGGTTATGTCTGAGTGGCAGATGGCGCAGGCTTTCAGAGTAACCTCGATGGCACGGCCCGTCGGGGCGGCGAGGTAGACGGTTTCGATTGCGAGCGGCTTGCCAAACTCGAAACAGACGGCGGCGCGGATTTGTTGCATGGGTAGTGGCCTTGGTTAGTGGTTTTGGTCAGGGTGGCGATTGAGCGGCAGGCTTCGCGTCAGAAATCGACTTTGGATGGCGGAAAACGGGTTAAATGCGACCTATGTCAGGCGGGTTGGGCGCGCGGCGTGGCGAGGAAGACGACTGCGCAGAGGACCATGAGTACCATAGACAAAAGAAACGGTGCGCCGGGCAGGAAGTAGGCGGCGTCTTCGCGGGCAAAGGCTGCGAAAATTTGCGTCATGATAAGCGGTGAGATTATTGTGGCGAGGGCAGAGGTCGATGATAACACGCCTTGCAGCTCGCCCTGGCTATTGTCGGATGTGGCGCGCGACATCATTCCTTGCACGGCGGGGGTGACGACGGCTCCGAGTGCTGTGAGGGGGATAAATATGATTGCGAGGAACCCGCTTTCAACAAAGGCGAGGATGATAAAGGCGAAGAAGTTGAAGGCGAGCCCATAAAGAATTGTGCCGCGGTCTCCGAGCCAGCGCAGGATGTAGCGGATGAGACCGCCTTGCACGATGGCCATGGCGATGCCGAATGCGGCGAGCGAGAGGCCGATCATTCGAGGCTCCCAGCCAAAGCGGGCCTCGGTATAGTAGGCCCAGATCGAGGGGTAGACCATGAAGGCGACCTGATAGAGGAAGAAAAGAACAAGGAGGCGGCGCAAAAGCGGACTTGTAGAGACGTTTTTGAAGGCTCCGAACGGGTTGGCGCGGGCCAGCGACAGCGGCCGGCGGTTTTCGTCCTTGAGGGTCTCGGGCATGACAAAATAGCCAAAGACGAGGTTTAGTGCGGCGAGGGCAGCGGCGGCATAGAAGGGCGCGCGGGTGCCGAATTCAGCGAGAAGACCGCCAAGCAGGGGGCCGAAAACGAAGCCAATGCCGAAGGCCGCGCCGATTATGCCGAAGCGTGCTGCTTTTTCTTCAGGCTTCGAGATATCGGCCATGAACGCATAGGCCGTAGATTGGGTGGCGGCGGCGACACCGCCAATCATGCGACCGACCAACAGGATCCAGAATGCGCCCGCCAGCGCCATGACAATGTAGTCCAGCGCCATGACGAGTAGCGAGATCAGCATGATCGGGCGGCGACCATAGCGGTCGGAAAGCGCGCCGATGATCGGACCGAAGATAAACTGCATAAAGGCGAAAGCGGTGACGAGGACGCCTCCGTAAAGGGCTGCGTCGGCAAGCGGGATATCGGCCACTTCGCGCAGAAGCGACGGCAGCACCGGCAAGATCAGGCCGATGCCCATGGAATCGATCACGGTGGTTGCGATGACGAAGATCAGGGGCAGGCGCATACAGGGCTTTCGGGAGAAGAGTTGCGCTTTGATAGGGTAGGAAATGCTGGCCGGGAAGGGAGGTTGACCGCGGTGTCTCAGGGTTTCCTCAAATGTGGCCAATGTCCTTAAGGAAAGTCGTTAAGATTTCGACGTATTCGCCCGATTTGTCGACACACGGAAGGTGACCGGCATTCCGGATTAAGTGAAACGATGAGCCCTTCACCAAAGTGGCAGTCTCGCGCACAAGGTCGGGGGGGGTAGAGCCGTCTTCGCTTCCCGCGATCGCGAGAGTCGGCAAGGTCAGGCCGGCTGTTGTGGTGTAAAAGTCGGTGCCTGCAATTGCGGCCACGCAGCCAATATAGCCTTCCAGAGGTTGCCGGGTCAGCATCGAGCGCCAGGCACTGACCTCGGCGGTTTTTCGGAATTTCGACGAAAACCAAAGTGCCATAACGGTGTCTGCGATTGCCTCAAGTCCGTCGTTTGCCACGGCGTCAATTCGGTTTTGCCATGTTTGCACAGTGCCAATTTTTGCTGCGGTGTTGGACAGAACCATGGCGCGGACCTGATCCATGCGTTTTACCGCAAGACCTTGGGCGACCATGCCACCGATAGATAGCCCGACAAATACGCAATCGCGCACGGCGAGATGATCCAAGAGCGCTTCGGCGTCCGATATTAAGGCACCCATCGAATAAGGCGGTGCTAACGCGTCGGTCAGGCCGTGACCGCGCATGTCATACCGGATGAGGCGCAAGCCTTGTGGAAGGCCTTCCACGACTTTATCCCAGAGCCGCAAATCGGTTCCAAGAGAGTTGGCGAAGACAACAGGACGGCCATGCGGGTCGCCGTCGTCGCGGTAATGAGTTTTAAGACCGTCGAGATCGGCAATCAGCATTTGGGCTCTCCGTTGTTAACCATATTTCTCCAATGCCATACGAAAGAGGGGCGCGTCTACATTTCCGCCTGAGGCAACCGCGATGACATCTTTGGTGTCGGTTCGATGAAAAAGGGCGGCTGCAAGTGCCACAGCTCCGCCGGGTTCCAGAACAATCTTCAGCCGGTTGAACGCGATCGCCATGGCGCGCAAAGCGTCCTCTTCGGAAACGACAATTCCGGGGCCGCAGTGAGCCGCCATAATGGGGAACGTGATCTGGCCGGGGCTTGGTGTGACGATAGCATCGCAGAGTGATCCGGAGCGGCGCGTATTGGTTTGGATCACACCGGTGGCCAATGAGCGCGCTACATCGTCGAATTCTTCAGGCTCCACCGTGTAGGGCTTCAATGCGGGGGCTTTGCCCGCAAGAGCGATTGCGATGCCGGAGGTCAGACCGCCGCCGCCGCAGCAGATCAGAACATCGGCGCTGTTGAGGCCCGCCGCGGCCGCCTGTTCCGCGATTTCGAGGCCGGTTGTTCCCTGACCTGCGATAACCTGGGGATTGTCGAATGGCTTAATCAAAGTCAGCCCGCGGTCGCCAGAGAGCCGGCCTCCGATTTCGTCGCGATCTTCTGTGTCTCGGTCGTAGAGAATGACTTCGGCGCCGAGAGCGCGTGTGTTAGCGATTTTTAATTCTGGCGCGTCTGCGGGCATGATGATGACGGCTTTCGATCCCATTTCACGGGCGGCCAAGGCGACGCCTTGGGCATGATTTCCCGACGAAAACGCGATGACTCCGGCGGCGCGTTGGGCATCGCTTAATGCCGCGACAGCATTGCGTGCGCCGCGGTATTTGAAGGAGCCGGTCTTTTGGAGACATTCTGCTTTTACGAAGACGCGGCGGCCCAAATCCGCATCCAAAAGTGGCGCATTTAGAAGGGGCGTGCGACAGGCGTGACCGCGAAGGCGGATTGCCGCGTCTTCAATATCCGAGATTACGGGAGCAAGGTTAGCCATGCGCGGAGTGCCTCCAAAGATGCGGGTTCGTCAAGGAACGGAACATGACCACGGTCAGCGATTTCTGCTCGGATCATGTCGGGGCGGCGGCGCGCCATTTCGTTTGCAGTCTCAGACGAAAGAAGGTCGGAATTTGCACCACGGATTAGAGCAATCGGTAGCCCAGCGAGCGCGTCAAAAAGCGGCCACAGGTCGGGCATGGGCTGTGTTCCAGCGGAGATGATCGCGTCGCGTAGCGTGGGATCATAGTTAATTTCCAGACCGTCGGGCGTTTGGATATAGTGCCTTTCCGCCTCTTCATTCCACCGGGATTTTGGGACATTTTCAAAGCCGGATAGGAGATGCGCGCGCATGATCGCCGCGTCCTCAAGCGTCTTTTGAACCGGGTTCTTGCCTATGTAGTCCTTGATGGTCTCAAGGCCTGAGGCGTCCAATTCGGGACCAACATCGACGAGGCAAACACCGATGAGGCGAGGCTTTGCCAAGGCTGCAAGAAGCATCGCGATCAGGCCGCCACGCGACGTGCCCAAGATAGCGATTTGCCCTAGTTCGAGATGATCAAGAAGGGCGATGACATCACCTGCCTCGATCGGGATTGTGTAGGTGTCCGCTCCGGACCATGCTGATTTTCCGCGACCTCTATAATCCATACGAATCAATCGCTTGGTGGATAGATGTGGTGCGACATAGTCAAAATCCTGGCCGTTGCGGGTCAGGCCGGCGAGGGCAAGAATTGGTGTGCCATCACCCTCGTCGGTATAGTGAATTCGGGTCCCGTCGGGTGCGTGAAAGTCTGGCATTAAAGGCGTCCGGCCAGGTCGGGAATAGGTATTAGATCTGCCAAGATATGAGCGGGTTTTCCCGGGAGCCTGTCAAGGGGCTCGCCTGCGCGATTTATCCATGCTGTGTGGAAGCCGTATGCTGCCGCTGCGGCGGCATCCCAGCCGTTGGCGGAGATAAACAGTACCTGATCGGGAGAGGCGCCAAGGTGAGTTTCAATCAGATCATAGACGACGCGCGCGGGCTTAAAGATACCAACTTCTTCTACCGACAGAACTGTATCAATCGACTCGCGCGTGCCGGAAAAGTCGACGGCACCATCGAGCATTTCAGGAGAACCGTTCGAGAGCATTGCTGTCGTGAACCCCGTCGCTTTCAACGTGGCGAGAACTGCGTGTGCATCCTTGTAAGCCGGAAGCTCCCAATAGAGCGCGAGGAGTGTTTCGCGCAGAACCGGATCGTCGATGTTGGCGGCTTCAAGCGCCCAGTCGAGCGCATCTTGTGTCACGTCCCAAAATGGCACGTACTGTCCGGTTACGGCGCGCAGCCAACTGTATTGAAGCTGTTTCATGCGCCAGTCGGCAGCAAGCTTAGGCCAGATTTCGGCGAGCTGATCTTGCCCGGGTTGCTCTGCGGCGCACCGAGCGGCTGCGGAGACGTCGAAAAGGGTGCCATAGGCATCAAAGACGCAGGTGGTGACAGGCATTTTGCGGGACCTCCTTTTCGGGTGCGACACTGGCACGGGCAGGCGCGCGAGGAAAGAGGGCACAAGGTCTGCAAAGTTAAGGAGGAGGAACATTGAGGGCTTGGGATGTCAGAACATCGCGGAATGTTTGAGGGAAAGTTCTGTATGGACTTGATCCGACCGGGGCCTGCGCATTTTAAGCAAGCCTTTGTTTAGGGGGCCGCATGGCGATGCGGGACGGGCGACCGGTTGCGGGCAATCTGGCATGATCGAGGTGGTGGTTGGGTCGATGGCGTCAGCTGATCGCGAAAGCTGATGCCACGCGGCGCGCCGCGGTGTTTACACTTATGAACAGACGTGGTCGGTTATGACGCTAAAAATCACGCTATGTTGTAACATTCGTTAACAGAGAGACGCTGCAATGACTGAGGCTAAATCGGGTGATACCGTACGAATTCATTATACCGGCACGCTTTCCGATGGGTCTACTTTTGACAGTTCGAAAGGTCGCGATCCGTTGGAATTCAAGCTTGGTACCGGGCAGGTGATCGCAGGTTTTGATGCTGCCGTGGACGGGATGCGCACTGGAGAAGCGAAGACGGTCGAAATTCCCGCGGATCAGGCCTACGGGCCGCACAACGCCGAAGGGCGGCACTCATTTCCGCGTGACAAAGTTCCCGACAATGTCCCCTTGGAGACCGGCACCCAATTGCAACTTCAATCCTCGCAAGGGCAGCCGATGATGGTAACGATCGCTGAAGTGACGGATGACGCGGTCATTTTGGACGCCAACCATCCGCTTGCGGGTAAGGATTTGACCTTCCAGATTGAGTTGGTTGAGATTGTTTGAGGAACGCCCCCTCTTGTGAGGTGGTTGACTTCAGCAGCGAGCTAACGCCAACTTCGGGCCATTCAAAACGCGAGTTTGATCGTTCGGCATGACGCCTTCTGACGCCCCCGCCCAATCGCAGATGATGCGCAATATCGCGCTTTATCCATGGTTCAAGTTGTTTCAGAATTTACTGTTCTGGCAGGCAGTTTGGTTCCTGTTTTTTCAAGATAAACTGTCTGCGTCTCAGGCGATTTTGCTTTACGTGATCTATGATCTGGCGACCACGTCTCTGGAAGTGCCATCGGGGTATCTTTCAGATCGGATCGGGCGGCGTTTTACGCTATTGCTAAGCGCTTTTGCAGCTGTGGGGGCTTCGCTTCTGTTGCTGTTTGGAGCGACGTTTGAAGCGTTCGTTCTGGCGCAGGTCCTATGGGGTACAAGTGCGGCTTTCGCATCTGGCGCAGACAGTTCGATACTGTTTGAATCGCTCGCAGCCGTTGACCGGGCGGATAAAGTTGAGGCTCAGGAACTGCGGGCCTGGCGGTTTACATTCACCGGACTTGCGTTGTCTGCTGCGACAGGCGGAGCGATGTCGCTTGTGACTTTCGAGCTTGCATTCGCAGCGACAGCAGTTGCGATGGTGGCGTGGGCAGTATGCGCGTTTTTGATGACTGAACCACCACGCAGCGCTGGCAATGTCGAAAGCGATGTTCGCAGAATTATCCATTTAAAAGAGGCGTTTAGGCACCCTGTTCTGATCTGGTTGTTTGTCTTTAGCGCGCTGATGTACGGCTTTAGCCATATCCCATTTGTCTTCGGACAACCTTTCATTCTTGAAGCCCTCAACACAGCTGGGTGGTCCGGCGAGGCGCCGCTGGTGAGCGGAATTGTGTCGACATTGATGATGCTTTTGTCGGTGGCGGCCTCCTGGTTGGTACCTGGTTTGAGGAGACGCATTGGGCTGACTGCCATTTTACTTTTGGCCATGGCAATTCAGGTCGGGTTGGTTGGCGTTCTGGCAGTCACGAATTCGGTTCTGGCGATTGCGTTCTTGTTTTTTCGGATGGTGCCGTCGTCAATCCACGGGCCCTTGTTGATTGCCCGGGTGCAACCGATCCTGAACGATGACAGCCGGGCCACATTTCTGTCGATCAAAAGCCTGGTAGGCCGCCTGTTGTTTGCCGCGTCGCTTTGGGTTGCTTCGATGGCGACAACAGATATTGGGCTGATGTCATACCCGGAAATCCGGACAGTGCTTGGTTGCTACTTTGCAATTGGATTTGCTGCGTTTTGCGGTCTTCTGATTGCCGCGCGGCGTGTATCGATCGAGTCTGATGGATCTGCGATGGTGGCGGACGTCAAAGAAGGTTAAAACGCTGGTAAGACACGACGCATCGCCGTTTTTACCGGAAGCCGAGCGGAATACGGGCTGCTAAGCCCGATCTTTCAAGCCGTCTC
>Ga0208544_10002543_pt1 | contig 11775 bp, 18 predicted proteins | sample DEB08_DNA_9_FD_184526 | JGI IMG/M metagenome (GOLD analysis project Ga0208544, IMG submission 184526) | Aqueous microbial communities from the Delaware River and Bay under freshwater to marine salinity gradient to study organic matter... | ecosystem: Environmental > Aquatic > Marine > Coastal ...
CCCAAAACCCCAAAACCCCAAAACCCCGTGAGTTGGACGTTGAGAAATTAGAATGGATGTTGTTAAGAAGAGAATGAATCGATGAAGTGTTTCGATTATGCTTCTTTATTGAAAATGAGAATGACTGTGATTCGTTTTCCTATTTTATTCCAAACCTTATGTCAAGTTTGAAGCGTTTAAGTTTTATTTCTTCCGAATAAGTCTGGATCTAAATAAAATTAAACAAAACTTAAGAAAAATCAAAACAAATCGAGATGAACCAAGACCTCCAACGGAAAGAAGCTGTTAAAGATTCGAGTTTGGTCGAGTCCGGAATTTTCTGCAAGGAAAGTTTCAAGGTCGCCGGCACTGAGACCCAGAAGAGCTCACTTCCTGCCCAGATCAGCGCCACTTCCTATGATTTGAGCGCCGCATCGAGAGGGATGGCTGAAAGCAGACAAACGGGCAAGATTTCGATCGTGTTCGGCTAGTCCGCAAAAGTCAGTGTCCCCGAGACGTCATCGTCGAACGATCAGAAGACCAAGCTGTTTGCATCTTCGTCGACCCCTGCTCCCCAATAAGTGCCAAGTGAAGCCAAAGTCGTCGATAACAGCGATGCTGGAAGCGTGTCTCTCACCCTCGGCCAGGGCAGCGAGTATGACTCTGACAACCAAGATCACAAAGCGAACGGTTCGGTGACGGTGAGCGAGCTGACCAGCAACCTCGAAGGGTGCACGCCTAGAGACTACGAAGAGTGCAGCGAACGCTACGGAAGCGAGGAGCAAGGCGGAAGCCCCAACAAGAAGCGGGACATGAACCCCAAGTACAAGCAGGTCAACTGGACCGAAGATGAGGTAAGTCCTAATTTCATAAAAATCACATTCCTACAGAAGAGAAACTAGTGGCTATGGAGAGCTTAACAACAGCTCTCCTCCCAAAGACATTTTCTTACGAAGGTCTTTTCTTTTCATTTAACTCAAGAGGCCATGCTTTTGCAAGGACTTCTTGGGCAAAGAATTCTGTCTGTGTTTTTCACTAAAAACGCGCGAATACTGGACTCTTTTGGTCCTAATCTTTAAAACTTCATCAAGTTTGTCTTCTTCTTTGATCAACTGTCATTGTCTCGCGCCTCCCTCGAGCTCGATTTTAAATCTTTCCTCCGACCTAGAATATCTTCTAACTGAACTTTTTGATTTTTTCTAGGACGACAAACTACTGAACTACGTTCAGAAATTTGGCGAAGTTTCATGGAACAGAATTAGCAAGCTTATCACCGGCAAGTCGGAGATCAAGTGCCACACTAGGTGGCTGGACCTGATGCAGGTGAGCCACTTCAACAAGGGCACGTGGACGAAGAAAGAGGACCGCATCTTGGTTCAGAAAGTGCACGAGTGTGGAGCCCAGAACTGGAGCCGTATCTCCAGGTACCTGCCCGGACGCATCGGAAAACAATGTCGCGAAAGATGGACCAACCATCTTAACCCCGATATTAAGAAATCTAAGTGGTCCCTGTGGGAAGACGCGACCATCGTCGACCTGCACAAGAAGATGGGCAACAAGTGGTGTGACATCGCCAAGCTAGTCCCGGGTCGGTCGGACAACGCGATCAAAAATCGTTTTAACTCTAATTTACGCCGTCGCCTGGCTGCTGGCAAAGAGTACTCCATCCCCACACACAAGGAAGAAAAACCTGTTTCAAACACGCCTGTATTAACAGCGAAGAGAGCACTTTTTGCGCAAGATATGGCGCCTAAGAGTGACCTCAAAAAACGCGACCTAAAGCTTCTCGTCAAACAGCAGACCTTCGCAAGCACCAGCTACTAGGATAACGCCACCAGGGCTTCATTTTAGCAGCTTGCCTCACTTTTACCTCCAGTTTTCAGAACCCTAAAGGTATCGGCAATAAATTCTGACGCCATTTAAGCCAACCAGGCTTTAAAAAAAAATGACAAAAACTCAGAATCGGTTAATTAAATTAACGCTGATAAATCCTGCGAGAAAACATTGACATTTTTGAATTAGAAGTAACAGAAGAAGAGCTCCATCAACAAGACTGACGCCTCCTCCTCAAAGGTAAACAGCTTCTCCTCCGAAGCTCCTGCTAGCAACCAGACCTCTTCCTAGACCGGGTCTCACATGCCCAGCGAGATCCGCTACGAGCAAGAGGCCCTTGGTCGTCTTTTCTTCTCAAGAATCGACAACGAGTGCAAAAAAGACGAAGATTTTGGCGCTCCTGAACTCTTCAAGGATAACAGTGACACTTAAAACTACAACAACACTCCCAGCTTCCCTTGCAAGCAGGCGAGCTAGCTAGATGATCCCTTCCCATCATCGCTGGGAAACTTCAACGAGGACGCTTATGATCCTCTGGAAGCTGTAACTTAGCCCGTTGTATCACCCAGACTACTCGACCAGAGATTCGCTCTGCCCAGAGTGAGAGCCTTCCGCAGGTTTTCGATCACTAACTTGTGCTAGAGTAACAATGGCATCTTGGCGGCCCCCTCGATGGCTCCTGCTCTCAAAAGACAAAAGATGGAGAACCTTGTCTACTGCGTGCCCGATAGAGAGGTTCTGAGAAACTTCTCTTTGGGCCAGTGTTCGCCTACGATCAAATTTTCCGCGAAGGATGAAGTTAGCCCTTCCAAGAGCTCCATGTGCACACAGGCAAGCTCTCCTCCCGCTCTGGATATCTTAGATACCATTGATCACCCCGGTATTCGCCAATGAGCCAGAACATCCCAGCACTATTTCATTTTCTAAATCAGACTACTAGAGTCCGTTTTCATAGCTGCGATTTCAGTCGTTTTGAATTAGATGTACGAAATTGTTGGACACTCCTACTCGCAGATAGTTGTACCGACGAGGAGAATTCAATTACCAAGTTAGTCCTAATTCAAAAATAAACAATTCATAATTTAATTCTCTTCTTAATCTGTTCAATTTCAATCATCAATTAATTTTATTTTGTCTCAAAAGCTAAAGTCCATAGTCATAAACATTTCTCATGAGCAACAATGTCGAGTTTTTTGGTTTATGAAAACTTGACTCTTTTGTAGCTTCTTTGACGGGGAGAAATTGGTCTTGATCACGATATACCAGTCTCAATTCTTAACTAACTAGTGCCAGCGTTCAATCTCAATCCTAGTTCTCCTGGGAGTCATCGGAAAACTCCTCGTCGTCATCGAGTCGACCTTCACCCTTGGACCAATGCTTAGTGCACCGGGTGCAGACAAAAATGAGATTTAATCTGTCCTTCGTTGGCTGCGTAAACGTGACGGCTTCCGTGTGGCCGCACCACTTGCACTCGATGTCCTTCCTGCGAGATAGCGCGGGGTCTTTGATGCACTCCGGGTCTACCTGCAAGTTTTCAGCCCGCATTGTGTAGTCTGTCTTGTACACACAGTTGTCCATCTCGTTGTTTTCAGCTGCCCGCTAGTAACTATTGCACAACTTGCACTCAAATTGCAAGTAAAACCGATCTTCATCTGCCTTGTACTCCTTCGCCTCCAACATGTTGTCACACTCAGAGCAAAACCTCATTCCCTTGAAAGCTTGGCCTTGCGCGATTGCAGCTGCGGCGTTGTTCGTCTGACTTTGCGCGATCGTTTACGAAAACATTATCTCTTTAAATTAAATTAATTGTTTTTCTTATAATTATTAAAAGTCTATTGAGGAAAGAAAGGGAGTCGAAATAACAGAAACCAGAAACAGAGGAGCAATGATTGAAGCAAAGAAAAGAGAAAATGAGAATTTGGCAAAGCTGAAACACCAAATGAAAGACATGTCGCAGGATTTCGAAGACATGAAAAATGCGCGTATCGAGTCCAAGCGTCAGCTCGAGCAACGCTTTACCAATGTGTTCACGTAAGTTATCTGCTCAATCTATCCAACGTTACGTTACAATTCATCTTCTAACCCTTTTCTTCCTTCCAGTGAGATTCAAGAGAACAAGGAGAATACAGTGGAGACAATGAACAAAGTGCACGAGACCCTGAACAACTTCCAGCAAGAGTTCCAGGACAAGCTACACGCACTGAGTGACAACTTGCATAAACAGATTGAAGATGAGGGCAATGAGTTCAGAGAAGTCTGGAAAATCAATCATCAGAGAATGTAAGTTAGCTCGCAGTGGGGTCGTGGAATGGCTTGTCTGATTTGTGTTGAAATGGTAACAGGGACGACTTTGAAAAGCAACTTATTGACGAAAGAGCAGATCGCATCAAGTACCACGACGACAGCTTGAACCCAATCCGTGCCCAATTGAAGGGTATCACAGACGGCATTGTGAAGGAGAAGAAGACGCGTACCGGCAACGAAAAGAAGATCGTGGCCAACATAGCCGCCGAGTGCAACCAGATGCACGACGATATTAAGACAGAGAAGAGACTTAGGCAGGAAAGGCTGCAGGATTTGGATGATATGTTGACGCAAGACACTGATTTGACGAACAAGTTCCTTGACAATTTCGAGAAGAACGCAAGCAAGGAAGCAGACACGTTCATGGATGACTTGGAAGGAGAAATGAACAACAGATTCGAGCACCAAGACGGCCTGCTCAAAAACATGTCGCAATTCGTCAGCCGCTTCCAGCAGACTCTTAAGATCTTCGGAAAAGATGTGTGAACTCCTTCTTCTGGCTTCGGGGATAAGTGTAAAGTGGACTGGGATTGTGCTTACGATGTTTATTAATTTAAACTAATTATTGTTATAATAAGAACATAAAATAACATAACTTTTATAAAATCAAAATGGGAGCTTCGTGCGGATGCGCCGACGACACTGAGAAACAATCAGAACTTGCCGTCGAACAAGTAATTAACCCTTGCTTCAATCGCTGACTATCTTTGATCATAACCAAACCTTTGATTTGCGCAGGATGAAATGAACAAAAGAATGCAGAGTGCCCAGTCTCTACCAAAGGTTCAACTCGACGAGAAAACGCTTGTAAGTAAGATAGGATTCCTGCTCGCAAAAGCATAAACAAATAATTTGAAAACTCGGAGCAAGCTACGACAGATAAAAAGAAAAGGCACCTTTGGCTCAAACTTATCGACTCTGCTGCTTTCCTGAACCTGCTTTTATCTAACAATTGCTTTCCCTGTTGGTGTCGTAGAAATACTTGAAGCAGAACGAGAAGAGCATCGTGAAGATCTAGGCAAACTTTAGAGGAACTATTACCAGAAGGAATCTGTAGAAAACTAAAACTGCAAATGGGTACTTCGCATCAAATGGAAGTGCAGCGAACAATGCGGGATATCTTGGCAAAGGAGGACTTCCGGGCGTGAGTGGGGGCGAAGAGGCAGGGCTTGAGTACCGACCGGAGTTTGTGTTCGAGAATGGTGCCGTTTACAAGGGACAGTGGAAAGAAGCAGTGAGACATGGAAATGGAGTGCAGGTTTGGCAGGACGGTGCTAAGTACGAAGGCCAGTGGCGCAATAACAAGGCGTGTGGTCAGGGCAAGTTCTGGCACGCGGACGGAGACGTTTTCGACGGAGAATGGTTTGATGACAAAGCTCACGGCTTCGGTGTCTACACGCACGTGAACGGTGCCCGCTACGAAGGAGAGTGGAAGAATGATCTGTAGGATGGAAAAGGAAAGGAAGTCTGGCAGGATGGAAGCAGCTACGAAGGTTATTACAAGGAAGGCATGAAGCACGGGGAAGGAAAGTACTTATGGAATGATTAAAGCATGTATGATGGACTGTGGCACAATAACCAGATCAGCGGGAGTGGTCAGTACGTGTGGCCAGACGGCAGATGCTACACAGGTGAATGGATCGACAACAACATGCACGGCAGGGGAGTGTACACGTGGAAAGATGGGCGTAGGTACGAGGGAGAATACAAGAATGATAAGAAGCATGGCTTCGGAGTCTATACCTGGGCTGATGGCAGACAGTACCACGGCATGTGGAGCGATGGAAAATAACATGGTGAGGGCAAGTACATCTTACCTTCAGGTGTATAGCGACGAGGCGAGTGGAAAGAAGGACATCGTGAGAGATGGATTGATGGCGTTTCAGGCGTTGCTAATGGACCTTCCGGCGGTCAGACCCCGGACGATAACCGCATAGGGTCGCCCGTGCCTCCCTCGTGAAGAGTTAAGTCTCAATATACTTGCTATGAAATAATTTTGTGTTGCTCTCGTGTTAGTTAAAAAAGAACAGAAGTTTAACAATTAAAACGTTTAAAGTAGAAGTGAACGAGGTTAAGTGCAAAGTTAAGTCAACTAATCGCTGTCGTGGCACTTTGCTTTTTCACATTCGGTTTGATTCATTTTCTTTTCACTTGAATTTGATGAGGAAGGCATCTTCGACATCTTCGAGCGCAAACTTGTAGTTCAAGATTTCGTAGAAGTCTCTCTCGGCCTTGAACAGCTGAGTGTAGTTCTTCTGCTGCATGTTGTTTCCCTAGTTCATCATGGCGGCTCCGCTTGCCATCATCTCCATCTCTTCAATAGTCTTTTGGTCAGCGAGCATCAATCCTAGAATGCCATTGAGTCCGTACACGAGCAAGAAAGACCTACATTAAACAAGCAAACCAGATTAGTTTTAAAACATTGAGAAACTTACCATGACATGGAACTAGTGTAGGTAGGGTCGAGAGCGACTACTGCGAGTCCCTGTTGAAGCATCTGCTTGAACTTGTGGCCGAGGGGGAAAGGTACTTGAGCAGTGATGAAACCTTGGAAGACGTTTCCAATCATTGTGAACATAAGCATGTGGATCACACTTTGGACGTTTTGCTTGAGCATGTTGTTCATCATGTCGGGGTTGTTCATCATGTTCATTGGGTTTGCGGCAACAACCTTCTTGTTAAAGTATCCGCCGTTCTTGTCGCAGAAGTAAGCCTTCCTTACTTTCATCGCTTGCTCGGGCAAGTACTCAGACATCTTTCTGAGACGGAGACTTCTCTTGAGAGCCGCGCCTTCTCTTCTGTCCTGGTCAATCTCCTCCAAACTCTTGGTGATGTCGACTTCACCGTCAGGAAGTTCGCGTGTCATATCTGCGTCAGCTTCAAAGTAAGTCCCGTGCAAAGTCTTATACGCCAACTTGGCATCCTAGAGCAGGGGGTTTCTAGGCTCGTTCATGTACCTCATGCCCACAATTCTGAGCATTTGCATGGCGGCCATGAGGATGACAAGCGGAATGAAAACGAAGTCACGAATGCGGGGGTCCAAGAATATTTGGGCGTGCATGTTGTTTTTGTCTCGTTTAATTAATTATAATTATAATCACACCGCTGAAAGACTCCAATCGAAGATCAATCAAATTTGCTTTGGTGGTATGCCTTGATGCCCCTTCTCGAACATTAATTTAAAGTGAACTTTAAAATTTTATCGTTTTACTCATCAACATCATCATCCACTTCACTCAAAAGATGGAAGAAGGAAGTCAACCTGCTGTAATAATATAATAAAGCCAGAAATATTAAAGAATTGTAAACAAAATGTTTGAAGACAACATTGAGATAGACCATTCTTAACAGCATCGAAGTAAGGCAGCGGCACCAGAAAAACGAGTTAGAAAAGTGTAGTAATCTGGAGTGAGTGTAGCTGGAAACCACCAGCAGCAAGATGTGCCTCTGGAAGCCTAAAACAGTTAGAATGCGGCTGCAGTAATAATTGGTCGCTCGGACATCGAATTTGCAGAGTCACAGAAGTCAAAGAATGTCTCAGTGTTCGACCAAGCCAAGTTTTAAAACTTTGAACCATCCCAAGTCGAATTAAACGTCATCTAGTCGTAGTTATCAGCTAATGAAGAGTCATTTAGCCGACCAAAAAAAGGAAATGTCGCCAACTAGAACGCCATCAGTGATGCGGCATTTAATAGTTTCGGTGGTGTCAAGAAGCAAAACGACAAACCTAATTCCATGAAAGTGCAAAGAATTTTCTTGGGTCAAAATGAGTAAGTGCCCGGTACCATCATCGACGCTGTTGCTGCCCCCATCGCCAGACCATCCCCCTCGATGGCTAGTTCAGCGGTCTCTTCATAGGCATAAGCTCCTCAGAAAGGAGAAGCAGGATCTGATAAAATAATGCTTGCAAGTAGCGGGGCAAACAAAAATACTCAGAACAGTTTACGTTGTCAGAACTCCTCCTCAACAGCTAGTCGAAGACCCTTCGGTGGTCAACGACTCGACACCGAAACAATGAAGGAAGCGCACGATCTTGCAAAGAAGATTAACTAGAAGACAGGTGAGCTGATTTTGCGAGAGTTACAGCTGACGGAAGTGCCTAAGCCGCTTAAGCTTTCCGCGGTGCTGTTTGAAAATGTGGTCACTTTGGACTTGCGAGGGAACGATCTAACTGAACTTGACTCGGCGCTTTGCATGAACATGCCCAACGTAACCAAGCTCGATCTTCGTAACAACAGAATAAAGTCAATTTCTGAGCACATCAAAGCCATGATGAAGCTGTAGACAATTAGGCTAGACTTTAATTAGTTAACGCACTTGGTGCCCGAAATATGCGAACTCAAACTGCTCGAAGAAGTCAGTGTGCAGTCGAACAGATTAGTCGAAGTTCCCAACTAGATTGGCAACCTGAACCAACTTTAACTGCTCAATATCGCGGAGAATGGCATCAAGGAGCTGCCAGAGACACTTGGAGACATTGGAGCTTCATTAAAATAGTTCTATATTCACGGGAACAATTTCACATCGTTTCCGTGCTCCTTCCTCAATTTGACCAACCTGCAAGAGCTCTCACTTGAATGGTTCTTGTATGCAAAGCCACCGAAGCCAAAGATCGTAAAAAGAGTTTCGAGTGACGGTGAAGGTACCTTTCAAAGTTTGCAAGACTTGTGCAAGCTACTCCTGAAGTATAAGATGGAGGAGTGCGCTCTCATTACCTTCTTGGAAAACTACTCTGACAACTACTTTAACATCAACAACGTCGACAATCGGCAACGAACCCCACTTCACAATGCCGCTGTGAAGGGAGACAATGGCGTTCTTGAAGGTCTTTTGATGGGCAAAGCTGACCCCAACATTCTTGACAAAGACAACTGCACGCCTTTGTGTCTCGCAATTAGAGAAGAAAACTTTGTCGGTGCCTAAATTCTGATCAACACGCAAGGCGTTGACGTGAACCTGGGCGGTGGAATCTACGGCAGTCCTTTGCACTTGGCAGTCGTTCGACTCGAAATTTGGCTCATCCAAGCACTAATCAAAGAGAACGCGGATGTTAATAAAGCTGACTGCGATGGGAAAACTCCACTTCATTTTGTCATGAACCTCTTCTCAAAGAACTCCATTAAGTGTGCCTACATCGCCGAGACACTGGTTATGAATGGAGCAAAAGTCAATCTGAAAGATGCGGACAACTGGACTCCTCTGCACACAGCTGTGCGTAAAGGCTAAGAGAAAGGAGTTCAAGCGATCGTAAAGCTAAACAAGCAACTCTAGGACAAAGGCTTGGAGTGCTTCGACATGAATGCCACGGGTGGAGTGCACCAATGGACTCCGTTACATCTGGCTTCCCACGGCGGTCACCTTCCAATTGTGCGAGAACTACTGAAAGCCGGAGCAGATATATTCTAGCGCAACACTAACAACTAGCTGCCGAAACACTGCGCCAAGGGAAACTACATTCTGACGAAGTTCATTAAGATGGCGGAGCAGGCCAAGCAGAGCCAGTCGATGAATACGTTCTGCGTCCAGAATCAGTTTTAGCTAGTAAGAGGTTTATAATTGAGAAAGCCTGCTCAAGGACTGCCAACTGATAAGAACAAAGACCTAGGCGAGCTGATGCAAGGCTACAGCAACTTTGTCAGTACTCTGAAGCTGTTGCGAAAGTACAGGCCATTTACAGAGACAGATAACTTGCCGAAGATTTGTCAGCCGGAAGACCACCAGGATCTTAACTCGCCAAGGTCATCATCGTCGTCGGAGAAGGATGAAAGAGATGCCTCACAGTTTTCGGATCAAGTTTCAATGTAACTCTCATCGAGAGGAGCCGGAGCAACTCCTAAGATGGTAAAGATGCCATCAGCTCCTGAAGTTTCAGCGCCTCTTGGTGCGGGTATGGGTGGCGCTCGACCAGAAATCGGCCCTTCTTGCACCCTGAAATCAGTCAGTGCTCTTGGTGGGTTCGACGAGCCGACTTCGTCAGAACGCTTCCAAAAACTGAACTAAATGGCCGAAGACAAAAAGATAAACTTGTTCTACCTGAAAGACATCATCATGAAGGACTCGTCGTCTTTGCTTGAGAAAATTGACGCCGTAAACAAAATCAAAAAGAATTCGACCTTGCCAGTTTTCAAGTTTGCAATCGAACCGCTTCTACACGAATTTTTCACCTTGCCAGACCTTGTAGTCCAGGTGGAGCTCGTCAACGCAATCGGCAAATCTCAACACATCGAGCTACTTAAGTCTCTCTAGAAGTTACTGGCCGGCAAAGTTAAATCACTGCACCTAGATGTTGTCGACGAGATCCACGAAGCCATCTTCGAGCTCAAACAGTACCAGCAATTGACTCAAGTGTCTAAAAGTAATAAGCATCCCGAGTCTGCCAAGCCCAATACGTAGCAGCCGAAGAAGTAGTAGGCGTAGAGGCAGAAGGTTCTAATGCCTGGGCACCAAGTTGCGTTCAAACACAATGGCAGTAATGTGTTCAACAACCATGCGAACGGGTCAAGCAGCACTGTAAACAGCACCAGTCTAAGTTTAAGTCTCAGCAACAAGCCAGTTGGTGGCGTTGTTCAGAAGGGGTAAGTCAAGAGTAGGCCACATCTGAAGAAGCATTAGAACGCTGGCGAGGTTGCTCCCCTGATCGACCCTTCGCCAACTGGCTCACCGCAGCCTTCTCCCGCTCACTCCATGAACCATTAACGTAACACGACGCAAATGATGTTGCCGTCCGGTTCCTCGCTTAATAACTAACGAGGTGTAAAAATTGCAAACACATCGTAGTCTCCTAATTTAAAATCTACACAGAAGTAGCAGGACCTGCACAAACTAAGAAAGCAAATGTTCCCAACATCAACTTCACAGTCTGCACAAGTACCTCATGAAAAGATTACTGCTGACAAACGCAGCGCGTTAACCAAAGTCAACATGAAGAAGCAGTCACAGCAGGCAGCCTCCTCATCAATATAGTTATCGTAGTCCTCGTACAGTCACGTGCACCACAATAACAATTCAAATCAGAACCAATAAGCTCCCAAACCCAAGTTCCAGCAGCAGTCTCACTAGTACTTCGGCCGAAACAGAATCGAGCCGATCTCCTAGAACTCGTAAACCCTAAACATTAGCCAAGAAGAAATGCCACCGCCATCTAAATCCTCTGGAGAAATGATAAGCAGGTATGAACAAGGGGTTCCTTCGCTAGCCCTTGGGTTTCCCAAGCAGGTGAGCCCATCACATGCAAGTTCTACCCTGTAAAGTGCGAGAGAAGAGTCTAAAAATGGAGATCATTAAGAAAGAAGTTTGCATTCGTAAATGTCGATTTCTCAGAAAGTGAACTATGCACCAGTTGAACGAGTGCGCCGATCTCAACGGCAGATTCACAAAGTGCAAAGCAAAGGGCCTCAAACCCAAACCCCCCACCTCTCATAATCACTCTCATCGTCGTAATCCTAACCAAAGAATGGTCAAGTAGCAGGGTTCACTGCTGGATTTCACAAAAGTGGTGGCCTAATGCAGCGAGGAGAAATGGGAAGGTAGCTTTAGAAAGTTTGAGGAGTTACTAATAAGATTTGTATAGTTTTTAATCGATTGCGTTGTTTTGGCAAGAATATTTAATCTTAATATTTGCTAGGGGTTTTGGGGTTTTGGGGTTTTGGGGTTTTGGGG
>Ga0208544_10002551_pt1 | contig 11748 bp, 8 predicted proteins | sample DEB08_DNA_9_FD_184526 | JGI IMG/M metagenome (GOLD analysis project Ga0208544, IMG submission 184526) | Aqueous microbial communities from the Delaware River and Bay under freshwater to marine salinity gradient to study organic matter... | ecosystem: Environmental > Aquatic > Marine > Coastal ...
CATGCAGAGTCCGAGGAAGAGGGCAGAAACGACAACGAGGCCGATGATGGTGCTCTTCACGGGGATGGTGATGACGGTGTCACCTTCCTTAACTCTGTACTCAGTCACAATGGTGACTTCTCCATCTACTTTGAAGTCCTTGTCGATGGTGAACTCTTCCTTCTCAACCTTAGCAGAGTCGGTGTTGTCCTTTTCGGGGTTGTAGCCTCTGATAAGGAGCTCACCGTTGGAGAGGGCATCAAGGATGGGGGCGCCGAGGTTGATGGCACCGTTTCTGAAAGCCTCCATGAGTCTCTTGCCAGCGGCCTGGAGAGCGGTCTGAGGCTCATCTTCGTTGTCGTCTTCCTCAATCCAGAAGTCAACGATAACGGAACCTTGGTACACAGCAACAACCTTGATGGTGGAAGCGTGGATTCCGAGGGCGGCGGCAACACGGTCGGTAAAGGAAACAATTCCACCGTCAGCGTAAAACTCGGCCATGGTCCACTCCATACGGACCGAGGACATGATAGCGTCACGAGGCTTGACGGTGACCTCGCAGCCAGCGGTCAAGTAGAACTCTAAGTAGTTCTCGATAGCGACAAATCTGTTCTCTCCGCAGCCCTTGGTCTTGGTGAGAGCGCCGTGGCGGCCAATAGCCTCATCCCAGGGGGTGTAGCCAATTTCGTTTCCATCAACTAAGACAGAGTAGGCTCCAGCGTTGGGGTAGGGAACCTTCACCTTGATAGCTCCACGCTCGGAAATGAGCTTGTATCTGAAGTTACCGGGAGGAGTTCCAGTGAACTACCAAGTGTAGTCGCCCTGAGCATGAATCTGAGCAGGGAAGCGAGAGAGACGGAGCTGGCCGGTGTAGAAACCATCCCAAACGTGGTCCATAGCACTGTTAAGCTTGTTAGAGTAACCAGTTTCCTCGTTGGTGATGAGAATAGGCTGAACGGATCTGTCCCAAGTGTCTCCATCAAGAGACTCAGCGAGCAACACTCCGAGGTAACTGTTTGCACAACGCCAGGCGTTCCAGGCGTCCTTGTAGACACAGTTATCGTAGGAGTCGGAGACGCCGGCGAAGTCGGACACGATCTGGAAATCAGCCGCGGTGTAAGAAGGAGTCATAGCACCTGAGTAAGAGGTACCTTCAAAGTCCATCACAACGTTGGAAGGAGCAGTGCAAGGCCACTCGCCGCAGTCCGAAATCTTAGCCCAATTCTTAGGAGGATCAAAGATATAAGACATAGCAGCGTCGGCAACGTTGTCGAATTCGACATTCTTGAAGTAATGGAGGGGCGTGTAATCAGAGGCGGCATAACTTTGCTCGAAGATGCGCTGGACGGCTCCGCAACGGGTGGTGGCGGCGAAGTTGTGGAAATGAAGATTGTTGAAGTCAATCACAGTTCCCCAAGATGCAGCTGACTTAGTCTTGAAGATGGGAAGAGCAGAAGCCATAGTGGGATGAAGATCCTTCTTGCTCTGGTTAGAGCCACCGAGCATGAATCCGAACTTTCTGACACATTTGCAGCTGCCTCCAACAGGGCAGTCTTCGGCCTCAGTTTCGCCATACACATGGATGTCTTCAAGGTAAAGAGCCAAGTCATCACCTTCTTAACCATTCTGAATGTTAATACCCTTTATGTTGTCGGCGAAAGTTCCATGGAGCACTCTCGTTTCTTGGGTTGGGTACATAGTTGACACACCAAGATTGTTCTTGTAAGCAGCAAAGTGACTGCCTTCGTAACAGCTGGAGTGGCTGCTCTTAGCAGGGTCGGGGTAGACGTGAACTCCAGTTCTGTCGACAGAGTGAGCGACGTTGTCTCTGAAGTTCTGCTGGGTAGCAGAAGCGCCACAGTCGTGTCCGGGGGCGACGAATCCTGCGAAGGCGCAACCAGCAGCAATTGAGTTTCTGACACTAGTGTCGGAGCACCTGTTTGGCTCGAAGTAAGAACAGATAGCGTAGCAAGCTTCCTTGTCGATAGTCGTATCGACAACGCTAATTTGACGCTTCTAGATGTCTGCCGCGATATGTCCATCAATGGTCACGTTCGAGGTAGAGGCAATGTTAACACCAACGGGTTTGAATCCGATAGTGGCAGAGTCCTTGACGAGAATGTTGCTAGAGGCGGCAATGTACAGACCCCAAGCAAGACCCTGGTGGACCACGGTGTTGGAAACACTACTCCATCTTCCAATAGCACCTTCGAAGCGAAGGGCAGACTTATAGGTGTTTCTCTGTGAGCAGTTGTAAATTTCGACGTTGTCCAAAACCATGTGACCGGCACGGTACACTCCACCGACTTCAACAGTGTCGGAGGTCACAATGTGGCCACCCCAGGCATCGTATGGATCACCAACCACGCGAACGTTTCTGGAAAGAAGGACAACTTCGCCTCTCATTTCAAGGCCGTTGTAATCTTCGGCGGTGGAGGAAAGAGCGCCCCAATGATAGTGGACGAGGGGTTCAATGAAGTCGACGCGACCAGTACCACTGTCGTAGCCGCTAATGAAGCGGTAGTCGGAGTGTGTGTTCTGGAAGGATGTAGGTGCGAGGTAAATCTCATCACCGACAGCCCAATCGAGACCACCCTCAACGATGATGTAGTTGGCGCCGACAGCTGCGGGGGATTTCAGGCGCGACATACGATCACGGTTCAGACCGAAGAACTTGACATCACCAACGTTGGCAAGGACCTTGTTTCCAGCCTCGACGGCTCCGTCCATGACGATTGCCTCACTTTAGCTTTCTCCGTAGAGAGTAATGGTAGCCTTGTTGGCGAAGGGAACTTCTTCGGATCCGATGAAGAACTCTCCAGCGCGCACGAAGATGTGGTACGCGTGCAAGTTAATGTCCATGGGATTGCCTTCTTGCTGTAAGAAAGAAAGACGTCCGTTGACGGTAAGCATCTTGAGGATTGGAGTTTCGGGCAAGTCGAGGATCATATTCACTCCAGATTTGATTTCGACCGTTTCACCTTCTACTGGTAACACGCCGGAATCCCAAGAGTCAGGGCTACTCCAGTATACAGCATCACCAAGTTCGATTTCTTCAATTGCTGAGAGGCAGCCTCCGAGGCAGCGAATACCTTCGATCAGGAGATCTTTTCTAAGGGGGTCCTTAGCGTTCACGGCGAAATGGAACTCACGGGTTTCGGTTTCGTTGTAGACGTGGTTGTCACCAAAGAGCCAGTCAGCTTCAGCTTTGGTGGTCAAAGTCGTGTTGGCAATCTGATCACCTGAGCCGTAGCCCAGGGTGAAGTTGACAGCCTCACGCACATCAGTGTGGTTCATCACAATCCCGATAGTCTGATCTTGATCAGTCCATCTAGAGGAAAGTTCAACCTTCATTCGAGTGAAGTCGAGTCCCTCTGCCCAGTGAACACGGTATCTGTGGCCAGTGACGAAGGGAACAGCCCAGCCATTTGTAGGCTTCAGCTTGGATTTGAAGGGAACGGCACTCCAGCTGGTAACGTCATCAACGTAAAGCGTCTTATCTTCAGGGGTCATAGCGTCGATAACGGAGGTATCGTACTGAGTAATTTTGATCGCCATGTTATCGAACTGTTTGGGACTGTAGCCATAGAAAGCAAGTCTGCGCACTTCAACAGTACCGTCACAGACAATTCCGTCGTAGACGGCATCATCAATTGAGCATGCGGTAGTGTCTTGAGCGTTATGCTTCCAGGCGGGAGTGGCCCAGGAGTTAACTCCCTGGCCAGTCAAAGAACCATCTTCATCGTGGAAGATAGCTCTCCATGGCAGCTGGTATCTGATCTTCTTGGTGACAGTGCTAGCGAAGACGAGACCAGTGGTGGTCACTTGACGTGCACCGGAGTCAGTAGCGGCGTCATGGAAGCAATGAGAGCATGTTCCGAAAGCAGCGGCATTGTTCCAGTCGAACTTGTGGAAGGTGGTACCTTCGATTCTGAAGTTTTCAGTACGAGGAGTGATAATACCATGGGGCATGGCTGCATCAAGGAGAGCTTCGGTGTTAGAGGTCTTTCCGATGATGACTCCACCAACGATCTTGGCGTGACCATCAGCAACGTCCTCGGTGAGGGAGAATTCAATGCCGGCGAGAATGTTATCTGCGGTCTTGAAGTTGTGGAACTGGACGGCACCAACACGCTCAGCGATGGCTCCGTTTCTTCCGTTCTTGTAGGAGACCAGGTTTTGGAAAACAGCGGTCTCGAGGGGGTTCTGCCAGTAAGGGTCTTCACCAACGGCGACGGTGTCGTCGTAGATCAAAGGCTAGCAAGGGTACTTTCTGGGGATCAGGTCATGGAATATTCTGAGACCGTAGCGACCGTTGGAGTGAGTGTAGTTGTCACGGAATTCTCCGATCTTGGATTTGGTGGGGCAAACGTTGACGTCAAAGGAGGGTCCCATGGCGTGCTCCTGAGTATCGTACCAGTAACCGTATCTGTCGGAGCCACCAGTGTGGTTCTCGACGATGATGTTGTCAGGGTGAGTGATCCAGAAAGCTGCAGGGGTCTGGTCAGTGTTGAGAAGACTCCATGATCTCTTGGTCTGGATAGCAAGGTTCTTGTAGAGGTAGTTCTTGGTCTCAGCGGCATCTTCAATGAAGAAGGTGTGGCCCATGGTGTCATAGGCAACGTTCTCTTCGATTCTGAAGTAGTGCACACCGTGAATGGTGACAGCTCTGTTGTAGGTTTGATGGATGGCGTTGCCCTTAACGTAGGACTTGTGCACGGTTCCAATCATATGGAAATGGAGAGGGTATCTACCGAGCTTGAAAGCCTGACCGACATCGGTAAGCTCAACGTACTCAATGCGACCAATGCAAGACTCATCACCTGGGGAGTGAATCATGATGTGGGCGCCGTATTTGTTAGCGTTGGAGGTTTCGGGGTCACCTCTGTACACAATGTTTCTGGAGAGGAGACCAACTTCGGCTCTCATCTCAATGGTATCGGTGTCGAAGGTCTCGATTCCAGCGAAATGCTGGCTGACGAGAGGCTCGGTGAAAGTGACCACGGGCTTGGCACCGGTGGTAATGGAAGCGATGGTGCGCTTCTCTCCGGCACGGGGGTCGAAGCCGGTGGGGGCAATGACGATTTGCTCTCCAATCTACCAGTCGACGGCTTCGAAGAGGGTGATGGAGGTGGCACCAACGGCAGCGGTGACATCAAGGGAAGTCCATGTGGGGGTTCTGGGAATTCCGTGCATTTCGATCTGACCGAATCTGACACCGATCACCTTGTTTCCGTAGATGGGAAGGTAGGGATCCGAAACAGAGGAGTGCATAGTGATGGTAAGCTTGGAGGTGTAAGGGAAGTCCTCAGTTCCAGCTTCGAAGTATCCACCCTGGACCATGACGTAGTGAGCGTCGAAGGTTCTGTGATGAGTGGGGTCACTCTCGTGGGGAGGGAAGATGATGGATCCCTCAACGATGACAGCGTTAAGCTTGGCAGTGGAGTCAACATCAATGAGGAGGTGTTGTCCCTTGGGGATAGAGATGGACTCTCCATCAAGAGGAGGGATGTCACCGCCCCAGGTAGTGGGCTCACTGTAGAGAGAGACGTATCTGAAGACAAGGCCCTGGGTGGCGACGGCACCGAGAGTGTCGATAACAATAGAGAGGACGGGCTCATCGGGGGTGTAGGGCTTGTCGGAGGTAGTGCAAGTGATAGTGGTGGCAGTCATGACAGCACCAGTGCACTCACGTCCGTCAATAAAGACAGTTGCGGTGCCGGCGTTGATGAAGTTCTCACCGGTGAGCACGAGAGTGTCGCCTCCGAGAACAGAACCGAATCTGGGAGATACGGCAGTAAGTTTGGGGGTCTTGGTGGCGTCATAAGTGACGGCCTCAAGATCAGTAACAACTCCGTCGACGGTGAGCTTGGGAATGCAAGTTCCGGTGGAGAGGTTCTCGTTTCTTCCGACAACACCAACAAAGTTGGCCTCACCAACTCTGCAGGAGCCGGCAACAGCACCGTTGTATCTGTACTGTTTGTAGGAAGGAAGGGAGGCATCGTCTCTGAAGTCTTTGGTGTTCCAGCCTTCGTGGACATCTTGGTCAAGAGTCCAGAGGTCGTCCCAAGTGGTGCCAGCGTCACTGGATCCCTGGAGAACGAGGTTTCCAACGAAAGGAGTGCTGTTGTTCAAGTCGGTGATGAAGATCTTAGCTTCGTAAACGGTACCGACCTGCTCATCGACGAAGTCAATTCCGAAGTTGCAACCGACGGTGGCGTCAACGAGATCGTTAAGGTTGTTCTTGTCGGTGAGCTTGGCTAGCTCGGCGTCGGAGGCGGTTCCAACCCAAGTGCCGGTGAGCACTTCGACTTCAACAATGTTGTACTGCTCAATGGAGTAGGTGCTGATGAATTCGGGAAGAATGCAGACAGTGGTGGCATCGCTGGAAGCGGTAGCACTAATCTCGCAGACATTGCCACAAACAGTGACCTGGTTGGCAGCGTCGGCGAAGTTGGAGAACAAACCCTGAGCGTTGATGCTGTACTCGCAGCCACCAGCAAAGGAGCAGGAAAGGCCAGCAGAGCTTGAGGAAACGGTGAGGACGTTGTCGATGAGGACAGTTCCGTCACTGTAGGCGGTGAGCTCGTGAGCGTCGCTGTCTGCAATGAAGATGAGGAGGGGCTCGATGGCGGTGGCCGAAGAGGGAACTCCACCAGTCCAAGTGGCAACAGCGTTGTTGGCGTCAGAGATGACGGCGGGAGCCTCAGCTCCGTTGTAGATAGCCTTAGCGGTGTATCCAGCAGTGGGGAAGGCGGTTCCGACGAAGGAAATAGAGTTGACAGCGATGGAAGCTCCAGTCACCGTGGGTGAAGAAGCAATCTCAGCTGTGAAGTCACAAGCAGTGGTAACAGAGTTAGCGCATGCGGAGTTGACGCCACCGAGTTGGAGCTCGATGGTATCGGCAGTAGCGATCTCAGCAGCCAAAGCACCAGTGTGGCACTCGAAGGTACCGTAGCCGGTAACTACAACTTCGGTGCAAATAGCGGTAGTGGAGGCACCGTGGTAGAGGTTAAGTCCAGTAGTCTCGGGACCGAAACCGGTTCCAGTGACCTTGATAAGGTTTCCACCGGCAGATCCAGCAGCGTTGGAAACGCTGACGAAAGCAGGGGTGAAAGTTTGGGTGGTGATAGTCTCGAATCCGGTGGGGAGACCGTCAGCGAAGTAGACCTGGATATCAGAGCTGGAAGCAGCTTTGACACCGGTAAGAGTGAAGATAGCTTCGGTGGCAGAGACAGAAACAACGGTCTGGAGGTAGCCATCGATGTAAAGCTCGACACCAGCGAGGTCGCCGGCGGGGAAGTTGGAGCCGGACAAAGTCAATTGGTGAGTGTTAGTTGCAGCGTCGAAGGCGTTAGTCAAGCCAGTGACGGTGGAAATAGGGGTGGCGTAGCTGAAGATGCAGTTAGCGTTGGGGCATGTAGCTTCTTCGGAGGTCTTCAAGAAAGTGAGAACCTGAGCATCGCCAGTGACGTGAGCAACGTTGGCGACTCTGCAGACAATCGTGTCCGCCGCGGAAGAGATAACATAGCAGTAGTTGTCACCAACCTTGACGGGGTTGTCTTAGGGGTCGGTACCGAAAGTACCACCAGAGATGGTGACTTTAGTGCCACCGAGGTTAGAGCCAGTCAAGGGAGCGACAAGGGTCATTTTTCCCTCGACAGTCAAAGTGAGAGCCTGGTTGTCGATACGTCCTTGGAACACGTGAGTGAGCAGGATGTGGTAGTCTCCGCTGACGGCGCCACCGAACTTGACGATGAGACGTTTGTTAGCGGCGTCGATTTCCTTGATGTAGAGGTCCTTGGTGATGGAAGCATCAGCATCGTTGATGAGCACGGCTGTGAAGTCAGTGCGGCCAATCATCTGTCCGCTGAAACCAGCTTCGAGATTGATAGTCAAGTCGGTCTTAAGGACGGGGGAAACGTTAGAGGGGGTAAGATTGATTCCGAGAGACACGGCCACGATCTGTTGGACGGTCAAAGTGGTGGAGTCGGCAACATTGTTGACGGTCACAGTGAGAGCCATGGCGTTAGCGTCAACGGTGACAGACTTTTGAGTCTCGCAGATGATGGTGACATCGGTGGAGCTGATGACGTCGCAGACGGTAGTATCAGCCATAACGACAGAGTTGAGAGACTTGTCGAGGGCGAAGTTGGATCCTGTGATGGTCAGGATCTCTCCTCCAAGGAAGTTAATATCGGTGGCGGGCTGAACAGCGGTCACGGTAAGAGGCACAGTGATGGCGACAAGCGCGGCATCGTTGGGGATCAAACCGAATTCGTCTCTGACATCGACGGACCAGTCGCCGGCAGCGGGCAAGTACTCGAGGGTGCAGTCAATCTGGGTGCCGGTGGCGGCGCTGACAACACAGTTGACACCAGCGAAGGTAATCAAGAGGTTGGCAGTGGGAAGGATAGTTCCGGTGATCACAACATTTGCGCCGGTGAGGGTCTGTCCTTAAACGAGGAAAGTAGGGGTGGTGTAAGCGTAGTCACAGTTCATGTTGACGCAAAGTGCATCACTGCCCTTGACTTTGACGAGGACTTGAGGAGACTGAGCGGAGGTCGACATGAACTCCAGGGGAAGGGGTTCGAACATGATGTTCTGACCGTAGGGTCTAATCTAGGTGACGGTCTTGGTGACGGTTCCCTCTCCAACAAGGGGGTTGAGGGGGTCATCCTTGATCGTGCAAAGACCAACTTGGGCCTTGATGCCAACGAAATCGATCGTGAAGGCAACACCGTTTTCTCTGTATTAGTAGTCAGGGGCAGAAGTGACTCTGACCTTCTCAGCCATGAAGGGAACGTTCCAGTTGATGTCAGCCTCGATTCCTTCGGTCCAGTGGCTGTATTTTGTAGGAATAGAGTCCTAAGCAACACCATTGGCATCGGGGCAGCTTATAATGAAGTTTCCAGAGAGAGGAGTGGAAGAGAGGATGCCACCCATGGGGGGAGTGGCGACAACGGAGGCGGCAGTGTCGATGGGGACCGCAGAAATGGTCGAGGCCGAGGCTTGGTTGATTCTCTTCAAGACCTTGATGGTGTAGATAGCCTTGACAACGTCGGCTGTGACATCGGTCACCACGTCGTTGACATCGTATCGCAACTTGGTGACTTCGATGTTTGAGCCATAGAACTTCGTGTAAACTAGATGGACAATTCTTTGTCTCAAGGTGCCGGCAGACATATCAGCATTCATGGGGAGGGTCTGTTTGACCACAGGACCATTAGCAGTGGCAACGATAAAGTTGAGCAGGAATGAGCCGGAGTCGGGGTTGTTGATGGTGAGGGTCCATTCCTCGGCAACATTTGTGTGCGAGATGTGGAACTTCTGGACGGAAGTGCTGGCTTTGGGATGAGCAGTTGAGTCGGCCGACTGGAACTCCATGGAGACGGTGAAATGTTCACCATGGCCGTATTCAAGATGATGGCCTTCCATGTAGTAAGACTCACCGGCGACAAGAGAGATCCAGTCGCTGACGTGAATGTTGGCGTCGTTGGCGTCTTGAGGGTGATTGTAACTTCTGAAGCCGATAGCCCAGTGGCGAATGGCGAGCTGGACGGGAACGGGGGTCACGGGAGACGCAGCGTTGTAAGGGTTACTGGTGTCCATCAAGAGTTTGCAGGCGTCGTCGCAGGACAGGAAGAAGCGGTAGTTGCCAGTTTCAGGGGCGTTAAACCATCCCTTGTACCAGCCGCCGAGTCTAGTTCTTTCGAGGTCTCTGTAGTCTTCAAAGGAGGTGAAAAGAGTGGTATTCTTGACGGGGTGGGAACCATCGATGAGGTTGGTCCACGAGGGGTTCACAGCATCGTCAGTGGGGTCAATCAAGTCTTTGGCAATGCCCTTGACACCGGGCTGGTCAACTCCTGTAACGGAGTCGGTGGTAGCAACACCAGTCTCGCAGACAATGGAGTCAATGGCAGAGGTCTTCACAGCGCAGTCGACACCATCGACTTTGACGGAGACATCGTTGAGGTCAGCAGCCTCGAGACCATATCCGTTGATAGTGATCTCCTGGCCACCGGTCTTGTAACCAGTCGAGGCACTCACGGAGTCCACCTTGGGGTGAACCTTGACTCTCCAGCAGTCGTCACCGGCAAAGTTGCAATGGGTGGCAGTCTCAGAGTTGATCTGGGCACCCACGCGGTAGAAGAGCTTGGGCTCGACATTGCCGGGGAGGTTGTCTCCGACGTAGCCTTCGACCTCGTCCATCGACCAGAAGACAAGGTTGCCACGATCGTCGGCGATAGTGTCCTCGTAGTCCACGGTCGACTGTCCGAGTCTGATTTCTCTGAAGATGTTCTCTCCGGCGAGTCTCTTTTTTTGAGCGTTTCTGGAGATCAGATGGAACTGAACCTTCTGGTCCATAGTGACCTCGGAAGGAGTAACATCGACCAGAATAGGAGTCAAGTCCTTCTTGTAGCGGAGCTTGCAGGCGCTAAGGTTGTTGTCCTCGCATCCAACGACGTAGCCATCCTCTTGGTTGAGGAGAGAGACTTACCAGTCCATGACTGGTGTGAATCCGTTGACGGGGTAAGCGCCGCCCGAGAAGTAATCGTAGGGCTGGTTGAACAACTCCATAACGGAGGGGACAGTGTAAGCAAGTCTGCCAGCACCACTGGATGACGAGAAAACATCATCATCTGAAATTGAAAAAAAATTCGAATTAGCAACTTGTCCAGAATGAAGCGTCGAATTAAAAAACGCGAAATATAAAATTTAATTCTCGAGACGACACTTTGTTTTTGAGTGTCATTTAATGACGATATTAGGAGATGTGTCGATACTTACCAGACAAGGGTGTTCCGGCGAGTTCAAGATCAAGTGTTTCGATGTTGGTGGAAATGAGCTTGATGAGGTTGGCAGATGGGCTTTGGGCCATCTCGAAACCGTGGATGAATATTTGAGCGCCACCGGCCATGGAGGAATCCCACATTCCGATGTGTGTTGCGCTGTCTCGATAACCAATTCCAGTCAAGTAAGCCGAAGGGGGAGTGCCTATACGGTAAAGAGAAAAGCGGGTGGGTTAGTAGCCTGAAAGCCTAGGTGGGGACGTCGGGTGGAGCTCGACTTGGGAAGTGGTGGCTGTTGGCGTGATACTTACCTTCGGAGGATTAAGCTTGAGTGAAACTAGTCAAAGCGATAGTAGCTGTGAAGACAGCCATGAGAGCTTTGTTCAATGAACGACTTTGTCGCACCATGTATGTTAGTTACTTGGGTGAGTCTTTGTGTTCGATTTTTCTAATTAATTATAGACCACAAATGAGCGGCGCCTTTTATAGCTGGGAATTCTGCCAATATTATTAACGCATTGGCGCTGGCTTATCTCACACTTAATGTAGAACTGCTTAAATATTAGCTAACCTTCGTTTCTATCCCAATTCTGATTATCTAGTATTCTAGCATCTCAACCTCCTCTTTATCGGAAGGAGCTGACTTTGCTGCTGATCCTCCGTCTGGGTCAACAAGAGCAAATCAGAATTTGTCGGGTTCTGCGTTGTCGCCACCGAAAGTAGGTATAATTCTAACCTCCACTTGTAGTGTTTTTATACTCTATAGTAGTTATCAAGCTCTATCTTGAAGAAAGTCTGGCATCAAAATTACGCATCGAGCACTTAGACAAAACAGGCATATCTAACGAGCAAACAAACTTATTTTGACGCATAAGAAGGCTCTCAAGGGGTCAAGAGGCTAGTTCTACGGACTGCGCAGGCAGGTGGCCGCTTTGGCAGCATTTCAAGTTCTACAAGGCCAGAATAAGGCCGAAAA
>Ga0208544_10002556_pt1 | contig 11736 bp, 14 predicted proteins | sample DEB08_DNA_9_FD_184526 | JGI IMG/M metagenome (GOLD analysis project Ga0208544, IMG submission 184526) | Aqueous microbial communities from the Delaware River and Bay under freshwater to marine salinity gradient to study organic matter... | ecosystem: Environmental > Aquatic > Marine > Coastal ...
ATTCTTCTTGCAATGCAAAATTGTTTACCAACCCTTTGAACTTGCCCACAGGAGCCACAATGGCTGCACCAGTGTTGGGATTGAACAGTCCGCGATATATTTCAATTGGCGAACCTTTCATTTTGTAATCCAACACTGTGTTGATGTTGGTGGTGGGTATGCCGCTGAGTGTTACTGTGACTTCTGTTTCACTCAATCTTAGTTCTGTAGTGCTGGAACTCACATTCATCAAACTGCCCAAAGCATTGTAAACTTCGCCGTTGATGGTGTAGGGAATATTGTAATCGCTGAAGCGCAATACGCCAAGCCCTTCCACGTCTAATCGCACAAATAAACTTGTCCATATTGCAGGATAAGCACTAAGATCTACTGTCATACCAAGTTCTCAACAAATACAAATGGACCGCTCCAGCTGACCTGATCACGACTGAACAAGGTCCAAGTGGGAAATTCAACACAAACGACTTGCCAGGTGCAATCTTCTGCAACCTTGAGTGCAACATCAGCAGCAGTGGCATCTAACACAGGACGATTCAATGTGACTGTGTTGGAAGTATATACCACGTCTGCACTGACCTGGTATACTTTACCACTGGTGCCCAATTGAACATAATCACCTGCAAGGAATTTGTGACCCGCTGCTGTGGTAGGACTGCTGGTGAGTGTGATGGTGTTGCTGCCTTGCACAATGTCTGCCACAAAGCCTGTTTTGTTTACACTGTTGCCTTGATACTTGTACAACCAATCTTGTCCTGCTGTGCTGAGGCTGATGCCCGCAACAGTGGTACGGTCCAAGTTCTGTGCTTGTGCAATTCTTGTGCGATAGTCAGTCCAACGTGGACCATCTGGCAGCTTGACTTCAAACCTCCAAACCTGTCCTCCACGGCTCACGTTGCGTACAGTGCCGTCGCGTGTGGTGGTGGTTCCTATCACTCGTTTTTGATCAATACTGATTGTTTCAGCATTGTCAACTATCCATTGAAATGTCATTTGTTATCTCCTATTGGGCACTGAGCCAGCGCCCTTCATTGCCACAGCATGAATAAAGCCTGGGTCTGCTGCTATCAGTGCTTTGAAACTTTGTGCGTCCACAGCATTGATGTTGTAGGTCACATTGGTAGTGCCACCCATGCCCATTGGTGTAATGGTAGCAGGACCAGATATCAATTCAGGTCCTGCTTCGCCTGCGATACCAAACTTGCCTGCACCCAACTGTCCACCATTGGCAAAGAAACCACCAAACGTGTCCTTGAGCCAACTGCCAGCACCGCTGACCGCACTGCCAATGCTGCTGCCAATGTTGCTGATTGTGTCCATAATGCCACCACCACCACTACCACCACCGCCACCGCCAAACACGTTGCCAACTGTGCTGACCACACTGCCAATGCCAGATCCAATGCTGCTGGCCACCTTGCCAATGCCACTAAACACACTGCTGGCAGCATCTTTGATGCCTGTGCCAATTTTGCTGATTGTGTCCATAATGCCACCACCACCTGTTCCAGCCACTGTGCCACTGCTGCGGCCACCTGCCAAAAGGCCGCCGCCACCTGTGCCGCCACCTGCCACGTCCAACACGTACAATGGTGTGTTGGCACTTTGTCCACGTGCAGCACCACTGTCGCCCATTAGTCCGCCAAACAGGCCACCAAGTGAGTCGCTGATGCTGCCACCACTGCTGCTGAATGGGTTTGGCATTTGCAGTATGTTGGCCATTGTGCTTTTGATCTGACTGCGCAACAACTCTTCAGCCATGTCAGCCACAAAGTTCTTCCACTCAAACTTGCCTGTCTTGGTAAAGTTCACAATAAGGTCTTCAATACCAGAAGTGAACTTGGCAAACATGCGTTCGCCTTGTGCAGCAGCATCTCTGGCATTTTCAACATACTGACGGAACGCTCTGTTCCAACCTGTGCTGAATGTTCTACTTTGATCATTCAACCGCTTTTGTTGATCAATCAGTTTCCTGGCACCCTTGACAGCTTCATCGTAATAACGTTTGACTTCCGCTGGGCTTAGTTTTTCTTTGCGACGTGCTTGTTCTGCTTCAATGGCTGCCACTGCACTTTCTCTTGCGGCTGCTGCAATATCGTAATAACCTTTTTCCATATTGGTCATACTGATCTTGGCAATGTCGTCTTGTGTTTTGCGCAGACTGCGTTCTACTTCAATTTGCTTTTGTGTACGGAATGTTTCTTCTATTTGGCTTTTTGTTTTGGCTTCTCTGGCAGCTTGATTTGCTGTGATGGCCACAGTGTTTTCTGCATAGGCCTTGTCCAATAGACCCATGGCTGAACGAACTTCTTTGGCCTTCAACAGGTCCATTTCGCTGCCACTGGCTTCCAACTTGCTGAGCTGGTCCAACATCTTGGCACGTGCATTGGTGTAAGTTTGGTACGCATCCTGCAAGGCCAACACACTGGTGCGCTGTGCATCACTGACACCTATCAATTTGGTCTCTAATGCAAATCTTTCGTTTGCAGCAGCATTGGCTGCACGGTAAGCACCAACTGAGGCTTCCAATTCTGTTTTGTATATTTGCAGTTGTTGGTTTATTTCAGCCCAACGGTCTGCTTGTTCTCTTAGTTCTTTACGAGCAGCCAAGCTGTTGCGTTTGGCAGCAGCACCACCTTCGTCTACTGCAACAGTGACTCCAAAGATCTTTTCTTTGAGCCAGTCCCAGCCTTGTCCTAGCTTGTCCAATGCAGCGCCCAACACATCAAATCCAGTGGCACTTTTTACCAGCAAGTTCACGGCTTCAGCCACTGCATAAATGATGCCAGCAATGCCTGCAAAGCGAGCAAGTGATTTTAGTAGTTGGCTTATGCCCAACCCAAAGCTGGCAACACGACTGCCTGCCTTGCCTGTGTTGGTAACTACTCTGCCCATATGTCCAATGAATCGTCTGAATTGACCATTGGCTGCTGCAACTTGTTTACCCATTGACTTAAAGCCAGTGACCAATTTGTAGGATGAATTAGTAGTGGAAGTCAAAAATGGCAACACTTTTCCAAATATCAAGAAAGCACCGCCAACTGCGGCCAATATTTTGATCAAACTTGCAAATGTTTCAACACTGACATTGATACCTGCAATCAATTTGTTGATAGGCTCCAATGCACTGGTCAATGCTTGTGTGAAGTTTTGGAAGTTCTGTGCCAGACTGGTGTTGGCTGCGGCTGCTGCCTTCAAGCTGTCTGCATAAGGTCCAATTGAACCAGCAGTGACGCCAAACTTGGCATTGAGTGTGTCTAGGTCAACACCTTTTACACTTTCACCCAACAGTTTGAATGCTGTGCTGCTGCGTGTGGCAGCGTCTGGAATAGCAGTCAATCCTTGCAGTGTTTTGGCAAAGATATCTTCTTGACTCAGTGTGGCCAAGTCTTTGAGACTGACGCCTGCTGATCTGAATGCTTTTTGTAGTTCAGCACTGCCACGCACAGCTTCGCCTGTGTTCTTGGTCAAGTCGCTGATGGCATCTCTGGCTCTGTCAACTGTGCCGCCACTCACTGCCATTGCTTGGCTGAATGCTGCAATGCTGCCCACACTGATGTCAGTGGCACGGCTAAGGTTCACCATAGCGTCTGCACTGGCTTGCACATTTTTTACCATTGTGCCCAGAGCCAAGCCTGCCAACACGCCTTGTAGCTTGCCAAAGGTTGAACTGAGACTTTGACTGTTCTTTTCCAGTGTCTTTAAACTGGTTTGTAATTTGTTAACGTTTTGTACACCTGTGTTGGTGTTTACGTTGACTGTATAGGTTTGTCCTGCCATTGTTATTTCCTTATGGCTTTATCGCCAAGTCGTTTGATATATTCAAGCGTGGGCTTGGTCATGCCATCTGGCGCTTGTTTACTACTGCCACTGTTCAAAGGAACAGCATAAGGATAATTGGCCTGTATTGACTCACCTGATTTCAAGGTGGTCTTTTTTCTTGCATTGCCACTGCGTTTGGGAGTAACACTTACAAAGTACTTGTAGGCCTGTTCAGGTATCACGTCAAATGCCGCAGCCATGGCTGTTAGACTTTTGGTCATTGTGTCTGCGGTCTTTTTAACGGTCATCTTTTGGTCCTTTTAATCATCTCTTCAAGTGTATTTAGCGGAATATTTGGAACTGGTGGTGCTACGCCCTTGCGTTGTGCATCCGCTTTGCCTTCTTGATAGCGGTTGTAGGCCAGCACCACATCCATCACCATGAAGTCAAGTGTATCTGCTGTGCTCAACACTTGACTTGGCAACAAGTGATACCTTGTGGCCAAGTTGTCCAGCACAATACAACGCCTCAGATCTGCAGAATCTGGGTCCAACTGGGCGTCAATTACTTTCCCAGTGATTCAACCACAGCAGTGATCACACGCATCATCACTTTGGTTGGCAATGTGACATCGCCTTTGATGATGGGCTTGCCTGCTTCGTCCAGCACCAAATCTCTTACAGCTTCTACCACTGTGCTGGTGTTGCTGTGATCAATGGCTGCCAGTTTCAAGAACACATCCATTGGCTGGCGGTCCCATGTCCAAAACTCCAGTGCTTCTCCAAACTCTGCTACTGTTTCTTCATCTGACAGACTGATCATTGTCAGTTGTGGTTTTTTTGCAATTTGTGATAATTTCATTTTAATCTTTCTTTCTGTTGGTCACTTCATGAGCCACTGCCAATGCAAAGGTCAAGCGGCTGCTGGCCTTGGCAATGTCTGCCTTGGCGCATTTTATTTCGTTGGTTGCTTTAGCAATTTCTGCTATGATGCTGAGCAAGAGTTCTTGATCAGTTTTGTTATTGAGAATGTCCATATATCTAAGAATCTATTAATCAAACGAGACGGGGTTGCCCCCGCCTCTGAGCGCAGCTTGTGCTTGAGCGTTTAGCTGATTGTGTATTCGCCAGTTACAGTCAATGTAATTGGTGAAACCCAAACTGGGCTATCTGCTGAAACAGTAGGAGCCAAGCCAGTCACGTAGCCAGAGCCAGTCACTGTCTTACCTGCGCCACCAGCTGAAGTTTTACCCAGGAACAGTGTAAAATCAACCAATGTCTTGTTGGTGCTGAGACCAATCACGCCTGTTCCAGCCACTGTGCCTGCTGCACCAGTGCCAAAGAAGCTGTCTTGCTCTAGTACTAGGTTCATGCTCAAACTATTGGTTGAAGTTGTAGCAACCTGTAGTTTAGCAGTCTCATCTAGTTGTGTCCATGTGAACACATCGTTTGAGTTGTTGAGTGTGATGTCTTGCAGACTTGGTAAAACCAATGAGCCTGTAAGAGTACCACTGTTGTCCTCTAGTGTCAATGTAACTTCTACATCTGTAACACCTGGAGCTGGATAGATATATGCCATCTTTATTTCCTTAATTTATTTTGGTTTCCGTAAAACGGAATACAAACTCTGAGAGCATTGAGTCAGCTTCAAAGGTTGTGGTGATATCACATTCACGACTGACAACGCCAGTGATGCTTGTGGTATTTTTCACGTTCCTTGTGCCTGACACAACCGCATCATAGTTTGATGGTTGTTGTTTTGCATCGCAGACCATGTACACAGTGATAGTAGAGACCTTTGTACTAAAGATACCTGCATCCAATGTGTTGAATAGACTGTTTTCAGTGCTGTCAGCTTCACTCACGTAGAACACTTTGTAGTTCTTGAAATACAACGGTTGACCCGCTGCATCCCAAGGCAACTCACTTGACACACTGAATGTGCCAAGCGTGAGTGCTGATATGCCGTCAATGATTGCTTGTCTCATCTTCGTCTCACTAGGTTGTTGACAAACGGATACTTCTCATCTTCTGTTATGGTTCCATTATTGGTGAAATCATACCAGTCGCCTGAGACAATCAGTTCGTCGTACAGTTCGCGAAATTTGGTATTGTAGAAGCCTAACTTTTGCCTTTCAGCTGAGTCAGGATTGCCAAAATCTGCCACTCGTGCCAGCAGATACTCACTGAGTGCGTAATATACACAGAGGTCTGTGAAATCACCTTGGCGTGCCTTGACCTGAAATGGGTTAAGAGCAGGTACTTGTATGCTTTGACCCACTGTTATAGTCGCGGCTGAACCAGCTTGGCGAATATAATAGCTCTTCCACCAAGGTGAACTGCGTAGCATGTCCAGGATCTTGGTGGTTGAGCGGATCAACGCTTCTTCTACAACGTCTTGAGTCAAGCCTTCATTGGCACTGAATAACCTGCTGTCCTTTGAGACAACATCATCATAGTCAGCAAAACTATAAAATGTGGTTCCTTGTGAAATGAAAGCCATAGTCTTGTCCTCGCTTAGGAAACGATTGAACTATCGTAGGCCAAGAAGCGACCGTATGCATCAACCAATTTGCCAACACCGTAATGTGCGGAACAAACAATGTCGTCGCCCAAGTAACTGGCAGCACGTTGCGTTTCAATGTTGATGTCACCAACCATACCAATACCAATGGCATCACGGTGGAAAACAGCACCAGCGTAGTCGCCAGCATTGCCACCAACTGCAGCCATGTTTGATGTTTCGTAAACTGGGATACCAGCCAAACGACCAACAAAGCCTTCGCTCATTGCTTGGTTTGCAACCATGCTCATGCCGTCTGCAACAAAAGGTGTGTTGCCAGCAGTGGTCAACGCAGCCTTCAAGTCATAAGCAATAGCAGGGTGCACAACAGCAACCATACCGTCCATGCTCAAGCCTGTTGAACGCAACTTGGCCACAGCAGCAAAGATGGCAGCAGGACTGATAGCAGTGCTGTAATCGCCTTCGCCAGCTGCAAAGCCTGTGAACAATGCAGTGATGTCTTGGTCCATTTTGCGAGCAACAGCTTCACCAAACAAACGACCTAGGTCAGCAACAACATTGCTTGAAGCAGTTGTGCGGGCCAAGTCTGTCAACAATGTGCGGATAGCAGCAGTGCTCACAGTCAATTGAGCTGTATCAGTAGATACAGCAGTATTGTCAACTTGGTTGCCTTCAGTGACAGTGACAGCAGTTTGCTGTGGGTAGATTGGAACGTTGACGTTCTTGCCTTGACCAGGAGCCAAAGTGTAGTTTTTAACGAGACCGCGCATGATTGAACGCTCGTTAGCGATGAACATAGCTTCCTGAATGATTTCAGGTAACAAGTCATTTAGTGTTGTGGTAGTTGAACCAGCCATAATATTTTTCCTTTAAAGGGGTTAGTTTAAACCGTTTGCCTTGCGGTGTTCCGCGTAGATCTTACGGTGATCTGGATTTTTCATATCCAGGCTTTTGATGTCCACCTTGTGGGGTGAACCTGCGCTGACATTGGAACGACTGTTGGTAGTTGTGGGAGCGGGTGCAACAAAATGTGGATTGGCATTGAGAAAGTCTGACACTAGGTCTTCCACTCCCCAGGCTTGTCCTGTATCATTGTAACGTACTGATCCGTTGGGGTCAATCACTTCAACTTCTCCATCTTGATTCAACCTTACCTGTGTTTTCAACAGTGCTTTGACTTGATCAGGGTTAACTGAACGAAGTCGTGCTGCTGTGTTCAACAAAGGTACATCTACCTTGTATTCCTGTATCACACGGTCCCGCTTCTGGATCTCAGCGTCTTTCTTGGCAGCCATTTCTTGTAGGATCTTTTCAAATTCCCCACGCTTGACTGCTTCTTCTTGTTGTTTGCGCTCATAGTCTGTTTTGAGTCTGCGTAGCTCTTCAGGATCTCCCAAGTCTTCATAAGGCTTTGACACCTTTTTGGCGACTGCGGATTTCATTTTGGCCATTGCATTGTCAAACTCTTCTTGAGTGTAAACACGCTGTTCCGTTGCGGATTCCTGACTTGATTCTGGCGAAGTGTCAGTTACTTCATTTGCTGCCAATGATTGTTCGTTCATTGTAACGATACCCCTTCTTGGTTAAGATAAAGGCACATCAGGGTGATGCACCTCTAGTTTGTTATTTACCGTCTGTTACTTCTTTGGTGGACGTTTCTTTTTGCCGTAGTAGTTCATGGTTTTCTCCTTAATTGTTTTCCCAACCTGCTGCTGAGAGCCTGTCGTGTTGTTCAGGGCTAGTGACTTCAACTGTGTCACCGCTGGCAGGGTCTGTCATTGTGTGGGGCTCAAACTGGTTGAGCTGGTCTGTCATTGTGTCTAATTGGTACTGTGGCACAGGTGTGGCCTGTGGCATCATTGCCATGATCTCTTCTGGCTCTTGATCCAACAGTTCCAACAGTTTGTAATCAATCACTGCCAACACAGCAGGATTGGTGGCTGCTGCTTTGGCAGCGCCCAGTTCCGTCACTTCACGGCCTGTGTCACGTATGTTGAATGATCCAGGATACTCCACTGTGCCACTCCAAGTAATGCCTTGATACTGGCAATACAATTCCCACAACTGTTCTTCAGCCAGTTCTAGATTGTCTGCTTTGCTGCTGAGTTTGGCGTTGAGCAATTGGAATTCTGTTTCCATTGCAATGCCACTCAGTGTGGCAACCTCTGTGGCACGTACACCACCTGTGTTGGCCATACGGTCAATCATCTTTACACGGTTGCTGATTGATTGGTAAATCAAGTCCACTGGTGTGGCGTCTGCGTTCAACATAAACGGTCTGAGGCCTGGATCCAAGTTCTCAGGCATAAGGATCATTGCACCTGCACCTGCTCCCACCTGTGTGTCTGGTGTCACAACAAGGCTTGGATGTCCTTCTAGTCGTACACTTTGTTCTACTTCACTGAGTTCGTTGTAGATGGCACGTTGTTGATCTGCAATGTCTGAAATGTCACTGATGCCTTGTCCACGCACTTGACTGCGTTCATTGTACACCAACACAGCGGGGATTGAGCCCAAGCCGTTGTTTTCTTCCAGCACCAGCTCTGCCTGTTTGGTATCATCGTCCATTACCCAAGTGCGGATCTCTTGTTTGGTCCACTCACGTATGGTGGTCACTGAACCGTTGACATCTTCAATGTATTTGAAATAGGTCAAGTCGTAGCGTCCATTGGGTCTGCGTTCCCACGCCCAATCTGTCACAACCATTGGTGTCAACAGGTTAACATAGGGTCTTACACCTGCACTTTGTTGATCACTCAGTGTGTTGGCCTCAACACTGGGCTGTGTCATCAAGGTCCAGCAGTGTCCAAACACACTGCTCCAGGTTGAAACTTCTTTCATAAAGCTGTCAAAGCTGCGTCCATCCAGATCAGCATCGTACATGAAGTCTTCCAACCCTGCTCCATAAGGCAATGTGCCATACTCGCGTTTGGGTGCTTCGCGGAACAAGAAGCTGATGTACACTGAGATAATACTCCTGCAGTGGTTGTCCAGCGGCGTTGAACGTAGTCTGGCTTGATACTCACCGTCTGTTTCCAAACTGTACTTGATCAAGTGATTGCCTTTGCGGTATTCTTCACCGCCCAAGTAACTGTCCAGCAAGAACTGCCAACGCTCTTTGTTGCGTTGAAATTCAATATTGGTTTTGCCCACATAGTTGTAAGCGTCTAGTAGTGTTTGATTTGCCATTTAATTAATCCTATGTGTCCAGCGTTGCGCTGGTACGGGTCGTACATCTCGCTTGACTGGCCAAATGTATGCTATCATATATCGCAGTGCATCCGTCATATGATCGTAACCAGAATCTTTGTCTGGCTGACTGGTGCCTTCTTTGTAAGCATGTCGTTCTAAACTTTCTATCGTATGTTTGCACTTGGGATCAATCATGAGATTGCGCACACCATTGGCGTCACATAGTCTACTATTTACCGCATTGATGCCATCTCTGACAGGATCGTGTGCGTTGGGTGCTTTGACTATGAAGCCTGCGTTCTGCAAGATACTGAGGTCAGTGTGTCCACCTGCTGATGTTTTGCGTTGTCTTGAGGCAGGATCTGGATACACCCATATCTTGCTGCGGGGATAACGGCTTTGCACTTCTGCCACCATCTCTTGTGTGTTTGAACTGAACATGCGTATTTCATCAATGATGTGCATCCTGTCACCCATGCGCACACCTATGGCAGCACTCATTGGGTCTATGTTGAAGTCCATACCAATGTACACTGTGTCTGGTGTGTCCACTGTGAACTGCACCACGTTGCTGCGATCAAATGCGTAGAATATGCGTCCAGCAAAACTTTCAAATGTGGCTTCATACTCTTGGCGAAACGTGCGTTCATCCATGTCCTGTTTGGCACTGAGTATTTCACTCAACGGCACATTGCCACCCTCTAGTGTGGTGTATTGCCAACTGGCCCAGTCTGTGTGGCTGATGCTTTGATCAAACAGATCTTTTGCCCAGTTGCCTGTGCCCATTGGTGTGCTGATAAACAATGCATGTCCTGCTTGGTCACTCAGTGTGGGTCGCAACACTTCGTACCATGCTTTGCTGTCAATCATGGCAAACTCATCCATCACAATGAAGTCCAAGCCCACACCACGCAATGAGTCTGGATTGTCTGCACCACGCAGGCTGATGCTGCTGCCGTTGATCAGTTTGATTGTGAGATCACTTTCGTTGATCCTGTCAACCCAACGCAGATCCATCAGTCTGTGTTTGAGTTTGTCCCAAACAATTTGCTTGGCTTGTCTGTAGGTGGGAGCCACATAGAAGCAACGGCGATTGGGTTCACGTGCAAATTTTGCCAGTTCTCTGATGGCCAAGTGTGTTTTGCCCCAGCGTCTGCCACATATTGCAACTCTGAAGCGTTTCTCACTGTGTGCAATTGTTTTTTGTGCGGCACTCAACGGCATTATTCGTCAGCCCATGGCAGGGCAACCAACTCACTGCTGCTGAGAGGATTGTCGCTTTGATTGAGAATGTTCTTGCCCAACCATATCAACATAGTGGCGTTGCCTGTCATGGCCACTTCTATTTGTTTTCTGCGTAGGCTTTGACTTAGCGTTGATCTGCCTTTTGTCAACTGCACTACAAAGTTATAACGCAGAGTGTTGCTGTCAATGCCAAACCAGTCTGCTATTTCGTGATCTTTCATGCCAATTGCTGCCAATTTGAATACATCTGCACTCAGAATGGGTGTTTTGTCGCGACCAACCACTCGTCCTTCACCTTCCACAGTGATGGTTGTGTCTTGTTTTGGTTGAGGACCTGGCTTGTTGTTTACATGTTCTTGTACTGCTAATCTGAGATCTTGATTAGGAGTGTTTAGGTCTAGATCTTTAAGCGGATCTTTTTTGTCGCTTGCCTCGTTTTTCATAGGTAGTGAGTTCCTTTACCAACCTTAAATGGCTGTAGGAATATTTACCTATTTAAATGTGCTTCCAGCTTTTCCTTGCTTTGATGCAGCGAATGTTCTGAACATGTACGTTGTAGTCTAATGCAATCAATTTGATTCGTCTGCTATCAGCTCTGATTGCAATCACTTGTGCTTCTGTCAATTTGGCGCCGCTTTGCTTACTACCAAATACTTGACGTCCTTTGGCAACCTTATCTGCTACGTTGTCAGCATGAGTTCCAGTAAACAAATGTGCTGGATTCACACATGACGGATTATCACAACGATGGCAAACGCACAATTCTGTTATATCCAGTCCACCTAGATATTTTGCACTCCAGCGGTGAGCAAGAATATTTCCGTTGTGAAAAAAGCGACCATACCCAGTCTTGTTCTTGCCAGCAGTCCATAGCCAGCATCCATTGGCACCTGCAGTATCTACTTTGGCCAGGAATTGTTCAAGGTGTGGTGTCTTCATCTTCAGTGTCCTCGTCCGCATCTACCAACACAGCATCAGGTGTTTCTTCTGAGTCAGACTGATCAAGTGTGTCAAAGA
>Ga0208544_10002558_pt1 | contig 11730 bp, 13 predicted proteins | sample DEB08_DNA_9_FD_184526 | JGI IMG/M metagenome (GOLD analysis project Ga0208544, IMG submission 184526) | Aqueous microbial communities from the Delaware River and Bay under freshwater to marine salinity gradient to study organic matter... | ecosystem: Environmental > Aquatic > Marine > Coastal ...
TGACCGCTGGCTCAACAATCGAGCCGAGAATTCACACCAGCCATTTAGACGAAGAGAGCGGGCCATGCTTCGATTTAGGCGGATGCGAACTTTACAGAAATTCGTCGCCGTTCACGGGTCAGTCCACAACCATTTCAACCAACAACGCCACCTCTACAGCCGATCAAACTTCAAGCTGAACCGTGCCGCTGCTCTGGCCGAATGGTGCGGCCTCTGCGCAGCCTAACAGATTGAGGTTACTGAAGAACAGAGACTGGTTCGCATTGGTCTGACAGCACCCGCCTGTGGGGTGTCATGCACGATTGGGTCCCACACAATCATCACTATGTAACGTTCAATCAGTTCACCGAGGCTATTTTCAGTTTCTTCCAAAAAACCCTGCCCGACAAATGGCGCAAACTCCGTGACACCGTCACCGACAACTTCCGCATCGTATCGCTCAAGGAATACAAAGTGATTTGAGAGTAAACCCTCAGGTCGATTCAGGCGAGTGAGTATAACACACAAAGCCGCCTTTGGCGGACAATCTGAACCAAGCAACACCATGCAGAAACTAATGAGCCTTCATGAGGCTTGACTTCTCTTTCGTTTCGGAAATGATTGACTGATCAAACAGTCAGAAATCGAAGCAAACCTGATCACAGGACGGACAGAACGTTAAGATGCAGCAAGCAGCCCAATATAAAAACGAAGCGTCCACAAGTAGTGTCGCGCCGGGGACGCGATACGAGACCATTCTGAATGCGTCAGAAAGTGTGTTTGCGCATTCAGGCTACAAGGGTGCCACAATGCGTGAGATTGCCGAGCGTGCTGGCGTTGCACAGGGCCTAATTCACTATCATTTCAAAACCAAAGAAGACCTGTTTGAAGCAATGGTTGCTCACAGATCAGGGCATATCAACGATCAACGAGCCCATTCGCTAACCCTGCTTTTCAAAGAGTACGAAAACCCAACTCTGGAGAGCATTGTAGAGGCCCTGTTTCGACCCACAATTGTGGCGGGCATCACCCAAACGGGTGATGGGGGTGCATTTGCACGGATACTTGTATCCACAGCCAGTTCTGCAGGCGAATGGGAGCAAATGCTCACAGAAAAGCATTACGATCCGATAGCGCGCAAATACATCGCGGCGTTCGTCAAGATTGAACCGAGGCTGAGCCGCGAAAACGCGGTTTGGGCCTATATGTTTGCCATTGGCGTTGGCATGACGATGATGGCAAAAACCGGCCGCGCAGGTCGATTGTCAGATGGGCTTTGCGACGACGGTGACGCCGACATGATGCTTTCAAAAATTGTCCCATTTATCTGTGCTGGGATTCGCGCGCTCACGGATTAATCTATCAAACCACTTAAACGACTAGGGAGAAGAACATGAAGACAGGTCTAGTAACAGGTGCAATGGCTGCTGCAATTTTGTCGTCGAGCACGGCATTTGGCACTTTTGCCTCAGCAGAAGAGGTCAATGCCACAATCGTCGCGGGCCACCCACCAGTGTTTCGCTGGGTGAAGCATGCCAGCCAAACCTTCATTCCTGCGGTGAATGCCGCACTGGAAGGATCAGGCACGACGATAACGTGGAGCGAACAATACGGCGGATCACTTGCCAAAGTAGGCGACGAACTGGAGGCCGTGGAAGAAGGGCTTGCAGAAATTGGATTGGTTTCAAGCCTGTTTGATCCCGCCAAACTGTCTGTTCAGAATGTCACCTATTTTACGCCGTTTGTATCCAGCGATAGCACGCTTGTTGCCAACTGGATGGATGAGTTGCAGCATACAAACGCGGATATGAAAGCTTCCTGGGCAGCAAACGGTTTGGAATACTTGGGCGGCGCAATCGGCATTGATGACTATCTGTTGATGACCAACTTTCCGATCAATTCCATTGCGGATCTGGACGGCAAAAAAATTGGTGCACCCGGACCAGCGGTCAACTGGCTAAAGGGCACAGGCGCTGTTGGCGTTTCGGGCAACCTGACGACCTATTACAACGAAATCAAAACGGGCGTGTATGATGGTGTGATCGTTTTCGCTTCCGCGGCCGTACCAGGTAAATTGTACGAAGTCGCGCCCCATATCACCAAAATCGGTTTTGGCGCGCAATATGCGGGTGGCCTTGCCGCCAACAAAGACTGGTACGATGCCCTGCCTACTAACGTGCAAACGGCACTGAAAGAGGCAGCGGCTGTGAACAGCAAAGCCTATCAACAAGATCTCGATGCAACTGTTACCAAGTTCTTGGAGATCATGGAGGCTCAGGGCGCGACAGTAAACGAAGTGGATCAGGCATTCCGCGAACAGTGGGCGGCTGGCATGGACAATGTGGCCAAAGATTGGGCAGATCGTTTGGACAGCGAAGGCGTTGCCGGAACGGCGGTGCTCAAGGCATATATGGACACGATGCGCGCAGCCGGTGCCACCCCAGTGCGCAACTGGGACCAAGACTAGGCAATTGATCGAGCGCGCTTAAGTGCGCGCCCGTTTCTATTTTGACTTCCCCAATCTGCCCGTTTTCACGACTAAGGTGCATGAAATGTCCGATACTCACTTGCCCAAATGGTTTTTAGCCATGCGTGGGGTCGTTGATCTGCTTACCAATCTGTTGAACGTGCTAGGCACCTTGCTGATTGTTGCGGTGATGTTGTTGGTGAATGCGGATGTCATTGGCCGCGTCTTTTTCAACGCGCCTGTGTCTGGTGTTCCTGAAATGGTATCCATGTCCATTGTCGCGATTGTGTTTTTGCAGGTGGCGCAAGCTTTTCGCAAAGGACGACTGACGCGCACAGAGGCTGTTCTAGATTTCTTTGAAAAACGCACCCCTCGGTTCAGGCAAGTCTTGGAACTCTTGTTTTCTTTCGCTGCTATAGCACTGATCTGGCAACTATTCTGGGCCAGCCAACCTTTGTTTATGAAAGCATGGGTACGGGGCACCTATGAGGGCACGGTTGGCGATTTCACCGCTCCGATCTGGCCTGTAAAACTGATCATCCTGATCGGTTGCGCCGCCTTGCTGGTACAATTGATCCTGCACGCTGGAACCGCCACGTTCCGTCTGTTTGCAAAGACTGGGACACAGACATGAGCGCCTTTGAAATTGGCGTGACGTCTTTTGGGGCTATGGTCGTGATGGTCTATTTTGGTCTTTGGGTGCCAATCGCCTTGATGCTATCATCGTTTGTCGGGGTTTGGGTGATCAAGGGCTCACCCGTCTTGGCAGGTAAGTTGTTGGCCTTGGCCGCATCCGAGACGATCTCCAGCTATTTTTTCGGCGTCGTGCCGCTGTTCATCATGATGGGCTTTATCGTGTCCGTCACGGGCATGGGGCGCGATGCGTTTGATGTGGCAAACCATATTTTTAGACGTATTCGTGGTGGTCTCGGCATCGGAACCGTGGGCGCAAACGCGATCTTTGCTGCGATCACTGGCATTTCGATTGCCTCTGCCGCAGTATTCACCCGCATCGCAGTGCCAGAAATGACCCGGCACGGCTATAACAAACGGTTTGCGGTAGGTGTGGTGGCTGGATCATCGGTCCTCGGGATGCTGATCCCGCCCAGCTTGTTGTTGATCCTATACGGGTTGTTAACCGAACAATCCGTCGGTGATTTATTCATCGCGGGTGTCATCCCCGGCCTGCTGCTGGCGTTTGTGTTTTGCCTTGGCATCTTTTTGGTGGCGCTGATCAAGCCGAGCCTGATTGGCGACAACCTCGATGTACCCGCCGATGACGATGACGTCCTGAGCACACGCGAGGTTATGGCCAAAGGATTGCCATTGGCCGCCCTCATCGGACTTGTCCTCGGTGGTATCTATGGTGGTTTTTTCACCCCGATTGAGGCCGGTGCGATTGGCTGCTCAGGCGCAATCGTCATCGGCCTCATCCGCCGCGCGCTCAGCTTTTCGGACTTCTGGGAAGTGTTGACGGATACAGGTCTCGTCACCGCCTCAATCTCGTTCCTGATCATCGCGGCGCAAATGTATTCACGCATGCTCGCGCTGTCCGGTGTGCCCGCTGGGTTTGGCAATTTCGTGGCCACGGCTGAGATTGGGCATTGGGGCGTGATCCTTGCCTATGTGCTGTTGGTGATCCTCATGGGCACAATCCTTGATAGTTCCAGCATTATGCTGATCCTCGTACCGCTGATGTTGCCTGTGCTCAGCCTGATGCAGGTTGACCTGATCTGGTTTGGCATCGTCACCATCATCGCCGTTGAAATCGGCCTGTTGACCCCGCCCTTTGGGATATCGGTGTTCGTCATCAAATCCTCGCTTGATGATCCAACGATCACACTAGGCGATATCTTCATCGGTGCCGCGCCTTTTGCGGTGTTGATGCTTATCGTTCTGGGCCTCGTGTTGGCCTTTCCCATTCTCGTCACCGCTCTGCTTTAAGGAACTGATATGCCCAGACGTATTGTAGATCTGTCTGTCTCGCTCGAAATGGGGATTGATTCTGATCCACCAATTATGATGCCGGAAATCATCTATATGAACCATCAGGAAACGGCAGAACAAATCATGTCGTTTTTTCCGGGGCTCAAGAAAGAAGATCTGCCGGGTGGCGAAGGTTGGGCGGTGGAGCGTCTGAACATCGCCACGCATAACGGCACCCATATGGACGCGCCCTATCACTATCATTCGACGATGAACAAAGGGGAACGGGCGATCACAATTGACGAGGTGCCGCTTGATTGGTGTCTGCGTCCGGGGGTGAAGCTGGATTTCCGCCATTTTGCTGATGGCTATATCGTGCAGCCTGCAGATGTTGAAGCGGAGTTGCAGCGGATCGGACATGCGTTGCAGCCGCTTGATATCGTGATGGTGAACACTTCAGCAGCTGAACGCTATGGGCAACCGGATTACTTGATGAAGGGCTGCGGCATGGGCCGTGAGGCGACGAACTACCTGACCGAACGCGGCGTGCGCGTGGTTGGCACCGACGCATGGAGCTGGGACGCGCCATTCGCACTAACCGCACAAGAATACGCCAAAACCGGAGATGCATCGATCATCTGGGAGGGGCACCGTGCTGGCATGGATATCGGCTATTGTCAGATGGAAAAACTGACCAACCTTGACAGCTTGCCTGGCCACGGTTTCGAAATTTCCTGTTTCCCGTTCAAAATCAAAGCGGCCTCTGCGGGCTTTACCCGCACCGTTGCCATATTCGAGGAGTAATCCCATGCGTCTAGCCACAGTTTCACATCAAGGTCAGGCCATAGTTGTAGCCGCGACTGAAACTAACTACCTGATCGATCTGCGCAAAGCCGCTGAGCACAGCGGTGAAGATGGCGCGATATTTGCGGACATGCTGTCCTTGATCAACGCAGGTGAAAAAGGCCTCAAGACGGCCCGCGCCTTGCTGCAATCCGCAGATGAAGACGTTGCCATGGCAGTAAGCGACGTGTCGTTTCTGCCTCCCATCATGCCCGTGCAATACCGCGATTGTTTGGTGTTCGAAGAGCATTTGGCCAACTGCTTCAAGGTGATGGGGGCAACGATGCCTGTACCACCCACGATCCCTCCGGTTTGGTACGATCAACCGCTCTATTACAAAGGCAATCGCATGTCCTTCATTGGTCACGGCACCGACGTGCAATGGCCCGCCTATGCCGAGTTCCTGGACATTGAATTGGAGCTGGCGATCGTTGTTGGCAAAACGGGCAAAGACATTTCCAAAGACGCAGCACCTGCGCATATCTTTGGCTATTCAATCCTAAATGACGTCTCCGCCCGCGACGCGCAAATGCGCGAAATGCCGGGGCAACTTGGCCCCTGTAAAGGCAAAGATTTCGACACAGGCAATATCCTTGGGCCATACATTCTGACGGCGGACGAGGTTGTGCACCCAATTGCGGTTAATATGGAGGCAAGGGTGAACGGCGAACGCTGGGGCGGCGGCAACAGCAGGCAGATGCAACATAACTTTGCTGACATTCTGGCGCATATTTCCTCATCCGAAACCATCTATGCAGGCGAGGTCATTGGCTCAGGCACCGTTGGAACGGGATGTGGCCTTGAGATCGGAAAACGGCTGCAAGACGGTGATGTCTTCGAGTTGGAAATCGAAAACATAGGTATCCTCGCCAACCGGATCATTAAGGCTGGATAACAATGGACAATCCAATAGACGGCTTTGAAATTGACCCTGCGACGCTAAAGACAATAGGCACAGATCTGCAACGGCCAGAGTGTATTCTGGCCGAGCCGGACGGCTCCCTTTGGTCTGCGGATGCCCGTGGCGGTGTGATGCATATCCGCCCCGACGACAGTCAGACATTGATCACGCAAAATGTGGCCAGCGGGTTCGCAAACACGACAGATGAAGCACGCAAATTTACTTCGGGCACCTTGCCCAACGGTCTCGCCTTTGCGCGCAATGGCGACATATTGATTTCAAACTTTGGCACGGATCGCTTGGAATTGATGACCCGCACGGGTGAATCCAAAATCCTGCAAGACACCTTGAATGGGCACCCCATCGGCAAGGTCAATTTCGTTTTGCGTGATAGCAAAGACCGTGTTTGGATCACCGTTTCCACAACGATTTCCAATTGGATGGAGGCCTGTAGCCCCAATATTATTGATGGTTTTATTGCGGTAGCAGATGAAAAAGGCTTGCGCATTGTGGCCGACAATCTGCATTTCACCAATGAAATCCGGTTCGATGCGGATGAGCAATGGCTCTACGCCGTGGAAACATGTGGGATGAAAATTACCCGTTTTCGGGTGGGCTCAGATGCAACACTCAGCCACCGTGAAACCTTTGGCCCAGAAAATCATAACGCCTTCATCGATGGCATTGCCTTTGATGCCTTTGGCAATCTTTGGGGCACCCACATCATGACGGATCGGATTTTCGCGATCACACCAGAGGGTGATCTGCGCATTCTCCTGGATGATGACAACGGCTCGGCAGAGGGCAAGGCGCTTCTGGATGCCTTTGCACAGGATCGTGTCACACCGGAATTACAACTTGCCTGCGGGGGCACCATCGCCAACTGGATGGCCAGTCTAACGTTTGGCGGCTCCGATTTGCGCACAGTTTACATAGGCAGCCTGCGCGGCAGCACAATCCCTTACTTCATGGCCCCCATTGCGGGCCTCCCCATGATCCACTGGAACGAGAGAGCATAAAAAATGGATGACAACGCGGGTCTACCCCAACGTGCACAAGTGCAATTTGATTGTAAGGGACGCGCCACTGGAAAGATGCGCAACGATCTGGACGTGATGATGACCCAACCTTTTGAAGAAGGCCCGTTTGTCATGGCAACGGATGAAGGGTCGTTTCACGGAGGGGACGCATCAGCACCGCCACCGCTTGCATTGTTCGTCGCGGGTCTGACCGGATGCATCATGACTCAAATCCGCGCCTTTGCGAAACGACTTAAAGTGTCGATTGATGATCTGAACGTTGAAACCCGTGTCATTTGGGATTGGGAAGCCAAGGGTAAGATTTATGAAACTGGCCCCCATTCGTTCGAAATCGATATTTTCATTGAGAGCAGTGATCCCTTGGAAAAGCAGCTTGAATTGGTCGCAGCGGCCCAAAAGGGTTGTTTCTTGGAGCAAACCCTTAGTCAGAAAAATACGATCAAACATCGACTGAAAACGTCTGACGGATGGCTCGAAGCCTGAAACGCCTTGACGCATAATAGTTTTCGTATGCCTCCAGAAGTGACCACATAAGATTTGAATACCGAGGCGGAATCACTGCAATCCACTCCCGACACGTTTCCGAAGCGCTAAAAGCTGTCGTTCGTGCGTGGTGCAGCGAAAGCACCAGGCATCGTGCTTAGTTATCTCGCAGCGCGCCGGTGCATATGGCACGCTATCTTGGTCTAACCCTCCGTTTAAGGATGCTATTCACAAGCTCAAAAAGTGTGGTTTTCTCAGGACCGTCGTGCCAAGTAGTCGGAATTAGGCACTGTCAGAGCAAAATCGGTTGAGGCGGGCAGGGCGACCACTTAGCGTCGCGGGATGACAAAACGTTCCCCCTTCCGCTACTTCAAGACGAGCCCAGAGATCATCCGCCTGGCCGTTATGATCTACGTGCGGTTTCCGCTTTCGCTTCGCAATGTTGAGGATCTTTTGCACGAACGCGGTATCGATATCAGTCACGAGACGGTTCGATTTTGGTGGAATAGATTTGGCCCAATATTTGCCGCAGAGATCCGCAAGAAAAGGGTCAGCCAGATGCGCGCATATTCGAACTGGCAATGGCACCTGGACGAGGTGTTTGTGAAGATCAACGGCGAGATGCACTACCTCTGGCGGGCAGTGGACCACGAAGGGGAAGTCCTGGAAAGCTTTGTCACGAAGCGCCGTGATCGCAAGGCAGCTTTGAAATTCTTAAGAAAAACAATGAAACGTCATGGCCGCCCAAATATTTTTGTTACCGACATGCTGCGTTCATATGGCGCGGCGCTGAAGGTCATCGGCAATGTGGACAAACAGAAAACTGACCGCTGGCTCAACAATCGAGCCGAGAATTCACACCAGCCATTTAGACGAAGAGAGCGGGCCATGCTTCGATTTAGGCGGATGCGAACTTTACAGAAATTCGTCGCCGTTCACGGCTCAGTCCACAACCATTTCAACCAAGAACGCCACCTCTACAGCCGATCAAACTTCAAGCTGAACCGTGCCGCTGCTCTGGCCGAGTGGCGCGGCCTCTGCGCAGCCTAACAGATTGAGGTTACTTAAGAACAGAGACTGGTTCGCATTGGTCTGACAGCACCCCCGCGAAGGGTGGTTGTACTTAGCTGTGATCCTGGACCTGCACTCCCGCCGCGTCATCGGCTGGGCTGTCAGCAATCGAATGAAACGCGACCTGGCGATCCGGGCGCTGAACACCGCCATTGCGTTCAGAACACCGCCCAAAGGCTGCTTCCACCACACGGATCGCGGCAGGCAATATTGCTCTCAAGATAACCAGAATATCTTACGCCAACACGGCTTCATGGTATCGATGAGCGGCAAGGGTAATTGCTATGACGCAGTTTTACGTCGGGAAAACAGTCTCCCAGACTGTTTTCTAATCCTCCTCACCTTCTTCAAAACCATCAAGGCCGAGCTGGTCTGGCGGCATTCATAGGAAACGCGGCGGCAGGCTGAGGTGGCGATCTTCGAATACATCAATGGCTTCTAAAACCCGCGTCGCCGCCATTCAGCACTCGGCTGGAAAACCCCGGTCGCTCTCGAAAGGAAGGTGGTTTAAACGAGCACTTGGAGCGGCACGAAAGCGGGACAGGACCACACGATCGCTACACCATCTTTTCGATTTGTGTAAGTCGCGAAACAGTCTGAAAGCCGGGCCCTTTGGATCAGCCTGGGGCTTTGCTCTTGCTTGGCTTTTGGAATGAAAAGATTGAACAGGAATAACCCATTCGCATCTTCAGCGCGATGCTCAGGAGGACGTTCCAGATGATCAGCGATGCTGCCGTCGCGGTTGCAGCACCTTCCATACCGAAGCGGGGGACAAGTAGCAGATTGAGCAATCCATTCACGGCAACCGAAATTGATACACCAATCAGGGTCAACCTGTGATTGCCGGTCATGTTCAAAACCAGCGCGACAGGTCCAAAACACGCATTTGCGATCTGACCAACAGCTAATATCACTAGTGCCCAATACCCGCTGCTGTAACTTTCGTCAAAGACGACAGTGAGAATTAGCATGCCAAAAAACCAGATAATCAGCCCGCCGCCAAGGGCGAAAACGGTGCTGATACGTGTGGCCTTAGTGATTAAAGTCTGCAATTCGTTACGGTCGCCCTGAGCGTGCAGCTTTGCGATCTGCGGCATAATCACGGTGTTGATGACACCAAGCCCAAAAGCTGCCAGCACAGAGATCACAGCCGCTGCCTTGTAGAGTCCAACTTCGGTGTCTGTACTCAAAAAACCAAGCCCAATGATATCAAGGTTGCTGTTGATCAGATGAACGCTGGCAATGGCACCGAAAGAAAGCGAAGAGGTTGTCAGAACACGGGCCTCATCCGCTGGCAGGGGGGCTTCCTTTGGGCAGAGACTGAAATCTGTATTTCGCTTTAACATCGCGATGCTCAGGGCCGTATCAGCGGCCAAAGTTGCCGCAAAGATCATCAAGGCAATGGTGACGCTCACCGAACCGTCCCCAATCGTTGTCCATACGATCAGCAAAAGAACAATCTTCAGAACAGGCCGCAGTATGTACTCGGGAAACTGGCTTTGGACGGTATTCCCCAAACCGTGTAACACGCCGCCTAGCAGCTTTGGTACTGGGAGCAGCAGGAACAGCCCAATTCCCAAGGTCATATGCCACTTAAGAGATGCATCGCGGATACCCCAAAGCACCCATATTACCAGCACGACCGTCGTCATAACCCCCACCCAAACTGCGCGCTGCTGGGCCCAGCCCCAGATTTGATTGACCCGATTGTCCCCGGCTCTTCCGCGGGCATAAGAAATCTCTCGCACCACAGTGTGGCGAAGGCCGACCGCTGTTGGCATCGACAGGATGGTCATCACCGCAATTACAAATGAATATTCGCCGAACCTCTCGGGTTGGAGCATCCGAGCGATCATCGCTGTCGCAAGGGCCCCCAGCAGTAGGTGGGCAACTCTAATGATTGTTGTCGTGAGGGTCTGGTGCTTTTCCATCGACAACGGAGTCTCCTTTTGCAGCAGCTGAAGGTGTCAGCGTGGTCTTTCAGAAAAATGTCGACAGTTTGAACTCGGTATAGCGGATGCCTTCGACGTTGGAAGGTGGTTCAAAGATACTGTCGGCCAACACATGATTTGCGTTTGTCTCTATCTGTGCCCGATCGCCTATGTGTCGCGACACGGACAGCGTGTAAATCTGGGAGGTCTCCTCAAGATCGAAAAACACGCCAAAATCAATTTGGCTGACATTGGTATTATTGGCTTTGCAATCCAGACCGAGGAACGAATTACTGTCATAGACCTTCATAGACCTTCATAGACTGTCACGGGCTGGCGGGCACTACGTTTATCATGGTGAAATTCAAGAGCGACCGCGAGGGTCCCATCGCCACCCATCACATTGAAAAATGAATAATCGGCACCAACAATCGCAGCGACAAGGCTCTGGCCAGATGCCACCCGAAGGCCTTCCTTAAGGCCCAGTCGGGTGTCGCCTGAGCTATGACTGAATCTGGTGTTTGAGCAGTTTGAAGGTTGGCGGCGTATCTGGTTGATTTGTTGTTGGAAGACAGCAGCCCAACCGAAGGAGATACACCACCATGGAAACGACTAACATTGTTGATTTTGCGCGTCGAGACGGGATCACGGACGCGCTGACGGATTTGCTAAGAACGGGAGCGCAGCAATTGATCGCAACAGCAGTTGAAGCTGAACTTGCCGGTTTTCTGGCTCAATTTTCCGACTTGCGCACTGAGGCAGGTCACGCGGCTGTCGTGCGCAATGGGTATTATCCGGCCCGGCCATTTCAAACCGGCATTGGGCCTGTGAACGTGTGCATTCCGAAGGTTCGATCCAGGGACGGCACACCCGTGACATTCCGCTCGGCCCTGGTGCCACCTTATGTGCGCCGAACCAAGACGTTGGAGGCGGCCCTGCCTTGGCTCTACCTCAAAGGGATTTCCAGCGGTGAAATGGGCGCGGCCCTCAAGGTTCTTCTGGGCCCTGATGCGGCAGGATTGTCGGCGAATACGGTCTCACGCCTAAAGCGCGATTGGGCCAAAGAATACTACAGCTGGAGAGGTGCTG
>Ga0208544_10002559_pt1 | contig 11720 bp, 9 predicted proteins | sample DEB08_DNA_9_FD_184526 | JGI IMG/M metagenome (GOLD analysis project Ga0208544, IMG submission 184526) | Aqueous microbial communities from the Delaware River and Bay under freshwater to marine salinity gradient to study organic matter... | ecosystem: Environmental > Aquatic > Marine > Coastal ...
CCCTAACTAGAGTTGATACGATTCAACTTGAAATTCTGGAACTATTAGGTTTACCCGTGGATTTATATAATCAAATTATAGCACAGCTTAATTCTATTTTCTTATCAAATTTTAAACGAACCTAGCGTTATTATGTAATAAATAGCATATTATATAAACAAAAATTGTTTTATTGTTAAATTGTTATATGGTTAACGCTTCTGACAATTTAACAATAAAACCATACAACAATAAATACTATGAATTTTTTATCAGAAACCTGGTTCATCGAAGGAAATATTGATTTTGAATCGAAGAAATACACTTTATTAGCTTACTTGCAGCGGATTAATCGAGCCTTTAATGAAAATCAATTATATCCGCAATTGGCAGATTTGATTTTTCATTTTAGAAATTTGCAAAGTTTTAAAGACAATAAGCAATTGGTCAAAAGTCAGTTTCCTAAAAAATTAACAGGGATTCAGCTAAAAAAACTCCATTTGATTTATGAGGAAATGGTTGACGATACCCGCTTGATGCAGGAGATTGAAGACATTGTGCAATATGCGATGTCGGAGATGAAAGGCGCAGTTAGTAATGGGACGGAATTTTATGATTATGTAGAAAATAGTTTGTCTATTTCGCCCGTCGGTATTTTACCACATCATCAAGAAGAAGGGTATTTCTTTCTATCGGATGGTAGTCGGTCGATTAAGGTATATAATTACAAAATGAGTATTTTTCAGCGGACGAATGACCGTTTCCGTTCTTTGCGTTCTACCTTTGTGAATGAATGGACGCGCAGTTTTGTAACGACTTATGAGAGTATTAAACTGGAATTATTAAAAGCTCGAAAAACCTTGACCTTACCTGCGGTTTATTCGATTGAAACGAAGTTGGCTTTTCCTGTGGATGAGACTTTATTGCCTGTGGCAAAGCGGTATTTGGTACGGCATTTATCGGGTGGAAAGCCATAATTATAAACAGTTGTCAGTTGTCGATTTTCTAGATACTAGCGAACAGACAACGGAGGATTTATTCAAAGAATTAAAATCAGACAGCTCTGTAAAAAAGAAATTATTTATGCCTTAATCCTCACCTTATAAAAAGCAAGGCATTTTAAGAATGCCTCACTTTTTTTATTAAGCTAACTAAGCTATTTTCCCATTAGAATTAGTAAGTTGAATCTCTTTCTTTTGATTCATACTCTCTCCAATTTGCCTAGAAGCAAAAATCTTCTTGCTCTAGTTTTCCTAAAGCATCAGCTAAGGTCAATTTCCCTAAATCGGTTTTTATGATTTTTTGATTGGTAAATAATTTCATTTGGTTATTTTATTTCTTTGGTAGGCAAAACGGCAATTAATTAACTGCCACTTTTGCCCTCCTCAAAACTGCCTACGAAACGAATAGGGGAATCCGTTGAGGCTGTTTGTTTGGTAAAGCGGATGTTACTCCGCTATTATATTTGATGCGAATTAATAATTCGCTTTATTTTTTCAGTAGGCAAAGCGGCAATTAAACAACTGCCGCATTCGCCTTTTTAAAACTGCCAACGAAACGAATACGATTATCCGTTGAGGCTGTTTATGTCTTATAAATAACTGTTAAACAATTACTTAATCAACACTTCAAATATACCCTCCTTTTGCTCTGAAAACAACTTTTGTCGATTATCCAAGAAGGAATCTCGACGAACCAAGTAGGAAATCAGTTGGCAGTTTTCAGTAATCAGTTGGCAGTATTACTTACACATATTAAAGCAAGTTCGTCACAAAATAGGAGCAGTTCACCACATCCATTTTTATAAAAGGCTTGATGCGCTTATACTTGTGGTATCTTTTAAAAATTAAAACCCGAATTATGAAAAATGTACTATTATTTTTAATGACCCTTTGTTTGTTTAGTTGCGATATGGCAACAAGCTATACTGTATATGTTAGAAACTCAACAGGAGAAGATTTAACGATTGCTTATAAAACACAAAATGATGTTAGAGGAACTATCGAAGAAACCATCACTTTAAAGGACGGTGCAGCAGAAACGATTATTAGAACAGGTAATCTAGAAGTGGTAGAAGGAAGTGCAGGGCAAGCACCAAAACCTTGTGAATTTGTAGCAGATTATATGACCTTTACCATTAGAGGAAATGTGGAAAGTAAATTAAAATGGTGTGACCCTTCTATTAAATTAGAAACGATGGATATTGGACAGGATGAGTTTGGGCTGGATTTTATTTTGGCGGATTTTTCGGTAGAATAGTATATTTAAAGAGTAGGAGTTAATGAGTGGATAATAAAGGTAATGAGACGCAGTATAATGCAACCTCATGGTCTCATTACCTTATGTAACTCATTACCTCACATCATACCAATCAATTATGCGAGCAATTACTAATAAAATAGGTCATTTTTTAGTAACGAATACAACTTGGTTGTTTTTGACTGCCATTGTATTTGTTAGTTATATTCGGATTTTAACGCTTCGGAATCCAGATACTTTTGAAACGCTCGTTTATTTAGAAATAGAAAAATGGCAGTTATATGCCCAATTCATAGGTTCAGCCTGTTTGTTGTTTTTACCGGTGCTATTATTTAGTTTTTTTAGACAACTTTTAAAAAAATTATTAAACAAATGGCGCTTCAATGGACTTTGGCTCTACTGTTTTATTATCCATGCTATCTTGATGCTTCATTTTAATATAGATGAATTCTTTCCCGCTTTACGAACGCAAGTAGATACGCCAGTTATTTTTGGAATGGCTTTATTAATAGTAGAATTAATTATCCATTTTAATGATTTTTTAATCGGTAAATTAAAGATAAGGGAATTGTTTAAGCAATTGAACATAGAAAAAATACTATTATCGTTGGTGTTATTAGTTGCATTATATTGGGCTTATGCAACTACTTTAGAGGAAAATTTATCAGTTATTATTATAGCTTTCAGTAAATGGTTCGCCGTCATTTTTAGTTGCTATGCTTTTTATTGGTTAAATCATTATCTATTAATCGAGCAAGTATTCAAACATAAAGGCATTTTTTATTATTTACTAGCTTTTGGTGGACTTGCTATGTTGTTTTTTCCTATAGCTGCATTTTTCTATAAATATGTCCACTTTAATACTTATCACGCTCCTGCATCTATGTGGATTCCCAAAGGGGAAAGAACGACTAGTTTTTATTATTTTCCAACAGAAACGGTATGGGCAAGTATGTTTTACAGTATTCCCATTATTTTAGTTTACCAATGGTGGAAACAAAAAAATGACATCATTACCCTAGAAAAAGAAAAATCCGCCAGCGAATTAAATGCCTTAAAACAACAAGTCAATCCCCATTTTTTATTCAATACGTTGAATGCTTTATATGCTTTAGGCATCGAAGAAGAAAGTCAAAAAACAGCGGATGGCATCGCCAAATTAGGGACGTTGATGCGTTATAATCTAAATGATGCACAAAAAGAATATATCTCCTTAAACAAAGAAATTGACTACATTAAAAAATACATCGAATTACAGGAATTGCGGATTACTTCGAATAATGAATTGCGGATTAACCTTTTACAAGGAAATCTTGATAAGTATCAAATTGCCCCATTATTATTAATTCCTTTTATTGAAAATGCTTTTAAATATGGCATTAGTACAACTGAGCAAACCTTTTTAAAATTAGATATAACGATTCATGATAATTGTTTGAGGATGGAATTAGTCAATACCATAATCCATCAAAAAGAGGCAAAAAGTAGTAATGGAATAGGACTAAGCAATACTAGAAAACGACTAGCTGCCTTATATCCCAAACAATATGAACTAATTATTGAAGAGATGCCAACAGAATTTGAAGTACATTTGGAGGTGCATTTGAAAAAATAGTTTTTAGGAACGCAAATCTTCTATGGATAAAACAGTTAAGGACTTAATCTTTACAAAGTCCTTTTTGTTTTGAGTCAGTAGAGGAATATTGTAAACAATAGCAGTAGCCGCAACAATAGCATCTGGGGTTGGAATATTTCGTTTTTGTTTAAGTTCTATTGTTTTTTGAATGATTTCTGAATTGATTGGCAGGACATTAAGAGCTTTGAAAAAATTTTCTAAATATAGCTTTTCTACTTTTTTTAATTGATGATAACCCAAAACTTCTATTTGACAAATAGCAGAAGTTGTTAGATTAGATTCGTTTTCTCTAAGGTAAGTTAGCAAAAAAGGGTAAGTCAGCTTAGAAGCGTAAATAATTATATTACTGTCTATCAACATGGTTTTAAGTTCTAAATGGTAATTTTCGTTCTTTTCTATTGTTTCTTTGCCATTCTACGGGGTCATCAATGTCATTAAAAGCATCTACTTTAGCTAACTTTTCTAGCCAATACACAGCAGATTGATTTTCTGAATTTTCAATTTTAACAATATTTGCTTTAAGCCTTTTAGCAAAATTTAGGAATAATTCTACATCCTGTTGATTAGGAATTTCTAAAACTAATTTTGTCATTATTTTTTTTATAAAGATACAATGTTTTTAATTAGGCTACAAACTTAGAAAACAATATAATTTTATTGTATAATCTTTACATTCATTTTACTATATGCTACTCCAAGCCATCGCCATAGACGACGAACCAAGTGCCTTAACCATCATCAAGAGCCACGCCACTAAAGTATCTTTCTTGAACTTAGCAGCAACTTTCACCAATCCCTTTCACGGCATTGAATACATCAATGACCAAGCACCAGATATTGTTTTTTTAGACATCAACATGCCCGATATTTCTGGCTTGCAATTATTAAAAAATCTCACCAAAAAACCGTTAATTATTTTTACGACCGCACATAGTGAATATGCCGTTAAAAGCTATGAAGTAGAAGCCGTAGATTATTTGTTAAAACCATTTGATTATGCTCGTTTTTTATTGGCGGTGACCAAAGCTAAAGAAAAATTGACGGTCACTAAGAAGTCTACCAACCCTTTCTTTTTTGTCAATACAGGCAATCAAAAACAGCGCCTTTTTTATGACGATATTTACTACATTGAAGGCGAAGGAAATTATGTGAATTATCATACTCAAAAAGGGAAAGTGATGGTGCGGTCTACTATCAAAAAGACCTTGGCATTATTAACCACTGATGTTTTTATTCAAATTCATCGGTCTTATATCGTTGGGTTGTCTTGGATTGATAAAATTGAAGATAATCACGTCTTTGTTGGAGATAATAGGATTGCTATTGGAGCAACTTATCGAGATTCTTTTTTACAAGTTATCAATGAGTTAAACGGGTAAGTTTTTTGTTGATTTGCTAAATTTTTAGAATCTACGGTACCGATACAGATGGGCAAATGGTAAAAGATGGTGACGAAGCTACGCTCCTTATAGGGAATTTTGGGAATTTCGTTTCTACAGACAGAGTCAGAGCTACGCTCTTTTGGATTTTTTAGGGGCATCGCCCCGTCCCCGTCTGTAGATTTATTCGATTTCCTTCATTTTCCTAAGGAGCATCGCTCCGACACCCTATTTTTTACATTAAATTTAGCTTATCCCTTCTGTGTAGATACCGTAGATTTTTAGAATTTAGTAAATCTCAATTATGACATCTTGACTTGGCAGCACGTTCTTTTAGTAAACATTATGATTTTTTATATCTTTACCCAAAAAATAAGATGAAAAACTACTTCCTCTTTTTATTTACTACTTTTATCTGCCTTACTGCCTGCCAAGAAAAAGTAGCAATACCACCAACCTACGCCGACACCATCTATTTCAACGGCACTATCCTAACTATGGAAGGCAACGAACCAGAAACAGTGCAAGCAGTTGCCATCAAAGATGATAAAATACTACAAATTGGTTCTTTAAAAGTATTGGAAACGGTGGTCAACGACAGCACGATATTAATCGACCTAGAGCAAAATACAATGTTGCCTGGCTTTATCGAACCACATTTACATCCATTATTAGCAACCATTTTAATTCAAACCGAAATCATTGCTTTTAATGATTGGAATTTACCGCATGGTCAGTTTGCGGGTGTAAAAGACGACGAAAGTTACTGGTTAAGTTTAGATGCTGCAGTTGCTAAAGATTCTAATCGAACCGAACCATTTATCACTTGGGGGTTTCATCAATTATATCACGGAGAGATTACTCGGTCAGATTTAGATGCTCGGTATGGCAACGAACCTATTGTTATCTGGCAATATTCTTTTCATGAAGTGATTATGAATACGGCAGCCATGAAATTATTGCAAGTGGACGAGGCAGCAGCAGGACAACATCACCAAGTAGAATTGGAAAAAGGACGTTTCTTTGAAAAAGGGATGCAATTTTTTGTAGCGCCTAAATTGATGCCTTATATTTTAAGTCCGCAACGAGCTATCAAAGGGTTGCAATTAACGGCGAAAGCGATTCAAAACGGAGGTGTGACAACCATTGCCGATATGGCGATGCCTTTATTGAATTTAGAGTTAGAGTTAAACTTAGTCAAAGGGGTTTTGGATAATCCACAAGTACCTTTTCGGACTTTTTTAGTACCGATGGCTTCTAGTTTTACGAAAAATTCTGAGGGATTGGAGGCTGCTTTTACCATCATTGATAGTTTAGAACAACACAATACCGATAAAATAAAATTTGTCAAGCATATCAAATTAATGGCGGATGGGGCTTTTTATTCGCAATTAATGCAAATGGCGGAACCATATACCGATGGACATCAAGGAGAGTGGTTAACCGAACCCGAAGAATTTGCCAAGTACGCTCAATTTTTCTGGGATAAAGACTATCGAATTCATGTTCATGCAAATGGAGATAAAGGCGTAGAAATGGTTTTGAATAATTTAGAAAAATTACAAAAAGCAAGTCCTAAAGAAGACCATCGTTTTACCTTACATCACTTAGGTTATGTCCGAAAAGACCAAGTGAAACGAATGGCAAAATTGGGCGCACAAGGTAGTATCCAACCGTATTATTTATATAGCCTTGGTGCAAAATATGCCGAAAGTGGTTTGGGCAAAAAACGAGCGCAACGTATCTCTCCCGTTGGTTATTTGATTGACAATGATATCGTTACCTGCTTTCATTCAGATTTTTTTATGGCGCCTATCGAACCACTTACTTTGATGTGGGTGGCGGTTAACCGAAAAACTATGGATGGCCGAACCTTTGGGGCAGAACTACGAGTAAGTGCTTGGGATGCTTTAAAAGCAGTTACCATTAATGCCGCACATCACCTAAATCAGGAGGATAATATTGGTTCTATTAAAGTGGGTAAAAAAGCAGATTTTGTAATTGTAGATAAAAACCCTTTGACGGTGAATCCTGAAGCTATTAAGGATATTCAGATTCTTTCGACGGTATTTGAGGGGCAGCGGTTTTAGGGAGTGAGGTTATAAGGTAACAAGGTAACAAGGCAACAAGGTTATGAGGTGGCAATGTACTTCTTTAACCTTTCTCATAGAGTTTGATGATTTGCAACTTAGACTCGATAGCAATCATATCTTTGATTTGAGAATTTTGCTTAACCTGACGGAAAAAGCCTCTATACTCCTAACTCCTCCATCCTATTTAATCTTGTAATATCCTATCATCAAGTAGCTATTTGGCATGATTTTAGAATTATGAATAAATTATAAAAAAATAGTTATGTATCTTATTGTTTTTTAAATATAATGCATAATTAATTTTTAATAATGTTTGGCTATGAGAAACGCTTAAGATTACACAATCAATTTTTAAACTACCTATTGCTTTACTAATCCTCTCCGTTTCAATTAACCAAACTACCGATTTAAGTACACAACAAATTATCTCCCATGACAAGAACTATACCCTCCGTGGTTAGTTGTTTATCCCTGTTTGTATTGGGCTGTTTACTGTTACCATTTCAGTTAAAAGCAACCTTACTAGAGGCATCACTTGCTAATAGTACGCCTGGCGATACGCTTATTTATTCCCTACAAGATTGTGAGAAGGAAGTGAGTATCTGTTTAGATAGTTTACCGCTGATTGAAGCCATTAATTTGTCTTTTATGGTGAATGGAGCGCCTTATCAAAAAACGATTGCAGGCTGTAATTTTGATACCATTAGTGCTTATACATATACCACTTTATTTGGTCAAGGGGAATCAGGGCCTTATGAATTAACGGCTTGGCAGGTTGGAGATACCATTTATACAGGAAGATTTGAGACTATTCCAGATTTAGTAGATTCTATGAACCTATGGGATGCGGCAGGTAATTGGTTGTTAGATGAAACGGCTAAGTTGATTTCTGGAGGAAATGGAAGTACCAGCTATAGTGATATGTCGGTACAAGTAGTTGCTCTTAATACGCCTTCTTTTATTGGCTATAATTTTGGGATGGAAGCCAAAGGTACAAAATTGAGTTTTGGTGCAGGCGTTCATCGAATTGTTATTTTAGATACGTTAAATAATACAATACAGAGTACGGTGGTTATTGCAACTTGTAGTAATCAACAAGTTATCGAAGCACGGTTATTACCAGGGGAGGAGATGATGCATTGTTTAGGGAATGATAATTTAGTAGCTGCTATAGCAAACACTTCTGTTTGCAATACTTTACGACAAGAAAATGTGGTCTTTGAATTGACCGCCAATGATTCCTGTATTCTTTTTTCGGGAAACAAAGTAGGCATAGATACTGCTTGCATTGTTGTCTGTGATGTGCTTGGCTTTTGTGATACGACTTTATTGATTGCGGAAACTTATGATGTGCCGCATTTTAGAACCGATACTTTAAATTTAATAGTAGGAGATAGTTTATCTTATTGTTTGGATAGTACTGTTTTGGTCGCTCCAATTAATCAATTTTTGGATGTTTGCACGATACCCAACGAAAGCGGTATTAACTTGACCTTAGACACTATAAATTATTGTGCAATTATCGAAGGGCAGACGGTGGGGCAGTCAACAAGTTGCCTAGTTTTGTGCAATGAATTTGGTATATGCGATACGACGCTTTTACACATTAATGTACATCTTGCGCCAACAACTACAACGATAGCAAAAACTTTAATCATAGGAGAAAGCCTTGATATTTGCCCTGAAACGGAAGAATTGACTGGGCTTGTGACAGGGATTGATAATTTTTGCGAAAATAATTCAGTCGAAACTATCATCTTTACCATAAATAATGTAGATTTATGTTTTAAAATAGCTGGACAAAATTTAGGAAAAGATTCCATTTGTGCAGTTATTTGTGACAAAAATTTAATATGTGATACAACTTACTATATAATTTCAGTTGTATCCAGTACCCCTTCCCTCACAGCTACCCTAGACCTAGACACGACTTCCATTAATTCCCCTGTAATTATTGATATTCTCGGTAATGATAGTATTCCCGATGGAGTTATTACAAATATGGATATTATTATTCCTAATGGAGCATCAATAAATGGCACAGCAAGCATTAATCTTGATGGCAGTTTAACGTACGAACCAAATCAAGATTTTTGTGGTGATTCCGACGAATTGCAATATCGTATTTGTAATGAAACAGGTTGTGATACGACAACGGTCGAAGTATATGTCGATTGTACGATGCTTCCAACAACTACGATGAAATTCTTTTCTGGCTTTTCTCCTAATGGAGATGGGCAAAATGATTTCTTTACGGTTGAGGGCATTAGCGAATATCCAAATAATGAATTATCCGTCTTTAATCGTTGGGGAACAGAAGTGTTTAAGATGAATGGTTACAAGAATGCATGGGATGGCACTTGGAATGAAAAAAGATTACCTGATGGTACCTATTTTTATGTGTTGCAGGATGGCGAAGGGAAACAGTACAAAGGATTTGTGCAGATTAGCAGATGATAAAAATTGTAAATAATGAGTAAAAATGCATATTAACTCATCACACAACTTATAACGCATCACTAATTACAGGCTTGGAATAATTATTGATTTATATATGAAGATTTTAGTAAGTGGTTGACACTAAAACGACTATGTTACAAGAAAATTCATAACTATTGTAAGGGAGTAGGAAATAAATACGATACCGATAAATATGGTTTTAGTTTGTTCTTATACAAGGCGGAAAAAACGGAGTTATGCCTTTGCATAATGAGTATTTTTCTAACGCAGTAGAAGGGTAAAATAAAACCGTAGAATTGGTAGGTTATATTTTTCCTACTCCCTACAATACTCAAAAGACAAATTCTCTTATCGGGAAGGCGTCTGAAAAATACCCTCGGACACTTGAACGGCTAATAACCATCACAAATTACTAAAAGTTATTATGAGAAAAATTTTAACACTCATCTCATTCCTGATTATTGGAGGAACAGCATTGAATGCACAGCAAGATGCTATGTTTACCAAATACATGTTCAATAGTCTAGTTTATAATCCAGCTTATGCAGGATATTATGACCACATGTATATTAGCGCCCTATATAGAAATCAATGGTTAGGGGTAGAGGGCGCACCTACTACGCAAACATTGACACTTCATACGCCTTTAAAAAATAATCGAGTCGGTGTTGGTTTTCATGTGTTGAATGATGCTATTGGCCCGTTAGAAGAAACAAAAGCTTTTGCTGCGTATTCTTATAAAATTCCTTTAGGTGGTACTAGACAATTAGCTATAGGGCTTCAGGGAGGCGTAAGCTATCGAAGAGGAGATAGAAGTAAATTAAATTTAGAGCAAGATCAAGATTTGGCTTTTCAAGATATTGGAGCGAGTACGATTAATCCTAATTTTGGGGCAGGCATCATGTACTATGATAAAAGCTTTTACTTTGGGGTTTCTTCTCCTAGTTTGATTGAGCATGATTTAAGAACAGACGAAACAATTCAGTCAGAATTTTATGCTAGAAAATTTAGACATTATTATCTAGCAACAGGGGCCGCAATTCCGCTAAATGGTGATTTGTTAATTTTTAAGCCTTCTATTTTAATTAAAAATGTAGGCTTATTAGCTGGTTTAAGTAAAGATGAAGCTTTCCAGAAAATTGGCGCACCTACGGAGTTTGATATTGATTTATCTTTATTATTTTATGAGCAATTTCAAGTTGGCGTTTCTTTCCGTTCTTCTATAGAGGCCTTTAATGAAGAAAGTTCTTCTGATTCCGCAGATATTTGGATGTCTTACTTTTTATCAAATGGGTTGCGAATTGGTGCAGCTTTTGATTATCCATTAAATGCACTTAGTGGTGTCAGTCCAGGTTCTTTTGAAATTATGATTGGCTACGAATTTGATTATAAAGTGAAGAAGACGGTTACACCACGTTACTTCTAGTAGGCAGTCTGCAATAAGCAATAAGCAGTAGGCAGTTTGCAGTAAGCAGTATACAAGCTGCCTACTGCAAACTGCCTACTGAATACTAACCACTCATTCTTACATTTCCAAAAACTTATAAAGCACTAATAATCAACAAGTTTTGTCAATAACTGGCAAAATGAAGTAATACTATTGTCTTTAACCAATATCGGTAGGATTTTTGCTATTATTAACGTTGAAAACTATTTATAATAGAGTTCCGAAGTAATAGGTTTCGTTTTATAACCTGCAACTCGCAACTCGTAATTATTAATAAACATAGGAAAGTGGCTGTCAGAAACCATCATTTAATATCAGCCTCCATAACACCTACTTTATTAACGTGAGTTTTGGATAAGGATCGGTCAAATATGAGTAATCAGAGCGGTTTCAAAATCATGTTGCCCCATTTTTTGAACATAAGCTGGAATACAAGGAGTCTTATCCAAAAAAGTATAAGCAATTAG
>Ga0208544_10002560_pt1 | contig 11720 bp, 10 predicted proteins | sample DEB08_DNA_9_FD_184526 | JGI IMG/M metagenome (GOLD analysis project Ga0208544, IMG submission 184526) | Aqueous microbial communities from the Delaware River and Bay under freshwater to marine salinity gradient to study organic matter... | ecosystem: Environmental > Aquatic > Marine > Coastal ...
GCAAATACTAATAGTGTAGTTTCCGCTCGGGGGTTAGCTATTAACAAATCATGGATTTTGAATTTTGCACGTTCTAATCTCGTTGGCGATATATCTTTTGCTAACATGCTTTGAGACAAGTCTAGCGCTATAACAAGCTGCGATTCAATCTTTTTCACAGGTGTTTTAATTTCGTTCCAAGTGGGGCCTAGAAAACCGATAAACCCTATAGCAAACATAATCAGTACCGAAAGTTGGATAAGCCTTGATTTCCAGGTTGTCCCTTTTTGAATGACATAAGGCTGCAGATGCTTTGCAATATATTTTCTCCAAGAGTTTGGATTGCGATACAATAAGAAGCCTAGTAAGAAAACAACCGACACAGGAATGGCCAGCCATAGAAGCTCAGGACGTAAAAAGTGAAATTTCTCCCAGTTGATATGTTTAATTTCTTCTAGCATTACTTGCGAGTAAATCGTTTTATTAATAAGAGAAGGTTGTTTATCAAAATCAAAACGAACCCAATACTCAAAGCAGCTCCCAAGGGATAAAAATAGAGCAGTGTTTTTGGTGTATAGGTCTCCTCTTCATATTCTATAGGCTCGAGCTTATCCAATTCGGCATAAATACGTTCAAGTTCTTTTGAATCTTTAGCTCTAAAATACTTTCCGCCAGTTAGATTAGAAATTTCGGTTAAGGTTCTCTCATCTAGGTCTGAAGAACTTATTCCTGGATCTCCTATTCCGACGGTATAAATTATCGTCGAGTCTCTTTTCGCCATGTTTGCAGCATCTAGAGGAAGAATTTCCGTGCCACTATCTACTCCGTCAGTTAATAAAAGCATGACTTTACTTTGAATCGTATCTCTTTCAAACATATCCATACCTTTGACGATGGCTTTACCTATGTTCGTCGATTGGCCAGCCATCCCCACATCAGCCTCATTAAGCATTACTTTAACGGTTTCAAGGTCAGTGGTAAAGGGTGCTTGAATATAGGCATTGCTCCCAAAAAAAATCAAACCCATTTTATCGCTTTCCCTTCTACCGATGAAATCTGCCATTATGTTCTTAACCCCATTCCAGCGTGTTACTCGTTTGCCTTCAGCAATCCAATCGTTGTTTGCCATACTAAATGATAGATCGGCTAAAATTAAAAAGTTACGAGATGTTTTTATTTTTTTTTCAGGTTCACCAACAAGTTCAGGAGAAGCTATTGCCATTACTAATAATAACCAAATAATATACATTGATATAGAGGTAAACCAGCCTCTTTTTTTAACTTGAGAAGCCTTTTTAGGCTTTTGCTTAGAAGCTGCAGCGGTGGCATCAAAATAGGGGTGGATAAGAGCTGTACTGCGGTTTTTAATAGATGGCAGTAGCATATACACTAAAAATGGTAATGCGGCCAAAAAAGCTGCATAGGGATATCCAAAATGAAAATTTTCAGGCATGCTTCTTTATCCAGTTAATACTCATATCTGTAAATTCATTTAGATTAAAGCTACCGCTCTTTTTATATTCATCTTTATAAATTGCACTGGCAATAATATCCTGATACTGACAAAAATTTGATTTCTTTATTGTATTATCCAAAAACTGAAGCCATTTTTCGCCCTCCAAGGCTGCGACGGCTTTGCGGCCGTAAGACTGTAAGGCAGTTTGTTTCAATTCAAACATAATTTGTGATATTATAAAGCTGATTGAATTTTTATTGTCTAAAGACAATTCGTTTATTTTTAAAATAGCCACTCTGCGATACGCATTCTTTTTAAAATGAAGATAATAGTTGTAGATCATTACCGTCAAGGCAGAAAGAAGGAGGATACATAATATTTTCCATCCAATTGTGTCCATGGTGAATTGTACCGGATCTGCATCGATAATGGGATTTAATTGTATCTCTTCGTTTTGCAACACTGCGCCTGGATTACTTATTATAATTGCTAAATACCTCTATTAACTGCTCTTCTACGGAATCTGCAGTATTTACTTTAAAAATGTTGATCTTGTATTTTTCTAGTTCTGACTTAAAACTCTTATAATTACTATCAAACGAAGTCTCTAATTTCTCTTTGAGTTTTCGATCATTACCGTTTACATTGATTTGATGTGTTTTATTGGTAACAACCAATTTTTCAGAAGGCATTCGCTCTTCCATTTCATCAAATACCTTTATTAGGATGAGATCATTGTGCAGAGACAATTCACTTAAGTATTGCAATACAGAATCACTATATCTGTGAAAATCACTAATTATATATACCACAAAATCGTGGGTAACAACATTGTTTATTTTGGCAATTACTTCGGTTAAAGAATTTTCAAAATCAATCTCCTTATGTTTATAAATTGATTGGTTGGCGTCCACAATTTTCTGCAGAAAATAGATGATATTTCTTGAGTCACGTTTCGGAGTGATTAATTCATAACTATCTCCAGTATAGACCATACCGCCAATTCTGTCACCTCCTTTTTTTATTTTATGGGCTATGATAGAAGCGAGTTCACCAGCAATAACAGCTTTTGTTTTATTTTTAGAACCAAAACCCATAGTAGGGGACTGATCAACAAAAATAAATGCTGGTTTTTCTTTTTCCTCTGTAAAGACTTTCGTGTGGGTTCTACCCGTTTTTGCCGTAACGTTCCAGTCTATATTTCTAATATCATCTCCAATGATATAAGGTCTGGCCTCCTCAAAATCTAAACCTCTTCCACGTAACCTAGAGGCGTATCTACCTGATAAAATACTGTTGGATTTTTGCTTACCGCTTCCTAAATTGATAACTGAGCTAAACCACTCAAATTTTAGTAAATTTTCAAGTGTAAGAAATATTTTGGGACTCTTATCTAGTGTCTTCGACTTCATACACTGCTGGATTAGGCTATAACTGCGACGGTCTCAATCAATTTGTCAATGATTTGATCTGAAGTCACACCTTCAGCTCTACCTTTATAACTCAAGGCAATTCTATGTCGTAATACATCTTTAATTACGGTGTGAACATCCTCTGGGGATACATAATCTTTTCCTTGCATCCAGGCGTTAACTCTGCTGCAACGATCTAGGGCAATAGTACCACGGGGACTAGAACCAAATTCAATTAATTTAGCCAATTCAGGATCGAATTTTTCAGGGTATCGTGTGGCTGAAATTAGACTTACTATATACTTTTCGATATCTTCGGTTACTTTTACTTTTGCAATTTCTTCACGGGCATCAAAAATTACTTGCGGTGAAATAGTAGTTAATGACTGATCATTTTTTGATTTTGAGGCTTCTCTTTTATTGAGTCGCATAATTTCAAGTTCAGCATTATCGTCTGGATAGCCAATAATCGTATGGATTAAAAAACGATCCATTTGGGCTTCAGGTAGGGGGTAAGTACCTTCCTGTTCAATAGGGTTTTGAGTTGCCAAAACCATGAACAGATTTTCCATTTTATAGGTTTTACCTGAAACGGTAACTTGCCGTTCTTCCATCGCTTCTAATAAAGCCGATTGCACTTTTGCTGGCGCCCTATTAATTTCATCTGCGAGAATGAGATTACTAAAGATAGGTCCTTTTTGAAAAACGAATTTCTCTTTTTCGTTTGGCACATAAATTTCTGTGCCGGTAACATCAGATGGGAGCAGATCTGGCGTGAATTGTATTCTATTCAAACCGCAATCCAAATTTTTTGCCAGGGCCTTTATTGCCCTCGTTTTTGCCAAACCCGGTAAACCCTCCAATAACATATTGCCATCTGCCAACAAGGCCAGTATAATTCTATCTATTAGTTGTTCTTGTCCAATAATGGATTTGGACATTCGCTCTTTTAAAGCTGTAATTGATTCAAAAGGAGACATATTTTGATCTATTTAAGTTTAAACACCAAACCTCCACTAAATCCGCCAATTAAGGTCGTGCTTGAGACTCCAACACCACCTGAAATACCGCCTGATCCACCGCTAACATATAAGCCACCCCAGTCTACTGGGAAGAATAAATTACCTTGAAGGTTCAATCCAATTCTTTCACTAAACATTATATTTACACCACCCTTGAATGCAAAAGCAAATTTCGTTTGACTATTTAATGTTCGATTTATTACGTCACGATTTTCATTACTTGGACTAAAAATAACCATCCCAAGCGATCCACCAATAAAAGGTCTTATATTTCCTGAGGGAATATATCTTGTCCCACCTACCATGATCCAATCCATAGCAAGATCAGACAACCGACTTTCCGAAGGGCCATAAAAAACATCTCGAATACGTAATTCTGTTCCTTGATGAAAATAAGAAGCCTCAACCATCACATCTTCAAGTGTTTCAACACCGATTGTGATTCCGAACTGATCATTCCCTTGAACTTTTAAATAGTTTGCCCCATAATTTAATTTAGTCCCAAAATGAACTCCGTATGACGGCGTTATCTCGATAGATTGCGCTATACTGTTATATGAAAAAAAGCAGGTGAAAATAACACATGAAAATACATTTATTTTTCTGAATAGGTAGTTTATTTTATACATACAATTATTTTTAATTTATACTAATTTTATAGCTCAAACGGATAAACTACTTTCCAATCTTTTTGCATATCGATTACTGTCCATCCTTTATCATTTGCTTCATCAAGTCCTTTATCTAATCTTCCAACTGAAGATTTACGATCATAGGCCCATTCTCGCATAGAGTCTGTATGATGAAGATATAATTGAAACGATGGATACTTATTAGAGTCTGCCCATCGCATCATTTGTAAGTCACCATCAGAATTTCCAGATGCAAAAGCAGGTTTTCTTCCAATATATTGATTAATTCCTTCTGGCTTACCTTCTTTATCATCAATAAAGTTTAATTCCGGTAATCTGCGAATCACAGGGTTTCCATCATTATAATCATATTTTGTTTTGATACTACTGCCAATCACTTGATCTTTTGGAATTCCGTAAACATCCTCTGCCCAAGGACGCATGAACTCAATACCTCCACCCGAAACGATAAAGTTTTTAAAATCATTAGCCTTCATATAATTAATTAACTCGAGCATAGGCTGATAAACCAATTCTGTATATGGTCTGTCAAAGCGCGGGTGTTTTGCAGTCGCTAACCATTCTGAAACTATTTGTTCAAATTCATTCACTGTGTTATTGCCATGTGTAGCCATTACTATTTGAATAAGTCCATGCTCCCCAAAGGACATTAAGGTTGCCATATCATCTTCAAGAACAGATTTATAGGGTTGTGTTGTTTCCCATTCTGGGTGTTCTGGAGCTAGAGCTTTAATGCGGTCCATGGCAAAAAATAACTGGAAGTAAGCGGGTTTTTCCGACCACAAATTTCCATCATTATCAAACACTGCCACACGTTCAGAAACTGGAATAAAACCATCATTTCCTTCAGTAGTTACTTTATTAACATACGCTAGGATAGCTTCTTTTGTTGCACCATCATTCCAAGATGGCAGTGGGTCGATTGTTTCGACCATCACATCTACTTTCGCCTCTGTTGCTTCTTTGCAATTAAAAAACGTAGTAATAATTAGCAAAATCAAAACCAGATTGAAAATATTTTTTGTATTCATAATGGATAATTTATGATGATTAAAAAATGCCATAGTTTAGACTATAGCATTTTTTAATCGGTATAGTTTTAATTTTGCGGTCTTTTACCAAGAGCCTCTACAACTTTGTCTACTCCTAAAGAACCACCGGCTACAGGAGGGAAGTCTTTAAAAGTTTCTAAAAATTTAGCAACATAAGCTTGTGCTGGAACAAATGTCCACATATTATCCGCAAACCAACGAGTGTACATAGAAGACTTCCAGGATACTTCATATGGATCAGCTCTTAAGTTTATTAAGATTGGCCAAGAAGGCGTTTTTCTATATGCTTCATTAATTGCTCCTTCCATTATTGTAAAATGCAATTTCCAATTTTTATATCTTAAAGCGTTCAAGTTTCCACCAGCATCAAAATAAAAAATTTCATTTCGTAGTGGTTCTTTAACATCCCCTTTCCAGAAAGACATTTGATTATAACCATCTAAATGCGCTTTAAAAGTTTTACTGCCAGCCGTGTACCCTTTTAGTAATTTTTCTTTTACATCGGGAACACCTGCCGCTGCCAATAAAGTAGGCATCATATCTTCATGCGAGTAAATATTATTATCGATTGTTCCTGGCTTAATAACTCCAGGCCAACGAATAACACAAGGGGCTCTAAAACCACCTTCCCAAGTAGTACCTTTTTCACCTGCAAACGGCGTAGTTCCTCCGTCAGGCCAAGTAAATTTTTCTGCGCCATTATCGGTAGAATACATGATTATAGTATTATCGATAATTCCTAATTCCTCTAACTTAGCGAGAACTGTTCCTATGGATTTATCATGCTCTACCATCCCATCAGGATATAGTCCAATCCCAGTAACACCAACACTGTCTTCTTTAAGATGTGTCCAAACATGCATGCGTGTAGCACTTAACCAAACAAAGAAAGGTTTGCCAGCGGCATGTGCTTTTTCTATAAACGAAATAGCTGCTGAGGTGAACTCGTCATCGGCCGTTTCCATTCGTTTTTTGGTTAGAGGACCAGTATCCTCAATTTTTCCGTCAGAATATGAATGAATCACACCTCTTGGTCCGAATTTTTTATGAAATTCAGGGTCTTTAGGGTAGTAATAACCCTCTGGCTCTTCTTCGGCATTCAAGTGATACAAGTTTCCAAAAAATTCGTCGAAACCATGGTTTGTAGGAAGGTGTTCATCTCGGTCTCCCAAATGGTTTTTACCAAATTGACCAGAGGTATAGCCTTGAGGTTTTAACAATTCAGCAATAGTGGGCTGATTTGGTTGCACTCCTTGTTTTGCGCCAGGCATACCAATTGTCAATAAACCAGTTCTAAATGGATGCTGACCCAATATAAAAGCAGCTCTTCCTGCTGTACAGGATTGTTGGGAATACCAATCGGTAAAAACCGCTCCTTCTTTACCAATTCGATCAATGTTGGGTGTCTGATATCCCATCATACCTTGATTGTTTATGCTGATGTTGGAATACCCAATATCATCACCCCAAATCACTAGGATATTCGGTTTTTTGGTCTGTGCTTGGCTTATGCCAAATATCATGACTGTTAGTACTATCAATAGTTTTGTCTTCATACTTTTAAATTTTGGATAGAATTCATTACACTACTATGTTAATAGCTATATGTAAAAATATCATTTTTTTTTTAAACACTTAACTGTTTAATGTTTTTGTCTAATAGATAAATGCTATTAATCCCAATAAAAAAGCCCCTCCTATGCGGCCAGGGCTTTTCTACATTTTATATTATGGAAATAATCAATTTAGATTACTTTCATAATTTTTTTATTTGATTTCAATCATTGGTATGTCTATTGCAAGTTGAGCATCAATAAGTGTTTCTATCTTATTTTCAGCTTGAAAAAAGCGTACTGCTTTACCTGCAGGAAGTATCTTTTTGAATTTTTTGTAATATCCTTTTTTTAGTTTTAAAAGGTCACTTTGATACCCCATGTAGTTAAGATATAATTCATTCGCTTTTTCATCGCTCACGTTCTCATAGTTCTTAGCAAAATCTTTAATACCTTCAATGCGTTTATTATGCACGATGTAGAGTTTTCCTTGGTATTCGTTGTAAAGATTCCAAAATGGTTGACTTTCGGCTTCACTCAGGTTCATTACATTTGTGATTGCCGCCTTTTTTTCTATTTTTAGAACATCACGAGATATTTCAAGGTAGTCGTTATCGGATTGAGCATTCATGGATGAAGCAAAGCATAATGAAACTACCGATAAAATGATAATAGATACATATTTGTTTTTCATAATTTTTTTCGTTTTTATAGTTTGTTATTTTATTTAATAGATGCACGGGATTATGTTTGGAAAACACAGTCCCGTGCATAGTTTTTAAATATTATCTCGAGCCAGAACCCTCTTGCAAGGCCTTCATTGTATCTCCTAAATTAAAACTTGCTGCTTTCATTCTTGGAGGATATTCTTTAAATGTTGAAATAAACCCTCCTACATAATCAGCTGCTGGCAACAATAAATATACATGGTCAAGATACCAATCCCAATACGTATTGGAAGTTGTAGTGGCAAATTCGTAAGGATCTCTTCTTAAATTATAAAGCCATGGTATTCTTGTTGTAACCATTGGTTTTGACCAAGTGTCTAACGTTCCTTGAGCAGGCTGATGCATAAACGTCACTTTCCAATCATTAAATCGTAAAGCCATTAATTCGCCATCATCAGAAAAATAAAACAATTCTTGACGTGCGCCTTTTTTCTCTTTTCCAGTTAAAAATGGTAACATATTGTAACCATCTAAATGTACTTTGTAGGTACGTCCATTTTCTGTAACGCCCTTTAATAAATTTTCTTTGATATTTGGATTTCCAGCTGCAGCTAAATATGTTGGAAACCAATCCATTCCCGACATTATTTCATTTGAAACAGATCCAGCTTTAATGTTTCCAGGCCAACGAACCATAGAAGGGGTTCTCCAGCCACCTTCCCAATTCGTGTTCTTTTCACCTCTAAACGGGTTTACACCGGCATCTGGCCATGTGTTTTTGTGCGGGCCATTATCGGTACCATATTGCACAATAGTATTATCTGTAACTCCTAATTCATCTAATAAATCTAATAATTCTCCAACATGCATATCGTGTTCAACCATACCATCACCATATTCATTCTGTCCTGAAATACCGCGATTTGAATCTTTTACATGTGTTCTAAAGTGCATACGTGTGCCATTCCACCAAACAAAAAATGGTTTACCTGAGGATACTGCGTTTCTGATGAATTTTTTTGCGGCGGCAACTGTTTCATCATCAACTGTTTCCATGCGCTTTTTTGTTAATGGACCCGTATCTTCAATTTTGCCATCTGAATAAGAATGGATAACACCACGTGGGCCATAATTTTTTGCGAAGTTTGGATATTTAGCTGGATCTGGATAATCTTCTAATTCAGGTTCTTCCTCGGCATTTAAATGGTATAGATTACCAAAGAATTCGTCAAAACCGTGGTTAGTTGGTAACATTTCATCAAGATCACCAAGGTGATTTTTTCCAAATTGTCCCGTTGCATATCCTAACGGTTTTAGCATTTCAGCAATTGTAGGATCCTTTTCGCTGAGACCACCTTTTGCTCCTGGCATACCAACTTTACTCAAGCCAGTTCTCAATACACTTTGTCCCGTTATAAAAGAAGAACGTCCTGCTGTACAGCTTTGTTCAGAATAATAATCAGTAAAAATCATACCTTCATCGGCAACTCGATCAATATTTGGTGTTCGATAACCAACTAATCCCATAGTGTAGGCACTAATATTGGATTGGCCGATGTCATCTCCCCAAATAACCAAGATATTTGGCTTTTTGTCCTGGGCCTGACTGATGCCAAAGAACATAATGGTAAGTGCTAGTAATACTGTTTTTTTCATAATAATTCAGTTTATTTTAAGATAGTTCATTAATTTAATCTAACTACTAAAGGTAATTGTTTTTTATCATTTTAAAGAAGTTAAGTTTTTTTTTATTAAGAAACAAATGCTTGGGATGGCTGATATAGCGCAGACACTTCAAAAGAATTGTTTATAACATTTAGGGATTATCATGGCAAGTTTTGGTCAGGAAGAGGTTGCCTAAATTCAGGTTTCAAATAGAGGATTTACCGTTTTTTGATTATTTTTTTAAAATACTCACATGCCTTGTTGTTAAAAAGCCTCAGCAAAATTGAAGTATAGACCACTTATTCCACCAGGACCATAGCCAAAGTCAATTCGCAGGTTGATGTTCTCTTGGCTATCAACTTTTATACGCAGACCTGCACCATAAGAGAGCCAAAAACCGTCTAATGCTAAATCTCTATAATCTTTAGCAACGCGTCCTGTACCTATCCAACTCACAAGGCCAAAGATATTCCAAACAGGTAAACGGTATTCAACTTGAGTATCGACTAATATTTTGTCTCGAAGCGCTCCCTCATAATACCCTCTCATTTTAGTATCGCCACCTAAAAGTGCAAGACTGTAGAAAGGAATATCACCTCCTAATGAAGTTGTCGTGGCTTGAATCGCAATTACATGTTTTAACCACGGATTATAGTACTTTCGAGCATCTAGTTCAAACTTATTAAATCCATAGGAGCTTCCAAATGTTTTAGTATATAGCACAAAACTCGTTGATATAAATGTTCCTTTATAGGCATTGTATCTATTATCTCGAGTGTCATATGCGCCTGATATACCGAGTCCTATGTTGGTGCCACCATCAAGCCCTGATACTTGATCTTCTATTAAAAAGCTGGTCGAGTCCGTTTCAACATTCGAATAATCAGCGATGTCTATTGCGAAACCTGCATATAGGTCCTTCTCCTTCCCCTTCTCATTCCCCATAGCCATCAAGGCATTTAGTTTAAACGAAAACCTATCAGTAGTAACTTCTTCCACATCATCTATAGAAACGTCATTTCCAATACCAAAGAGATATTCAGGTATTTTCCGATATACTAGAGCACTTCTAATAACATATTTGTTTTCTTTGAAAATTAAGTCGTTTGCAAGCGCAACATTAATCCTTCCCTTTGTGGAGAATGAAACTAACCCAGAAACCTTTGAAGGATCCGAAATAGTGTCGGCTTTAACTAGATCAAACGCATTGAATTTTGCAAGTCCTATGGTATTACCAGCTTCAGTTGAATACGTAATTATTGGAACAGGAATAATTTTAAAGAGAGCCTCCGCTTTTTTATTAAACTTGTCAAACTTCGATAAACTATCATTGGCTTCTGTATCTTTTTGGGCTATCGAACCTTGAAATGTCAATAATAGAAAAAGGAGAAGTGAAAATGTACGAAAAACACCGATTTTCACATCTTTAAAATTTGTTTTCATATTTATTGATTTCTACTCTAATCTACTGCTAAGGTATTAAATTATCAATAAATAATAACTTTTCATTATAAGTATGTTGCCCTTGCAATTTTGGAGTCGAAATGTTATTCCCAACATTAGTTTAATATGTTGGGAACATTAAAAACAAATAAAAATCTTATTTAAAAGAAGGACTTGTAAGAAACACAGTTGGCAGTTTACTTAACATCCCATGGTTCCAAAGGAAAAGACGAGTTCCTGATCTACCTTTTGCCCAATTGAATTAGTTGCAGCTTCCCAAGCTCCTGGGATAGACTTAACTAGTTCAATCATATAAAGATCTATTGATGGATAACCCGATGTTGACTTGAGATTAACATCTGAAATATCTCCGTTTTTAGTAACAGTGAAAAATATTTTACCTGATTTCAACTTTCTCTCATTTACAATGGTCGTCTTATCTTTACTGTTTTCTTTAAGGTAGTCGATGAGTGCATCTTTTCCATTTACATACACAACTTCATTTTCTGGAACGACCGTCATGTGAGGGGAAAAGTAGTTGTTTACTAGATGGTTAACTTCATTGCTCATTTCTTGGAAATCTGCCCTGATTACAAAGTTTGTTGAATAATCAATTGATTTAATGAGTTCGATTTGAGCTTCAGTAAATACTTCACTATTACCAACTTCTTTATTTTTTGTAAGTTTATTATCATCAAGAATAATAACACTTACCGATTTATATTTAAAGACCGGATCTGTTTGTTCCTTCGGAAGAAAGTCAAGGATTGATTTCGCTTTGTGAAGTTCTTCTTTGGTTATAGTTGACATGAATCTA
>Ga0208544_10002566_pt1 | contig 11716 bp, 12 predicted proteins | sample DEB08_DNA_9_FD_184526 | JGI IMG/M metagenome (GOLD analysis project Ga0208544, IMG submission 184526) | Aqueous microbial communities from the Delaware River and Bay under freshwater to marine salinity gradient to study organic matter... | ecosystem: Environmental > Aquatic > Marine > Coastal ...
TGCTACATATATACAATATACTGGTACCCCAGCATCGTAAAATTCTTTTTGATTTAGAATGGTATCGATACAAACAGTTGTTTTTCCTGTTTGACGGTCACCAATAACCAACTCACGTTGACCTCTACCTACTGGGATCATTGCGTCAATAGACTTAATCCCTGTTTGCAATGGCTCTGTAACTGGTTCTCTATAAATTACACCAGGCGCTTTACGCTCCAATGGCATTTCGTAAGTTTTACCAGATATAGGTCCCTTCCCGTCAATAGGGATTCCAAGTGTGTTTACTACACGACCTACAATTCCTTCTCCAACTTCAAGAGATGCAATACGTTGCGTACGTTTTGCCGTGGCTCCTTCTTTAATTTCTTTAGAAGGTCCTAACAATACAACTCCAACATTATCTTCTTCAAGATTTAATACGATTCCTTCAAGACCTCCTTCGAATTCAACTAATTCTCCGTATTGAGCATTTGCAAGTCCGTAAACACGCGCAATACCATCCCCTACAGTTAATACAGTTCCTACTTCGTCTAATGAAGCAGTTGCTTCAAAGCCTGAAAGTTGTTGTTTTAAAATTGCTGATACTTCAGCTGGTTTAACTTCTGCCATTTTATAATGATTTACTAAATTCTCTTTTAATATTTCCTAATTGATTTGCAATACTTGCGTTGTATTGTAAATCTCCCACTCGGAGGATAAAACCTCCTATTATTGCAGGGTCAATTTCTTTGTTTAGTGTTACGCTAGTGCTTCCGGTTAAGTCTTTTACTTTAGCCAAAACTTTTTCTTCTAGTGATGGCGTAAGAGCCACTGCAGTAATTACCTTGGCTACTTTTACACCTTTGGATTCATTGTATAAATCAATATAACTAGAAGCTACTTCACTAAGAAGCGCTATTCTTTTGTTATCAACTAACACCTGAATCAATCTTTTTGTCGTTTTCGATTCGTTTTCAAAAATAGAAAGCAAGGCATTCTTTTTATCATTCGATTTTACAACTGGACTTTTTAGTACAGACCGCAATTCTTTACTACCTTCAATGGTAGCATACACAGATTTCATATCCTCGAACATTGCCTCAGCGACTTTCGTCTCATTGGCTTGTTGTAATACTGCTTTACCGTAACGTATTGCTGCTTTACTACTCATTTCTTTATTAGTTTAATGTGGCGTTACCCAACATATCTTCGACTAATTTTAATTGCTTATCAGTATCTGATAGTTCACTTTTCATGACTTTTTCAGCAATCTCAATAGATAATGAAGCTACTTGACTTTTTAATTCTGCTACTGCAGCTTTCTTTTCACTTTCTATAGCTGCTTGAGCTTGTGTGATCATTTTATCTGCAGATTCCTTTGCCTCATCTTTAGCATCAGCGATCATCTTTGTTTTAATCTCTCGCGCTTCTTTCATCATCATTTCTCGTTCAGCACGAGCTTCTTTTAAGATACGCTCATTATCGGCAGTAAGGTTTTGCATTTCGAGTTTTGCTGCTTCAGCAGATGCCAATGCCTCTTTAATCGACTTTTCTCTGTCATTTACAGTTCCAACAATTGGCTTCCAAGCAAATTTTTTCAGAAGAAAAAATAAAATTGCAAACGAGATAAATGTCCAAAACAATAATCCAACATCTGGAGTAACTAAATCCATTTCTATATTTTTTAAATTCCTTAAATACTTAAACTAAAAACTGGCGCAACCAACCGTTGCGCCTAGTTTTCTTTACTTCGCAATAAGTGACACAACCACTGCAAAAAGTGCAACCGCCTCAACGAAGGCGATTAATACAATTGCAGAAGACTGAATTTTCCCTTGCATTTCTGGCTGGCGCGCAATAGCGTCCATTGCCGATCCACCAATTCTACCAATACCGATACCGGCACCAATAGCTGCTAAACCAGCTCCAATTGCTGCAAAAGGAACGTAACTTGCTACGTCTTGAATTAATGCTAAACTCATAGTTTAAATATTTAAAGATTAATTAATGTTCATGTTCTTCCATTGCCGAGCCTATGTAAAGAGCTGATAGCATGGTAAATATATATGCCTGTATGGCGACTACTAAAACCTCAATAAGACTTATAAATACCGCAAAGAAAACTGAGGCCGGTGATATCCAAACCGTCTTCGCAATAAATATTAATGAGATTAAACTTAATACAATAATGTGCCCTGCAGTAATGTTCGCAAACAAACGAATCATTAGAGATATAGGCTTTATGAAAATGCCAATAAATTCGATTGGCGCTAAAAATAATTTCATTGGCACTGGTACACCTGGCATCCAAAAAATATGTTTCCAGTAATCTTTATTTCCGTGGATTGTTGTTATCACAAAGGTGATTATAGCAAGAACCCCTGTAAATGCTATGTTTCCACTTAAGTTTGCGCTAAATGGAAAGAAAGGAACCAAGCCCATTACGTTGTTAATCCAAATAAAGAAGAACAAGGTTAATAGAAAAGGCATAAACTTTCTGTAATTTTTCTCTCCAATATTAGGGATAGCTACCTCGTCTCTAATAAAAACTACTAATGGCTCTGTAAATTTAGCAATGCCTTTTGGCACTCCATTCGCATCATACTTTCTCGCTGAAAGGCCAAAAATCCAAAACAATAATAGTATTGAAAGGAACATTGAAAACACTAACTTAGTAATGGAAAAATCCATTGGATGTGCATTCTCAGGATGTGCATCTGCATTCATAGCCACGTATGAACCATCAGCACTCGGCGCTGCGGAAGCATAATATATTTCCTCGTGAAACTTAACAAATTTCTGTCCGTTCCTTTCAACGATAACACTTCCAGTATCATCGTGATGAAATTCGCTTGACATAAATGTTACTAATCCATTCTCCGCCCATAAGATTACAGGTAATGGAATCGACACGGCGTGCCCATCCCAATCCATGATATGGAATTCATGTGCATCTTTAATATGATGCATGATCATGTTTGTTACGTCGAATTCCTCTCCTTCAGAATCAGATGAAGCTGCAAAAGAGGGAGTAGATACTAGAATAAAAAACACCCCTATGACGAGGTTTCTAATGGAAGTAAAATGAGTTGTTTTCAATATCGTTCTTTTGCGTTCCTGAAATTTGGTGCAAATGTACTAACATTAAATAAACTGACAAACCAAAAATTACTTTGTTTGTGCGTCTTTTAGAAATTTATCGAGCATTTTTATTTCAAATCCTAAAAAAAGAAAATATGCAACGAAAAAGTTAATCACCTCAATTGTAGAATTCTCAGCCTTACCAGTGAAAAGCGGCAATAAGAATACAATCGCTAACGCCATTTTTACTATGGTTAATATCAAAAATGTATTATATACTTTAGATTCATCGGTCGCTACCTTGTGATTAATTATCGCAAAAACAATTAACACTAAAACCAGATTGAATACATATATACCCCAAATAGGTAAATAAAGATCTATTTCAGAATAAAAATTAATAAATATGTAGTAGTGGACTGCACACAATAACAAACTAAACCCTAGCAGTTTAAAAGCAAAATTAACGATGTCTTTAAGCATGAATATTACTTTTCTTTTGTTGAATTAACTTGTCGAACAACATAATACATAGAAATACCTACGGACGCCAAACTACATAGTACGGTAAAAACTGAATACTCATTTGGATACATCTCATCGAGTTTTACCCCTCCGAATGATCCTAGCACAATGATAACAACCATTTGAAATGCAATGCCAGAAAAACGAGCGTAAGTGTTAAGACGGTTGGTCTTCTTTTTTTTGGATTCTTTGGGCTCTGTCAAAAGGATGGTTTTGAGATTTTCTAATTTCCTTGTTTCTCACCATAGATGTTAGCTCCTGGCTGCTCTTCTCAGCGCCTTTCATCGCGCAAGAGGCTATAAAAGTTGCGCCTGGTTCAACAGCTAGTTTACCAGTAACCACATTTCCTTCTATAAAAGCAGTAGCTTTCAGGCTCAGTGTATTGTTGATATTTAATTTACCAATAACCTTACCCTCTATATCGGCATCTTCGCAGGTAAGACTACCTTTTATTAAACCTGTTTTGCCTACAACAACTTTTGACGGGGTACTTACATTGCCTTCAATTACTCCATCAATTCTAAAAAAACCTTTAGATTGAATATCTCCTACAATGATTGTTCCTTCGTTTATACGGTTTTGACTTGTACCAGGATTAACAACACTTTTCTCTTTCTTTTCTGAAAACATAATAACTATTTTTTAAGGTCAGACTCCTTTTCCTCTGTTGTATCGCCATTAAGGTAATCTGCGAGGTTCTTGTGTATTTGAATCGTTTTATAATTTTCGGTAGCTATTTCAAAATATGGCTTCTTAATTTTATAATCTTTATGTTCGGAAAGGATTTTTCCAAAGCCTCTTGCGCCAAGTTTTGAGTTCAACCCGTGAACTACTACCAATTGTGTTTCAGGAGAATAATAATCTACTGAAGTATCGAAGTCATACTTAAAGAATACAACTGCTTTTTTTAACTTCTCTATCATTTCATTGGCTAATTCAGATTCTGTCTGACTATATTGATATACCAATTTAAAACTATCGCTACTCTCATCAGCGATAAATTCTTTACTTGCTAAACGCGGAAGAACATTTGCATAAATGTCCTGCGCTTGTTTTCCTTCATCACTATTTGGATAATTAAGAGCAATAAAGTTTAAGGCCTTTCTATACGCATCATATCCTTGTTGTCGTCCCAAAGATGTAGCCTTCAACAGTTCTAATTTAGGAATAATATCATTTCCGTTATACGTAGTGATGTATTCATCACAAGTATCTATGACTAGCTGATATTTAGATGCTTCAAAGTCTTTGTACAATTGTTTATACTTGAATTCTGGACTTGACTCGTCTGTTGCTAGCGATGAATTCGGGTTTCTCAAAATTTCAGCATAGCGGGAATCACTATGATTAGCTAAGATATCGTTCTTATATTTCAGAGCTAAGGCTTCGTTATTTAATTCGCCATAGACCTTATACAAGTTATATTTCGCAGGTAATATCAAACGTTCCTCCGGACTATAAGAAAGTAATGTTTCTAATCGATTCGCGGCTAGGTTATACTCTTTAAATTTTTCTTTATATATTAATCCTAATTGATAATAGGCAAAATTCCTGTCTTTCGCTATGCTGTCTATTACTATTTGATCGGTAGGGATTTGTGATAGATATGTTTCAACCTTATATTTTTCATTTTCAGCTATCGGAATTTTTTCAACAGCGGTTACATCGTCAATTTCTCCCAATGCACTTTGCTTACTTGAGACTCTCCAATTATCTTCTAACTTTCTATCTCCCCATATTTTTCTAAACTCCTGCTTCCCATAAGAGACAGTCGAAGAATTATAAAAATAAAACTTCCCGCCAGGTTGAGTCGCCTCTCCCTTTTTCTCTTTTTTATAAAATTCGTTATTTGCAATTCCTTGTTCTGCCTTCACATTCGCAATGGAATCTGCTACCGCTTTAGCCTTAAGTTTAGAAGTATAATCTGTGAAGTAGGCTAGTTTTTGTCTCTCACTCATATTTGCGATTCGCAAGATGCTATCATTAATAACAGCAATATCTTCATACTTTATTACGTCATCAAGATTCTCTCTTTTCTTCTTAATACGCCTCCATTGTCGGGTGTTTTCAACTAAATTAGTAAGCGTACTATCATAGTAAGATCCTGCCAATTTATATTCTGCACCATCAAAATTTATTTCTGCCAAGGTCTGATAATTGACCGCTTGTAGAACCCTATCCTCTGTAAAAGACTGAATTGATGCATTGTAGTATACTACGGCCGCTTCTATACTATCACTGTTTCTATAAAACTCCCCCATCTGATTATAAATCTTATCAAGGTATGGACGGTTTTCACGGTCTTCCTCTAGATCCCAGAGCAATTCCAGCAGTGCCATGCGGTCTTCTTGATCATAATCGAAGTTTTTTGCTTTTGAAATATGCGCGGCAATCATATAAACTCTTGGAGACCTCCGGTTCAAATCAATAACCTCATCGAAGGCAAGGTTTGCGCTGTCTTTATGACCTAGGCGATTGTATAATTGCCCTTTTATATATGCATATCTTCCTTTAAGCTCATTATCTCGTACATTTTCGGAAGCCAATTTCATAAAAGGTAGCGCCTCAGGCAAGGAATCTAAATTAATGTATGCTTGCGCAATAATAGCCGAAGCATCTGCCAATACATCATCATCTAATTCTTCTTCTTCAAACATTTTCTGAAGATTCACTAAAGCAACCTCCTCATTCTCTAATCTTATATTTGCTTTAGCCTTCCAAATTTTGGCAATATTGATACTATTACTTGTAGGATATTTGTCTAAAATAAAATTAAACGCATCCATGGCAGGGATAAACCTAGAATCATAATACCGTGATTTTCCTAGCAACAAATAAGCTTCATCTATCTGAGGGTTATACTCTGTTCCGTCTATATAAATAGCATGTTTTTGTATTGCCAATACGGCCTTTTCTTCAGCACGATTAAAGTTTGGATCTTTAGAATCTCCGGGAAGCATGTTGTCTTCTTTCAGTTCAATTCGCTCAACTGGCAGGATTTCCCAAAAATTATCGCGATAGGTAAGTGATAACTCTTCCTTACCTTTTTCGTAGGCCACCCCTCCATTATACAGCGCATTAAATTCTGCTGCCACTGCATGTGAGTTTCTATTTAGAAAATTGTTTTTTTTACGCCCACAAGCCACTAAAACCAAGATTGCGAGTAAGACGAATGAAATTTTATATATGCCGTTCAAAATTCTTTCAATTTATATGATATACTAACTTAAAAGCTTTGTCTTTAGTATATAAACCGCTGTTAGAACGGTAAAAATACACTTCTTTTTTCTAACTAGTAGATTATTGCTTCAAAAAATCAACAGGAATGCTCACCCTCAATGCCTATAAAACATAATTTCCTTCGTATTTTTACCGAAAATTTATTCGATTTGAGCACATTTCACACATTAAGCATTTCAGAAGTAAAACAAGAAACCCCTAATTCTGTTTCAATTAGTTTTATAATTCCCGATAATTTAAAAGAAACATTTTTATTCAAGGCCGGTCAATATATAACCATTAAGCATAATACGAATGGAAATGAAATACGGAGAGCCTATTCTATTTGCAGCCATCCAGCAAGTAATATTTTCAAAGTTGGAATCAAAAGAGTAAAAGGAGGTGTTTTTTCAGAATTTGCGAACTCGCAATTGCACGTTGGAGACAAACTTGATGTGATGATACCAGGGGGTAAATTCATTCTAGAACCAAACCCTCAGGTCTCAAAAAATTATGCTGCGTTTGTCGCAGGAAGTGGAATTACTCCAGTGCTATCCATTATCCAGACCGCATTAGAAGAAGAGCCAAATTGTACTTTTTCATTGGTTTATGGAAATCAGACGGAAACAGAAGCTATGTTTCTAAAAGACTTACAAGATTTACATCAATCCTATCCTAAACGTTTGATGATACATTTTACCTATAGTAGAGAAAAGGTTGAGAACGCTCACTTCGGGAGAATTGACCGAGCTTTTGTAAATTTTCTTCTGAAAAATGATTTTAAAGACATCGACTTCCATGATTTCTATCTCTGCGGACCTGAAACAATGATCGATATAGTCACCTCAACTTTGAAGGCAAATCACGTGAACACCAAACAAATTCATTACGAGCTTTTTACAACTGCTGAAGGTGATTTATTGGTGCAGCCTCATGACGGTGATACAACCATAACAATTGTCGTTGATGATGAGACGGAAACATTTACAATGCCTCAAAACAAGTCAATATTAGAAGCTGCATTAGCCAATAAAATTGATGCTCCGTATTCTTGCCAAGGAGGAATTTGTAGCACCTGCATTGCCAGAATAAAGGAAGGCAAAGCTGAAATGCGAAAAAATCAAATTTTAACTGATGGCGAAATTGCTGAAGGGCTAATTTTAACTTGTCAAGCACATCCTACCAGCGCAACTCTGACAGTAGATTATGACGACGTCTAGTTAAGAAATTGAACTAAATTATTTTTAGCAACCTCTCTAATATAGCATCGGGAGGTATGGTGGTGATTGCATCTTCATATCCATTCGGAAACTTGTTGCCATAAATGGAGGTGGGAATTAATGGATACTTTTTCTGGTCTGCCAACAATTGATTTTCTTCTGGTTGTAGAAATGGTGTGAAACCTGCGTAAGGATGTGTTACTCCCCATAGCGTAATCGTGGGAATTCCGAAGAGTGCTCCCAAATGTCCATTTCCGCTATCCATGGAAAGCATTATATCTAAATTGGAGATTAAGGCCAATTCTTCTTCAAACGAATACACATCGGCCACCGAAGTAACACTATCAAATTGGATTTCTATTTCTTGAAGTAGTTCCTTTTCTTCTTTGCCGCCACCAAACAAAAAGACTTGATAATTTGATGTTGCATCCAACTTTTTTATTACTTCTGTCATCATATTCAAGGGATACATTTTACTCTTGAAGGCAGCAAAGGGAGCAATTCCGATTCGTTTTTTAGGTTCCGGTTCAATCAATGCCATGAGATTTAGACCTAAGGTTTTCTTTTCTGGAAATTGATGTGTAAATAAATCTATTGGAAGTCCCAAGCTCTTAAAAACATCGGCATATCTCTGGTGTGTAGATTTTAAACGTTTAAAGACTCTATGCTCGGCGCTCGTTAGTTCCTTTTTTTCAGTTCGTCCCTTATCAATTGAAGCCGTTTTAATTCCGCCGATTCCTATGAAATTAGTGATTATTTTCGAACGAATCACTGAATGTAAATCTGCAACAGCATCAATTCCAATATTTTTTGCTTCTTTGGCTAATTTCAGTAATCCCGTCCCTTTGTGTTTCCCATAAACATCTGCTTCCAAGAAGTTAACGTTAGGAATCCCATCAAAAAGCGGTTTGTAAAATGCCCTAGAAACTACAGTAAGTTTAACTTGAGGATAGGTTTTTGAAACCACCCTTAAAACAGGCACCGTCATCGCAACGTCGCCAAGTGCAGAGAGACGAATTACGAGTATGTGGGTAGGTCGTTTCATTTGTTATCCCCGCTAGATTTTCGGGAAAGTGTACATTATTTTACACTCCTTAAAACTGGATTCAATTCGTCGTCGTTGTACATTTTCATTTGTTTGTACACCTTCATATATTTTGTTCCCTTATCGATATCTTCTAATAACTGATCAATTGCAGTGCTTAAATCAACGCGTTGTTCGAGCAATATATTTAACTTCACCTGGCAATCTGATCTGTGTTTGTCTGAAGCATTTTCTCTTGTAGCTTCTTCTTTCATATGATACACCTTCAAAGCTAAAATCGAAAGACGGTCTACTCCCCATGCTGGACTTTCAGTATTGATAGTAGCATCATCATTAGCTTTGCTGTTTTTATATTTCTCTAAAAAATAACTATCTATATATTCGACCATATCGGTACGATCCTGATTTGACGCATCAATTTGACGTTTTAATGTAAGGGCAGCAACAGGGTTTATATTTGGATCGCGAATAATATCTTCGTAATGCCACTGCACTGTATCAATCCAAGATTTTCTGTACAATAAATGTTCTAGAAGGTTATTGTCCTTGTGATAAGGGTTTGAAAAAGCTTGATCAACCTTATTAATTATGTGATACTTATCTATTACTTGGATAAAAATTTTATTGGCTAATTCACTAAACATATGCTTGTTTTTTAAATAGTTGTTTTATTCGTTTTTCTGAAATGTGCAAAAAACTCATTAATTCTGGTGCTATATCAATGCTATTTTTCGTATTGTAACTCAAGAGGTCATAGCGAAATTGAGCCTTTTCAATTAATTAGTTACAGGTTTTCAACATGTCCTTTCTGCGTTAACATTGCCTTATATAATAGTCCTGAAATCTAATTTTCCTCTAGATACAAAGGTATCATATTTTGTTATAGTATTCATAAAATGATACGTAACAACATACTGTCGAGATTTATAAGCAACGTTTAAATATAAAATATATCGATGAACTTCTTACATCGATATATTCCTTTCTTGTTGTAACACTTTGTGCGCTTTCTTTGTTTTATGAAATGAAGTTATTGTAGCCCGCCTTAGATCGCTGTTAGACTTATAAGGCGGTGCTTGGTCCCGGCGTTTGAGCTATATAAGAAAGACAATTATTGGGAGCAGGACCACGAGCCATAAAATCACCTCTTTAAACCAAAATTCCTTCTTAATCTCTATATAATTTGTTATGACAATAACAAGTGGTCCAAAAATAAAAATAACCTCGGCCCCAGTCTTTTCTGGAGATGCTAAAGCAGCTATGAATGACACCACTACTGAAAAAAGTATTATTATCACATTGGGCCTATCCTTTTTCTGCAAAGATGATAAACTCGCCAATCGTGCTATTCCCGACCAAATTAATAGCGCAATAATTACAGTTATTGGAAGTAAGAGACTGATTTGGTTATATGCAGAAAAATCAAAACTAGTCGCTAATCGCCATTCTGTCATCCAGGCAAAGGAGTCTGAAACCAGTAAATAATAACAGATTGCCAGTATGAACATCACCGAAAAACCAACAACTGGAATCAACAATTCCCTGTATTTAGTATCGCGTCTTTGGAATATGGCAAAATATAGTAGTAGAAAAAAGAGCAGGCTCCAAAAATAAAAGAAGGATGCAAAGGTAATCCATATCGAAGCGTCAAGTATTTTTTTCTCAATATTCTTCTCCGATCGCAAGCTTAGTATTCGTCGGAGCGCTAAAAAAAGAAAAAGCGTAGCAACTAAAATGTGCTGTGACAAAAATATAACAGGTACAGCAAGAAGAAAACAACTGAACAAAAGGATGCCAAAGGTGTTGTTTTTAGTAAGATGATTTTTTCTAATAATAAAATCTAACAACAGCATTAGGAAGACCGTAGCTATAGCAAAACCGACATTTTCAAGCCAGGAAGTCCATTCTAAGTGGTTCTTTTCCAACTTAAAAATTGAAGCAAAGTAACCTACAAAAATAAGAACCGCAAGAATTAGATAATTTATAGGATTAGATTTACCAAAAAAGCTTGTAAGCATGGAGGTTAATTTATACTTTTGCGTTGTAAATATAAAGATATGACTTGGAAAGGAGTTTTTGAAGGAATACAATCCATTGCTGAAGATGTATTATTTGTGCCGTACGATATGCTGCGAGCTATTGAATTAGATAATTGGTGGTTGGCTAATATCATGTCTTGGGCATTAATGCTTATTGGATTTGTTGCATTCATCTACTGGATGGGTCAATTGAAAAATTTCAATGACAATGATGAAGAGGACAAAACATCTACTTCACATTCATTTTTATAATAGCAATTACAGGTCAAAACCAATATCTGTACGATAATTCATCCTGTTAAAAGATAGTTTTTCTATGTTTTTATAGGATTTTTTTATTGCCTCCCTGAAATCTGAGTCTAAGGTCGTAATCGCCAAAACTCGACCTCCATTTGTAACAACTTTTCCATCTTTTTCTGCAGTACCTGCATGAAAAACTATAGATTCTGTAACATTATCTAATCCATATATTTCTTTATCTTTTTCATAGTCTTCTGGATAACCTCCCGAAACCAGCATTATTGTTGCTGCAGAACGTTCGTCTAATTCAAGGTTAAGTACATCTAAATCTTGATTATATGTAGCTTCGAATAGATCGACCAAAT
>Ga0208544_10002571_pt1 | contig 11703 bp, 16 predicted proteins | sample DEB08_DNA_9_FD_184526 | JGI IMG/M metagenome (GOLD analysis project Ga0208544, IMG submission 184526) | Aqueous microbial communities from the Delaware River and Bay under freshwater to marine salinity gradient to study organic matter... | ecosystem: Environmental > Aquatic > Marine > Coastal ...
ATTGCTGATACCAATTTCTTCAATTAAATCAGTATAAGTGAGGTCTAAGGAAGTGACTCCAGCTTCTTGAACGTACGTAAAGTCTAGTGAACCTGCACCATTATTAATGTCGGAAAGGCTATCACATACAATGATTGAAATTTGTACTTGTTGGTTGAAGTATTCATCAGCGAATACGAGGATATGGGTCTCACTCACAAATGAGTTACCAGTGATCTACAAGTATGACTCAGATTTGACAGCAGAAGTGACCAGAGTTACTGACTCACTCAACTTGATATTAAGACCTCCAAGAATGTTTGACTCGCTGGATAAATTGACTGCACTGTTTCCGTAAGGGAACGTCAAGGGACAGAAAACACTGGTGTGACCAAGTTCTGCGTAGATTGAATTGAGTGGCTGTCTGATCAAATCTTCACCGAACGAGAAGATGAAATCAAAAGGCTCAATAGTTCTCACCTCTCTGAAGGCTGATTCACAAGCACTGAAAGTGATGGGGACAACAAGTGTGTTAAAGTCGTCTTGCAGGGTTATTTCTAACACCTCATTGAATGTGGAAGTAATCGAGGTAACTTCGAAGTAGCTATCTTCGAACACATCATCCTCAACAAAGTTCACGTTGGCTGGGAATTAAATATCAATGATCTCGGGCAAGCAAGAAGTGATATCGTTGGAAAAGGGGGTAGTGTACTAAAGTTCACTCAGAACTTCTTGGAAGCTATGGCGTTGAGAAGAACCGTCCTGAGAAAGGAGTCCCACAACAATTGGTAAGGCGAGACTCGCGAGCTTTGAGTGGCAATAGATGAAGTCGACACTGACTTGTGTTGTTGCATAGTCATCTGTAACCGAGAACCTCTTGCCTATAATCTCAAAGGCAGGATCAGCGTTGAATTAGAGATTGAATCCAAAGGTTGACGTACTGAGTTTGCCAACAACTGGGAATGCACTTGGGAAGGTGTAAGTAAATTGGTCACAGTTTTGATTAGAATCAAACCCAAGGTTGTTCATCACTTCAGTAAAGGGTAGCGAAGTGGTACCAATTCTGGAGGAATAGGTAGCTTCATCCAGAGGTATAAGATAAGTATATTCGTAGACAGTCACTGCGTTTAAGGTCTTCAACAAAGATCTGCAGAGAATCAGATTCACACGTCTTCTTCCTGGATTTGTCGAAGGAGAATTGTGAGTGGTCTGCACGTAAAAGTCCTACAAAGAGCGCCTGTACTGAACGTTATCGCTGACTGCTACTCTCATTGTTGTTCCAACAACCTGGATGGTCACATAACTTGGCAAATTAACTGGATTCCCAACGGAGTTTGTGATCTCGTAACCGTTTACAGGGCAAGAAGCTGCAAAACTGCTTGAGAACCAATTAATGCTGATAGTGGTCTGTTCAAAACCTTCAAGTGTTCTGATATAGGTCGTAGAAGGATTAGCCGAAATAACTGCATCTGAGCAAGTTTAGAATCGGATCTCCTGGATGTCTACCTAGCCATGCGAAGTAATTTCAAGCCAAACACTTTCCTCATTGTTTGTGTTTGCTCTATTGACCTCAAAAGTGAAGTAACCTGTTGACTGGGTAATTCTGAAGGCATCAGAGTCAGGATCGACTGAGTTGCAATTTGCATCAAAGCACACTCTGAAGTCGGTAATAGGGCATGCATTAGTTGGTAGTACAGAGCTCGAGGTTTCGAAAACATTTAAGAGACTGTAGAATTACCAACCACTGACTGAGGCAGCTAAGTTAATGCTATACACTGAAGCTTGAGCATTGGCCACACTCACCTCTTGGTCTCCACAGATTGTAACTTGAACTTTCTCCACTGCGAACACATCTTCCTTGAAAGTGGACGCTTTTACAAAAATATCTCCGTAGAAGGAACTTGATGTATCAATTGTAAGCTGCTCGCCACTCAGTTCAAATCGGGAGGAGCTAAGAGACGAATCGCCAGAGATGTCGCTGACAAGACTTATGCCATCGATATTACACTTGTCTTGGTCAAGTTCCCATGAAATAGCATTATCGAGAGCAAGTTCTTCTTCTGCTGAAGATTGAGACACAAAGATCTTGAACAGTGAACCTGCATTTGTGTAAGATTGGAGCTCTAAGTTCTGACCTGTTAGAGTTTATGCATATTCAGACTCATAAGTGGCTGTCACTGTGGTAATAGAGTAACATCCTAAAGAAACAGTGATAGCCCCAGAAACAACTGGAGAGGCAACTCCACTTTGTGCAGCAATGTAGAATGTAAAAGTTTCACTTGCGTTTGCATCATCGATATCGGTTTACAATTTGATGAGGCCATCATCGTCGTAATTGGCTTCATCAAGTCTGGCAACTAGATCTGAGTCAGAGATTGGGTTGGAATCATCTTCGTAAAGTAAGAAAGAGACGCATGAGAGAGCATCACCAGATACTCCGAAGAGTGCCAAGGTCTCAGCTTAGGAGTACAAGGTCTGAATTCCTTCATTCTTGGTCACCTCCAAGTTCTATGCAGATGCTGGGGTGATCACAAGAGATGAACAACCCTTAACCCAGATATTGAAGGGTTCATATGTCACTGAGCTTAAGGAAGAGACCTGCAGGTACAGCGTCTAAGGAGTATCAAAGTCGTAATCCTTGAGGTTGACTTGCACTGAGAAGACTCCATTCGTATCTATCACGGTAAAACCATCGTCAGTATCGAGCTCTGTAGTTCCTTGGTTGTCATCAAATACTTTCATGCCCGTAATTCTACATGTATTAGCACTTATAGTGCCTGCATTAGTCTCGAAAACTCCTGCAAGGCTAAAGGTCTCTATTTTACTAGCTTCATCAGTGACCTTGACTCTTTCGATGTCGAAGAACTAATTGTCAGAGTCAATGTTGGATATAACTATGTCCTCAGCACAAACAACAAGAGGGATCTTGTAAACTGAGAAGACAGAAGCCGTGTTGGAAGTCAACTTCAGGTACAAGTCATCTTCCAGCGAAACACCATTGGTGTCAATAAAAAGGGTCTCACCATCGAGGCTTATACCATTTGAAGTGGTACGATCTGTGGATCCCGAGGAGTCTGTGACAAGTGAGAAGGTTCTCTGGTTGCAAGTTCCATCACTGCTTGAGACTGTTACGTCAAGAACATCTTAAAGAACAATGCTGCCATCATTAATCAAGATGCTGAACAGCTCACCTGCAACACTGCTTGGAGTGAGACGGTCGTCTGAGACGTTGGTGTCGAAGACAGCTGTGATATCGGTGATGTCATAGCAGCCAAGAGAAACAGTTATAGCTGGAGAGGTGAAAGAAATGTCCCATTTAATGGCTTGTCTGTTGTTGAACGATCTGGCAGTAATGTAGAAAGTCACAGAGAGCTCTTCTGTGCTTGCAGGACTAAGGTCAGTTTAGATGTTTATATCTCCATCATCACCGTAGTTGTTGCCGTCTAATCGGTTCAGATCTTAAGCATCGATGGCAGTTCCATCTGCCTTAGTCAGGAAGTATTCAGTAATCACGCATGTTGGATCGGATATTCTCACCGAGAAGAAGCTTGCCGTTTGTACGATCGAAAAAAGGTCTTAAATTCCAGCGTTTTTCTAGATTTGTCTAGTAATAGCGCCGTTTATAGCTTCTCCAGCTTCAGAAATGACTTGATTTCTGCAGTCAACAACTCCATTGATGTTTATCACAAATGGGAACACTTCGCTGACAGAGAAGGAGACTACTTAGAGGTAGAGAGTGGTGGGAGTATTATAGACTTAGTTGGTGTCAATTTCAAGAGTCACCACCCCACTTTAATTGTTGAATCTGAAGCCCAATGATTCGTCCCACTTTGTTGTGCAGGCAGCTGTGGTGCACACGTTCATTTCAGTGATAGGACATTCGTTATCGGGTAGAGTTGCACTACCAGTCTTAAACACTCCATCAAGGCTAAACGCTTCCCAAGTTGTTTCTAATGATTAGTCTCTTGTGATAGAGAACACGGCGTTACTTGGGTCTAAGTTTGTAATTTCTTGTTATCCACAAATTGTGACGAGAACTTTGTCAACAGCGAACACTGTTGGCACGTATGTTATCGCTTTAGTGTACAAAGGTCCGTAGAAGGAAGCTGTTGTGTCTATTGTAAGAGTAAAGTCTACCTCCGAGAAAACAGAGCCTGAGAGGGAAGTAGTTCCTCCAATGTCAGTGACTATGTCGATGCCTGTGCTCAGACAGTCAGAAGGGCGGTCAGTTACATAGGTTGCAACGGAGCTGAGATCTACAGTAGAGGTGGATCCAAGCTCCGTGACATAGATCTTGTAGAAAAACCCATCGGTTGTGTAGTCGATTACTAGGGGCACTCCATTGTTGCTTGTATAGGCTGTTGTTATGGAAGTAACATCGATGCAACTGAGAGTAACCGTAAATGAAGGTGTGACAGTGGTGATCACAGGTTTTAATGCTGAACTGTCATCGCCTGTTTTTGCAGCAATATAGAAAACAACATCAAGCTCTGCAAGATTGGAGTCAATTTCGGTTACGATACTAATAGCTCCGTCGGAGGCATAGCTGGCTCCAGCCAAACGAGCGTAGAGGTCAGTGTCGGCTGAAGTAAGTTCGGCTGATGTAGACTTGTATAGGAGATACTCTGTGATAGCGCATTCAGGTCTGGCGTCAGAGACTGAGAAGAGTGCCACTGTCTCAAGCGCAGTAAGAAGGCCTTACAGACCATCGTTCTTTGGAATGTCCCTCGTTATTGGTGAGGTTGCCTCGCCAGCAACAGAAATTACTTAGCCTGAACAGTCTATTACTGTAAGGATCTCAATCGTGAAAGACTCAATAATTTCAACTCCGAAGGAGATGACCTTGAAATAACGAGTGATTTGTGGGTCAGCAGTCACTACTGACTTGTCAATTTCAAAAGAGAAAACTCCATTTGCACTTGTAATGCGCAAGCCAGAGGCCTCTGTGAGCACAGTAGCGCAAGCGTCGTCCTCACAAACCTGGATGTCAGAAACAGGACACTCATTAAGGGGAAGCGTGTTAGACGTTGTGGTCCAAATTCCTGCGAGACTGAAGGCAGTCCATTGGCTAGAATATGAGGTCTGAGCATCTGAAATAGTGAAAACTGCATTCGAAGGGTCAGCATTGGTGATAGTTTAATCTCCACAAATCGTGACGAGTACCTTATCAACTTAGAAAACTGTGGGCACGTAAGAAAGGGCTTTCATGAACAGTGGCCCGTAAAAAACGGCTGATGTGTCGATTGTTAGAGTAAAGTCTGTCTCCGAGAACACAGAACCTGAATAGGCGGTGGCACCCCCAAAGTCTGTGACAAGGTCGATGCCTGTGCTCGGGCAGCCATTTGGACGATCAGTCACATAAGTTGCTACGGCACTAAGATCAACTGTGGAGGTGCTTCCAAGCTCTTCGACGAAGATTTTGTAGAAATATCCGTCAGTGGTGTAGTCAACGACAAGGGATACTCCGTTGTTGGCGGTGTATGAAGTTGTAATGGTTGTCACATCAATACAACTGAGGGTAACTGTGATCGAAGGAGTGACAGCAGTGATTCCAAGATCCGTCTTTGCAGAAATGTAAAAGACAACATCCAGAGTGTCAAGGTTTGCGTCAATATCTGTTTAAATTTTGACAAGTCCCGAAGCAATGTTGTTGGCAACGTCAAGACGAGCATACAGATCAGTGTCAGTAGGAGCGATCTTGGTATCTGCAGTAATGTAGATTTCGTAAACTAAGATTGCACAATCAGCTTCTGGTTTTGTCACTTCAAAGAACCCTTCAGTCTAAGCTGCAGTCAAAAGGGTTTAAAGACCGTTGTTCTTGCCAATTTCTCGCGTAATTGGACTAAGAGCTTCACCAGCAAGAGAAACAACTTGCTAAGAGCAATCAATTGGGACTCTCAGCTCAATAGTGAAAGACTCAATAATTTCAACTCCGAAGGAAATCACCTTAAAGTATCTTGTGATCTGTGGGTCAGCATTTACAACCGATTTGTCAACTTCGAGAGAGAACACTCCGTTGTCACTTGTAATACGCAAACCAGAGTTCTCTGCAAGAATAGTGGCGCAAGTATCATCTTCACAAACCTGGATGTTAGAAACAGGGCACTCGTTGAGTGGTAGAGTGTTGGATGCTGTTGTCCAGATACCAGCAAGACTGAAGGGTGTCCATGCTGCATTTACTGTCCTTGTTCCTGAGATGGCGAATACAGCGTTAGAAGGATCGGCATTAGTGATGGTTTGATCTCCACAAATCGTGACGAGCACCTTATCCACAGCAAAGACTGAAGGAACGTAAGTAAAAGCTTTGATGAACAGTGGACCGTAGAAAACGGCTGAAGTGTCAATAGTCAGTGTAAAGTCTGTCTCCGAGAAAACTGATCCTGAGTAAGAAGTGGCACCTCCAATGTCGGTGACTAAGCCGATGCCTGTGCTCTAACAGTCAGAGGGGCGATCTGTTACATAGGTTGCGACAGCACTGAGATCTACAGTTTAGGTGCTTCCGAGATCCTCAATGAAAATCTTGTAGAAGAATCCGTCGGTGGTGTAGTCGACTACCAGAGACACGCCATTATTGGCGGTGTAAGCTGTTGTAAGAGAAGTCACGTCAATACAGCTCAGAGTGACCGTGATTGAAGGAGTGACAGCAGTGATCACAGGCTTCAATGCTGAGCTTCCGTCACCAGTCTTTGCGGCAATGTAGAACACAACATCCAGCTCCGCCAGGTTTGCATCAATATCAGTGACAATGCTGATTGCTCCATCTGAAGCATAACTGGCTCCAGCCAGACGTGCGTAGAGGTCGGTATCTGCTGAGGTGATCTCAGCTGACACAGTTTTGTACAAGATATATTCCGTAATGGCACAACCAGGACGGGCATCAGAGACTCTGAATAATGCAGCAGTCTCGAGTGCTGTGAACAGAGCCTGAAGTCCATCGTTCTTAGCAAGTTCTCTTGTGATTGGAGAATTGGCTTCTCCAGTTACAGAGATAGTTTGACCTGAGCAATCAATCTGATTAATAAGCTCGATCGTAAATGACTCAATAATTTCAACTCCGTAAGAAATGACCTTGAAGTATCTTGTGATCTGAGGTTCGGCAGTCACTACTGACTTATCGATTTCAAACGAGAAAACTCCATTTGAACTCGTGATGCGCAAGCCCGAAGCCTCTGTCAGCACGGTAGCGCAAGCGTCATCCTCACAAACTTGGATGTTTGATACAGGGCACTCGTTAAGAGGCAGAGTATTAGAAGCTGTGGTCCAAATTCCTGCAAGGCTAAAGGCAGTCCATTCATTTGCATATGTCACTTAGGAATCCGTGATAGCAAAAACAGCGTTTGAAGGGTCGGCATTGGTTATAGTTTGATCTCCACAAATTGTGACAAGAACTTTATCAACAGCAAAGACAGTTGGCACGTAGGTTAATGATTTCATGAATATGGGTCCATAGAAGGCAGATGTTGTGTCAATGGTCAAGGTGAGGTCTGTCTCCGAGAATACAGAGCCTGAGTAGGCAGTTGTGCCTCCAATATCAGTCACAAGATCTATACCAGTGCTCAGACAGTCGGTAGGGCGATCAGTCACATAGGTTGCAACGGTGCTTAAGTCAACTGTAGAAGAGCTTCCTAGCTCTTCGACGAAAATTTTGAAGAAGAATCCGTCAGTAGTGTAATCAACGACTAGCGAAACTCCGTTGTTGCTTGTGTAAGCTGTAGTGATGGAAGTCACGTCGATGCAACTAAAAGTCACAGTTATCGAAGGAGATACGGTTGTAATCACAGGCTTCAATGCCGAGCTACCGTCACCAGTCTTAGCTGCAATGTAAAACACAACGTCAAGCTCTGCCAAGTTAGCATCAATATCTGTGACGATGCTAACAGCTCCGTTTTAGGAATAGCTTGCTCCAGCCAGACGAGCATATAGGTCAGTATCACCTGAGGTGAGCTCAGCTGAAGAAGTCTTGTACAGAAGGTACTCTGAGATAGCACATTCAGATCTGGCATCAGACACCGAGAAGAAAGCCCCTGTCTCGAGTGCTGTGAGAAGACTTTGAAGACCGTTGTTTTTGCCTAGCTCTCTTGTGATTGGTGAAGCTGCCTCTCCTGCGACAGAGATAACTTAGCCTGAGCAATCGATAAGAGAAATGATCTCAAGCTCGAAGGACTCGATGAATTCAACTCCGTAAGAGATCACTTTGAAGTATCTTAAGATTTTTGGGTCAGCAACTGAAGCCAAAATTGACTTATCAAGTTCAAGCGAGAAAACTCCTTCTGCACTAGTAATTCTTAAGCCTGAGGCTGATGTCAGCACTGTAGCACAAAGTTCATCCTCACAAACTTGAATATCTGTGACAGGACACTCGTTCAGAGGGAGAGTGTCAGACGCTGTTGTCCATATGCCTGCAAGACTAAAGGCAGTCCATTCACTATTGTAAGATGTTTGAGAATCTGAAATCGAAAAGACAGCATTATCAGGATCTCCATTGGTAATGATCTAGTTTCCGCATATAGTTACTAATACCTTGTCTACTTAGAAGACGCTAGGCACATAAGTGAGAGCTTTCATGAACAGAGATCCGTAGAAGGCCGCTGAAGTGTCGATGGTCAGGGTGAAGTCTGCCTCCGAGAAAACAGAACCTGAGTATGCGGTGGTGCCGCCAACGTCAGTGACCAGGTCAATACCTGTGCTTTGACAGTCTGTAGGACGATCTGTAACGTAAGTAGCAACAGCGCTTAGATCAACAGTGGATGAAGTTCCTAGATCTTCGACAAATATTTTGTAGAAGAACCCGTCGGTGGTGTAATCGATAACAATTGATACTCCATTGTTAGCTGTGTAGGTCGTTGTGATGGCAGTGACATCAATGCAACTCAGAGTAACTGTGATTGAAGGAGTAATGGCAGAGATTCCGAGATCAGTTTAGGCTTTAACGTAGAACACTACATCAAGCTCTGCTTGATTGGCATCGATGTCTGTTACTATGCTAATTGCTCCATTGGAGGTGTAGCTAGCTCCATTTAGACGAGAGTAAAGATCATTATCGGCTATAGTGAGTTCATCTGAGGTAGTCTTGTATAGGATGAAGTCTTAGATAGCACACTCAGCTCTGGCATCTGAGACCGAGAAGAAGGCTCCAGTCTCAAGGGCAGTGAGCAAACTCTAAAGTCCGTTGTTTTTGCCGAGTTCTCTGGTGATTGGTGATAGTGCTTCTCCGGCAAGAGAAATGGTTTATGTACTACAGTCAAGCAATGAGACCGTGAAAGACTCAATAATTTCAATTTCGTAAGAAATGACCTTGAAGTATCTAGTGATTTGTGGGTCAGCAGCTACAACCGATTTGTCAATTTCAAAGGAGAACAAATCGTTTGCACTTGTAATGCGCAAGCCAGAAGCTTCAGTAAGTACAGTAGCGCAAGCACTGTCTTCACAAACCTGAATGTTAGTGACAGGGCACTCATTTAGAGGCAGAGTGTTAGATGCAGTGGTCCAAATGCCTGCGAGACTGAAGGTGGTCCAAGCTGCAGTTTCTGTTTTGGCTCCTTAGATGGTGAAGACTGCGTTTGATGGGTCATTATTGGTAATCACTTGATCTCCGCAAATTGTGACGAGCACTTTATCGACTTCGAAAATGGTAGGGACGTATGTCACAGATTTAATGAAGAGCGATCCGTAGAAGGCTGCTGAGGTGTCAATTGTCAGGGTAAAGCCTGTCTCGGAGAAGACAGATCCTGCATATGGGGTTAAGCCTCCAGCGTCAGTGACCAGGTCAATGTTGTCTACTGTGCACTACACAGTATTGGTTACAAAGGTGAAAGTATTTGAGAGGACAATTGTTTGGGTTGTTGATAGAGTACTTATGAAGACTTTGAAAGAATTGCCATCAGATGTGTAAGCCTCCACAAAGTTCTCGTTGTTGCCTTCATTGTAAGCTACAGTCACAGTATTAACGCTGACACAGCTGATCGTTACTTTAATGACATCAGTTAAAAAGTCAGCGTTTGGGTTGACAGCTGCAATGTAGAAGTCTGGCACAGTGACAGTGCCTGTATTATCTACAGTTGTCTCAAGTTTTATCAGTCCATTTCCTCCGTAGTTGGTTCCATCAAGACGAGCATAAAGGTCAGTGTCACTTGGGGAGAATTCAGTTGTTGTTGTAGAGTAGATCTTGTATCCTGTGATGCCACAGTTTGGTCTAGCGTCACTGACAGTAAACCATGATGCAACATCAGCAATTGAGAAGAGCGTGATGAGCCCTTCATTCTTGCCTTACTCTCTAGTAATCTAGCCGTTAGCAGCATCTCCTGAAAGTTCGATTGTCTAGACTGCACAACTTTTGACCTGAACGTTGAAAGGGATAATTGTCACAACCGTGTATGAAGTGAACTCGAGCCAATACTGCTCCACAGTATCTCTGGCAATAGATAGTTCAACCTCGAGGCTGATGGCTCCACTTGCATCAGTAACTACTCTGAACTGAGTTTCATCAAGGAGAGAAGAACAGTCTGCAGCTGCGCATGCTCTCATCGATGTAACTGGACAGGTATTTGCTGGCACTCCTCCAGTTTGGGTGGTTTCAACAGCTCCCTCAATTGGGAATGAAGCCCATGAGGTTGATTCTGAAATGAATTAGTCAATATTAAACAGCTCATCACTGGCGTCTTTGACTGTGATTTACTGTAGACCACAGATTCTTGTCTGCACTTTATCCACGACAGAGGCAAGTCCGTTGTAGGCTTCTGCCTTGATAAAGAGCGTGTCTGCAGCCATTGTATCCGTAGCAATTGTCAGCTGGCCAGTAGTAGAGTCAAGGGTGTATCTTGCGTCTGAGAATGGAGTGTTTCCAGTCTCATCAGTGACCAGGGTAAAAGTTTCCGCAACACACAGGTTTTAGTTGGTTGCGTATGTCTCAACGGTTGGTATGTCGACTGTCTCCGAGGTGGATATCGAAGTATACTCTATTGCAAACGAGAACCCGTCATTAGTTTTCTCTGACACGGCAGCATTGCCATTGGCAGAGTTGTAGGTTGATGTGACTTCAGTCACCTGACCGCAAATGATAGTGATCGTAATAGGTGCTGAAAATCCAGCAGTGTTTCTGCTAATGGCTCCTTCCATGTACCAAGGAGTCGTAACGGCAGTCACATCTCCAATGGTCGCTGCATCGTAGCTTGTATCCACGGTGACTGCGCCCAAAGCAGCTCTGTTGGCAACATCCAAGAGGACGTACAGTTCTGGAGAGTTCTGAGCAGTCATTCCAGTGCCTGTAGCACTATTTACGTTGTATTCTGCAATTACGCCGCAAGGGTCATCAACTCCGAACCAAGAGGCCAGGTCAGCAGTCGTGAACAAGGTCACGACTCCTTAACCTCTTTGGAGCTCTCTTGTGATGGAGGCACCAGCTGCTTCGCCTTAAACGACGACATTGGCTTTACATTTTTGTGCATCAACAGACGGAAGTTGGCTGAAGAATAAACATAGAAGCGCAAGCATCGTAAAGGTCTTGAAACCTGGTCTCATCGTCGAAGAAAGACCAGGTGGTTGTCTTGAAGGCCTGTTTGACCTTTTAGTCTCAATATGTGATTGCCAGGTATCATTGTGATGATGCGGGCAAGAGTCTTTATCAAGCATATTTAATTATATTTATAATAAAATTAATCATTTCAAAATATAACACCAATACCCTCACAAAATTGCCGTATTATAATTGTACAAAAATATTCACAT
>Ga0208544_10002573_pt1 | contig 11701 bp, 11 predicted proteins | sample DEB08_DNA_9_FD_184526 | JGI IMG/M metagenome (GOLD analysis project Ga0208544, IMG submission 184526) | Aqueous microbial communities from the Delaware River and Bay under freshwater to marine salinity gradient to study organic matter... | ecosystem: Environmental > Aquatic > Marine > Coastal ...
AAGGTATGTTCGACTGCGGCCAGATCAGGCGCATGCAGCGCAATGGCCGCCGACAACTGGGTATGCAAAGCCAAGAGGCGCACAGCCAGATCGGTGCCGACGCTGACACATTGGCCATTGGCGATGTGGCGCAAGCGGCTTCCATCGACGTCGATCACACCCCACCCCATAGACCTGAGGCCCGGATCTATCCCGATGATACGCATCTGCCCTGCCCCGCCATTGTTTTTTGCGACTTTTGTGCATCATTAGCACGAAACGCGAACATTGGCCAGCCCGATGGCAAAACCCGCCGCTGCGGCGACGCTTTGCGACATGGTCGGTTTCGCGCCCTCCAAAACCGTCATTCGGGTCACTGAAAGCGACATCCACAGGCCACGAATTTACCTTATTTTAAAGGCGATACGATGGCTTTTCTGTCATGCGCGCAGCACATGAGACACATGCAAAAATCGACACTTGCGCGGTCGTTGGATCAGCCCTAAATGCCGGCGGTCGGCAATAATGTCGGCGGCAGAACATTTTGATCGGAAAGGACGACCAAATGGCTATTATTTCCAATCGCCCCCTCGGCGGTGATTTCGGCGGAACGCGCGTTCTTGCCGGTCTTGTAGGACGGATTGCGGCATGGAACGATGCCCGCGTGACCCGTGCGAGCCTGTCGCGGTTGAGCGATCGCGAGTTGGACGATCTGGGTCTGGTGCGCGGCGATATCGATGAGATCGCACAGGGCAGCAAGCTGCGCTAAGTACGACCACGCCAAAAATTAAGAGGCCTGCGCGGGAAGCATCCTTCGCAGGCCTTTTCTTTGTCTGAAGTCTGACTATTCAGCAGCGGCGTTTGCGATCATTTCGGCGATGACGTCGTATTGGCTGACAAGCCAAACGGTCAGTTGATCGGGCATCAGAATCTGCCCCGCAACACGTTCCCATTGGGCCCCCTGCAGCAAGGCAATGATCCGGTCTGAATAGACATCTCCGCCCAGATACCAGACCATCAGGGCCTTTAACAGGATGCTGAGGACGAACGCGAACAGCAGACCTTTCCATGGAAACGTAAATCGAAAGCGGCGGCGGCGGCGCGGAACCATCAAACCATCGTCTTGCAGCACGTACTGGCCGGGCGCGCGATCGGAATGATCCCGATTGATGCGGTTCACGCGGCGTTGAAATTCCTGATATTCACGGTTCATTGGCAACTCGCTTTGAACGTGTCGGCCCCACTGGGGAGAGAAATACCAAAAGTTTGACGCAATCGGCCACCAATCTGTCGGCACGCCCAAGAAACAACCTGTTTCGCGTTATCGCCGCTTGAGGGTCAGGGTTGTCCAGTCACCCAATATCTCGCGGCGCGTCAGCGCAAAACCTTGTGCTTCATAAGCGGCCACAACGGAGTCCGCCTGCGGATTAAGGAGGCCTGACAGGATTATATGGCAATTTTGCGCCGCATTTGTGGCCATATCAGGGGCAAGCGCGATCAGCGGGCCCATCAAGATGTTTGCAAAAATCAGGTCGTAGGGTGCGCGAGAGATCAGATCAGGATGGTCGAAGCCCGTTGCCTCTACGCAAATGACTTGATCAGCAAGGCCGTTCGCCAATGCGTTGGCGCGAGCAACATCCACGGCCACGGGATCGATATCGCTGGCGATCACGGTATCGGGCCAGACCTTGGCGGCGGCCAAAGCCAGAACGGCAGTGCCACAGCCGATGTCGGCAACGTTCCGGGCGCGGACGCCTTGGGTGATCAGGGCGTCGAGCGCCTCAAGACAGCCTTGTGTTGTCCCGTGGTGCCCGGTGCCAAATGCCATGGCCGCCTCGATCAGCAAGCCGATCGACGTCGGCGGCACCTGATCCGCATCATGACTGCCGTAGACAAAAAACCGACCTGCCACGACCGGATGAAGTTGCCGTTTGACGGCGGCGACCCAATCGGTTTCCGGCAATTCCGATACGGTAAACGGCTTGCCGCCATGCGCCGCAGCCAGCAACGTCAGGGCAAGATCATCGGGCGTTTCCGTGAAATAGGCGCCGACCTCCCACAGGCCAGAGCCATCTTCAACCTCGAACACACCCACGCCCGTGGGGGTCGGATCAAGTAGCTCAAGTGCCTCTCCAAGCGCCTCGGCGCTGTCTTTTCCGGGCAATGTCGTGAGGGCGGTAAATGTGGGCATTGCTGGCCCCTTTGCTATTCAGCGGCTGTTGGTGCGGCCGCGGCGCGGCGCAGTATCGTTTCGTTTCCGGGTTCGGGATGGCGGGGAACCAGCGTCGACAAACCAAGCGAGACCGCAGCCATTCCCGCCGCAGTGAAGAACACGGCGATAGGTGAGACCAGCCATAGATAGCCCAGCCCTGCGGGCAGGAACACCGCAGCAATGTGGTTGATCGTAAAGGCAACGGCGGCCGTTGGCGCAATATCGCCGGGCGCCGCGATTTTCTGGAAATAGGTTTTGATCGCCAGCGCCAGCGAGAAAAAGATGTGGTTCACGACATAAAGGGCCCCGGCCATCCACACGCCCCAGTCAAACCAGTAAAGGCCCGCGTACAGCAGAAAGACCAAGGTCAAACCGGCGTATTCCACCAACAGGGCCGCCCGTTCGCCAAAAAACCCGACAGCCCGGCCCAGAAACGGCGCCGCCACCATGTTTGTCAGCAAGGTGACCATGAAAAGGGCGGTTATCTGGTGCACGTCAAAGCCATAGCGTTCCACCATCATGAAACCGGCAAAGACGACAAAGATCTGCCGCCGCGCGCCGGACATGAACTGCAACGCATAGTAAAGCCAATAGCGGCGGCGCAGGATCATCTTCTTGGTCTGGGGATTGGGGCTTTCGAATTGGGGAAAGAACCGCAAGCAGACCAAAGCAATCAGCGCGGTCGCCCCGCCAGACACCCAATAGACAAGGTCATACGACAGATCGAATGCGCGCCATGTCAGGACGATAAGAAGATAGGCGACCAAAGTGGAGGCCGACCCGACGCTCAGAAGCCAGCCAAGGGTTTGGGGCGCCTTTTTCTTGTCGATCCATTGCAGTTGCAGGGATTGATTGACGGTCTCGTAATAATGGAACCCGATCGAGCTGAGCAGCGTGATGATCAAAAGCCCCTGAAGCGACGGAAACTGCGCCGTCATCGCGGTGGCAACGCCCAGCAAGGCCAGCGACACCAGACCAAGCACCTGTTCACGAACGAAGATGATCAAGAAGATCACGCCAACGGCAAGGAAACCCGGAATCTCGCGGACGGTATGCAGCCACCCGATATCGGATCCATCAAAGCCCGCCATCTCGACGACGAAATTGTTCAAAAGAGCCGACCACGTGGCGAACGCGATCGGCATGGCGATGGCCATCACGACCAATAGCGCCACGGGCCTGCGCCAAACGGGCAGGTGGGCGGCATCCGCAAGCGACATTCGGGGAGAGCGATCACCAATCATGCCAGCGTGTTACGCCTGACTGTCAGGCTTGCCTAGGCCAAATCCTGTGCGTTTGCGCAGGGTCGGTTTGCGGATCCTGCCTCTGTCAGCGGGCGATGACGGGTTCCGGCGACACGTGATTGTACCCGACCTAGGTTGCAAGCACGTTGCGAAAGGCCCAAGGCACATCTGGGTCGATCTCTTCGGGGAAATGTTCCCACCGATCCTGCAATGGCGTCCAATCGGTGTAATGCGCTTCCACCGGCCCCAGATAGGGGCGTTGCACCTCAAGGCAGCGGGCGTGGTCCATCTCATCGGTTTCGACGATTCCGGCATCCGGGTTTTCCAAGGCCCATACCATACCGGCCAGCACGGCCGACGTTACCTGCAGCCCTGTCGCATTTTGAAACGGTGCCAGATTACGGGTTTCCGCGTTTGACAGTCGGCTGCCAAACCACAGCGCATTCCGCGCGTGGCCATAAAGCAGCACGCCCAGTTCATCGATGCCCTCGACGATCTCGTCGACATCAAGAATTTCATGCTGCGTCTGCTGCCGTCCGGCCCCGAACATCTCGTGCAGGGACAGAACGGCGTCGTCACAAGGATGATAGGCGTAGTGGCAGGTCGGGCGATATTCGGGCGCCGACGGGTCGCCAACGGTATAATAATCGGAAATCGAGATCGCCTCGTTGTGGGTCACGAGGAATCCGAATTGCGGGCCCGGCGTGGGGCACCATGAATGCACGCGGGTGATGGCGCCGGGGCGTTCGATCCATATCCCCGCCTGACAGCCGGTATCGTGCCGATGCGCATTTTCGGGGAACCACGGCTCATGCGTGCCCCAGCCAAGTTCTGCCGGTTGAAACCCCTCGGAGATGAAGCCTTCGACGGACCATGTGTTCACGAACACGTTGCGCGGGCGCGGTTTGCGGCGGGCCTGAGTGTCGCGTTCGGCAATGTGAATGCCCTGTACGCCCAGTTCCTTCATCAAGGTCGCCCAACCCTCACGCGCCGTCGGCATCTTCATCTTCATCCCCATGTCGAGCGCGAGGGTCAGCAATGCCTCTTTGACGAACCAACTGACCATGCCGGGGTTTGCGCCGCAGCAACTGACTGCTGTTGTGCCGCCGGGGTTGGCGGCCTTTTCATCACGCACCGCCTGCCGCAGGGCATAATTGGTGCGCGCCGCGTTGTCGGCAGTGTCGAAATAATACCCCGCCCATGGTTCCACCACCGTGTCGATGTAGGGCACGCCAAGTTCGCGGCAGAATTTCATCAGATCAAGCGACGAGGTGTCGACGGACAGGTTGACCACAAAGCCTTTGCCCGGTTCCAGCAGGTCGCCCAGAACCTTGCGATAATTCTGCTTCGTGATGGCCAGATGCAGGTGGTTGATCTGATGCTGCTTCAAGAACAATCCGGCCTCGGCATTCGGTTCGATCACCGTCAGCTTGTTGGCATCATAGTCGAAATGCCGCTGGATCAGGGGCAACGTGCCTTTGCCGATAGAGCCAAAGCCGATCATTACGATCGGGCCGTCGATCCGCGCGTATACGGGATGGGTGTTCAAGGGCAAACTCCAATTCCAATTGGTCAACGCCAGTCAGGCAGTGGTAGATAACCGGCTGGCGCGGCGGGTGCAAATCGGATGCGGTTGGCGATGGGGGATTGCCGCTTGGCGCAGGTGTTCCGTATGCTACCGCCTCTGCCAGAGCCGCCTGCCGATTGGGATAAAGATTGCCGTCTGCCAAACAGCCCTTACCCTTCGAAATCCGTGCCGGCAGCCGTGAATTGCTGGTCAAAGGCGCCCCCGTGCCCCTTGGGGCGCGCGCCTTCGACGTGCTGGCCTACCTTCACACGCATTCCGACCGGGTGGTGTCAAAGCAAGAGTTGCTGGACCACGTCTGGGCAGGGACCATGGTGGAGGAAGGCAACCTGACGGTGCAAATCAGCGCCCTGCGCAAGGCACTGGGTGCGCGCGCAATATCGACCGTGCCTGGGGTGGGCTACAAGTTGATTGTGGACGCAGCACCCACCCCACTTGTTTCAGGCCCGGCCCTGCCCGACACGCCGTCGCTGGTGGTGTTGCCCTTTGCGAACATGACCGCGCAATCCGATAACGATTACCTCGTGGACGGCATCGTTTCAGATCTGATTGCCGCGCTGACGCGCGTTGCAGGCCTGTTTGTGATCGCGGCCACGTCCAGCTTTCGCTACAAGGGTCAGGCAGTGGATCTGGCCGATGTTGGGCGCGAACTTGGCGTGCGTTATGTGCTTGAGGGTTCGATCCAACAAGCTGGCGACACCCTGCGCATCACCCCACAATTGGTCGAGGCCGAAACCGGGCGGGCGATCTGGTCCGAACGGTTCACCGGCAAGACCAGCGACATCTTCGAGCTTCAGGACAGCATGACCGAGCGTGTTGCCGCCGCCATTGAACCAACGCTGCGCGGGGCGGAAGCACTCAGGACCCGCGAAAAGCCAACGCAAGACCTGCGGGCTTATGATTTGTGCCTGCAGGCGGAACCGCTGATCCTCAGCACCGCCGCCAATAAGGATTTCACAAAGGCCATCGCGCTTCTCGATCGCGCCATCGCGCTTGACCCCGGCTATGGCCATGCTCGCGCCTTGCGCTGTTGGGCATATGTCTGCGCGGCGGGCGGGCGTTTCATTTCGTGGGATGAGGCGCGTGTCTGTGTGCCCGACGCACGCGCATTGCTTGAATCGGGTGCCAAGGACCCCCTGACACTGACATATGCCGGGCACGCATTGGCCTTTCTGGACAAAGCCGCCGAAGAGGGTCTGGTTGCGCTGCGCAAAGCCAAGGCAATGAACCCAAATTCCGTCACGGTGTTATGTTCGTCGGGCTGGTTGCACGCTTATGTCGGCGACTTCGAAACCGCGCTGGAGGACGTCCAGCGTGCCTTGCGGCTCAACCCGCTCGACCCGAATGCGGGTTTCGTGCGCAGTGCGCTTGGGCCAATCTTGATCGGCCTGGGGCGGCTGGATGAGGCGGTTGCCGTGTTGGAACTGTCCCATCACGAGGCACCGGGATATGGCTCGACGACGTTTTCCTTGCTGATGGCTTATTGGGCTGCGGGCCGCCCCGACGATGCAAAGCGCATGGCGGATCTGATGCTGGCTCGCAGACCGGACTGGACACTGCGTGAAACACTGAGAGTGACACCCTTCAAATACGCGCCTCATCGCCAGTTATTCGCCGATGCACTGCGCGGCTGCGGCATACCGGAAGGCTAATCTTGCAACAGCTCCCTCTTAAAATGCGCCCCGATGCGGCCTTCGAAGATCGCTATAGCGCTGCCTTGTTGGCGGCGGGCATCCCTGCATAACCACCTAGCGGAGCAGATTATCGACCGAGCGGCGCGCGGCTTCACGGCGGATCTGTGCATCAATGATCGCTTGCGGGTCCCGCTTGGCCGGGGTCAGCGCGGTGCGCAGCGCGGCGGCGGCACGGGACAGAAGCGGCTTGAGCGTGAGGGCGGCGGTGGAGGTGGCGGGGCGGGTGTTGGTTGTGAAGGTTGTCATGGGCTTGGCTCCGGTTTGGGTCTCTTTTCGTTGATCCCAATCTGCCCAAGCTCTGATTAAACGTCCTTTAGCGGTGGATTAATCGGCCTTAAACGTTCCAAATCCCCGCGCGCCAATCGTGCTGACGACCGCGAAGCTTGCCGATGCGCGCATTGGCGCGCAAGCTGAACGAACGGCCCCTGAATGCCGTTCATCCAGTGGGGAGATTTCAGATGCATGTCGACGGACACTGCCTGTGCGGCGCGGTCACCTACGAGGCCACCATAGACCCGGACCGTTGCGCGATATGCCACTGTGCCGATTGCCAGGTCAACTCTGGGACCGCATTCGGTTTCGTTGTGCATGTGCAGGATCGGCAATTCCACCTGCGCAGCGGCGCGCTCAAGGTATTCGTAAAGACCGCCGAAAACGGGCGCGTCCGCCACCTGAGCTTCTGTCCCGACTGCGGCACCCGTATCCACGCACATACGCCTGACCAGCCCGACGCGTTTTTCGGCCTGAGGGTGGGGTCGATCCGGCAACGCCACTTGCTGCGCCCAAAGCGGCAGGTCTGGTGCCAGTCCGCCCTACCGTGGGTGTTCGAGTTGCCCACAATCACGAAGATGGTTGCGCAGTGACACTGCCTGTGTTGGGCACGCGCGGCATAAGCCCCCTCGGGTCGGATCCGCATCGCACGCGATCCATGGTGAAGACGCCGCGTCACTGTTGATGGAATCAGGGAGCCACGAAAAAGGGCCGCACCCTGATCGGCGCGGCCCTTCGATATCGGTGTTGGTCGGGCGAAAAGCCCGTCCGGCAGATCAGTTCTTGGCGTAGTATTCCACGACCAGGTTCGGCTCCATCACAACCGGATAGGGCACATCGCCCAAACCGGGGGTGCGCACGAATGTGGCGGTCAGTTTGGAATTGTCGACCTCGATGTAATCGGGGACGTCACGCTCGGGCAGTTGGGTCGCCTCAAGAATTGCGGCCATCTGCTTGGATTTCTGGCGCACTTCGACAACGTCGCCCTCTTTCACGCGGTAGGACGGGATATTGACGCGCTGACCGTTGACCGTGACATGGCCGTGGTTCACGAACTGGCGGGCGGCAAACACGGTCGGCACGAACTTGGCGCGATAGACCAGGGCATCGAGCCGACGCTCCAGCAGACCAATCAGGTTTTCACCGGTGTCGCCCTTCACACGCTCGGCTTCGCCGTAGATGCGACGGAACTGCTTTTCGGTCAGGTCGCCGTAGTAGCCCTTGAGCTTTTGCTTGGCGCGCAGCTGAATACCGAAGTCGGACAGCTTGCCCTTGCGGCGCTGACCATGCTGGCCGGGGCCATATTCACGACGGTTGACGGGGGATTTGGGGCGGCCCCAGATATTTTCGCCCATACGGCGATCGAGTTTGTACTTGGCAGACGTGCGTTTTGTCACGGCTGTTCTCCTTCTTGGAACGCCCCAAGGGGGCTATGAAGGGCGTTGTCCTTTGGATTTCTCCTGACAGGTATGCCCTTGCGGGGACCACCAACACCAAATGAAAACCCCGGCAGTCACCTGCCGGGATGTGGGCGGCTTTTAGGCGCCATGCGGGGGGGTGTCAATGGCGACCGGACATGGTCGTCGCGGGTGCGCCGCCCAGAAGGATCGCAGCCTCGGCTCTGGTGACCATGCGACGTGCCGGCGCGCCATAACTATGAGGGTCATCAGCCAGTTCCGGCCGCATCTCCAACAGGGTTTTCCGTTGCCCCCCGTCCAGATGATCCAACCCCATATAACCGGGGTGAAAACTTTCGACTTCCAGCCCGTTGGCCCAAATCACTTGGTGGCGATCCAGCATCAAATGCACATACCACGTTTCGCGCAAGGAATGGTCGACGGTGATGAAGCGGTCACCGACAAGATCGGCGGCGCGTACCAGAACTTCGGTCTCGCCCCACAGTTCGAGGGCGGCAGCACCTTGCACCAGCACGCGATGCTCGGGCGAAACCACCAGATCTTCATCGGGGCGGTCAAGGCCAAGCGCGCCGCGCCGCAGCCGGATGGGGCGTTGGTCAGGCATTGCAAAGAGACGCGCGCCAGACATGCGGCGGTGGCCCGTCCAAAGCACCTCTTGGGGGCCATCATCGCGCGTCAGCAGACGATCTCCCAAGCCGAAATCCTCAATTGCCTTGTCTCCGGTCTCGGTCCGCAGACGGGTGCCCGGCGTAAAGCAGATCACGGTGGGGTTCTCGGAAGGTGTGCTGCGCGCGGTGCGGTCGTTCAGATGAACGATCGTCAGATCGCGGTCCATCGGCGGCATGTCTTCGGGAAACAAAAGGATCGGGGCCGCGCCGTCCTCGATCACGATCGGAACAACGGTGAAGAAACGGGCTCCGTCAGACAGAACAAAGGCCCCCCGAAACAATGGGTCGGCATCTTCTGCGGCCAGTTCGGCGGGGCCGGGCGACGGACGGTGCAGCATCTTGCGCACAACCCGCGCCGCGCGGGAACGAAGCTCGGCGTGATCCCGGCTGGCCGTCAGGAGGAGGGCGGCGCCCTCGCCTTCCATTGGAAGCGCTCGGCCATGCCAACGCCAACTCATCCCCTCGGCCAATCGATTATTCTTGTCTGCCGGTTCTCCGTCAATCAGGGACTGAGTCCATGCAATCATGAACGTGCCCTGCAAGCCCGTGCCCATCCGTTGCCCCGCCTCATCGTTCTGCTGTCGCCGTTTGCCGGCGTTATGAACCAAGGATACCACGGGTGATTCGCTGTGGGAAGGGTGCGATTCGCGATCGCTAGAAGAGGATGCCCAAAGTCAACGATCCAACAAGTTGGCCTTCGTTCTGTCCGACGAATTCCTCGGACAGGTAAGTCAGTCCATAGAACAGATTGGCGCTGCCAAATCCGTAGTTTACGCCGAGGCGCAGGCGATATTGGGACTCTTCAACCGATATGCCCGATGATGCCGGCAGATAGATCGAGCGGTTCACATAAGCCCAGTCGCCACCCACAAGGAAGGACAGGCCGCCGTCATCTGGCCCTGTCACCCCTTCGACCCGCTGGCCGGTCACGGGACTGCGCAGGCGCAATCCGTCTTCGCCAAAGCTGCCGAAGGTCACGTCCATGCCGACCCGCGCAAGATCACGCGCCCCGGCCTGAAGTTCCATGAAGGGGCGGATCGCGCCGCCAGAAAAAGCGATGTCGCGCGCAATCTCAAGCGTTCCATGCAGATAGAAGCCATCTTCGATCTGCACGTTTTCAACATCCAGATCGGGCTGCGAAAACATGTCGTGGATGCTGGAATGCAGACCTCGCAGGCCAGTCTGTTCACCAACAGCAACGACATCCGCGCCTGCGGACACGTCAAACCCCCGCCAGTCGAAATGCGTGTGCGCCCCCGCCCAAAGCGCGCCCACATAGGGACGATCGTCGGCAGAGGGCGTGCTGAGGTTGTCGGGGGCCACGATTTCACCGCGAAACCGGTACTCCATGACGCTGCCCGGCGCGCCAAGGACGCCCGTCCAAGCCGGACCGCGCAAAACGCTGATCTGGAACGCGCCCGTGCGCCAACGGTCGGCACCGTCGCCAAGGATATCGTTGCTGGACACGATGCCCACGCCAAGGGTTTCCCGCCCCTGCGCGACCGCTGCGGTTCCCGAGGACAGAACGCAAAGCAGCGCACAGGCCCAGCAATTGAATTTCGTCATGATCACTGCCCGAACTTTTTTGCTTATAATGGCAGCGCTAGCAACCAATTGCGGCAACATTATCACCAATCGGCGCGAACTGCCTAGTGCAAGGGCGCAACTATCCACATTTCGAATAGCCACAATTGGCGCAGGTCATGCAGCCTTCCAGCATCCGCATTTCAAAGCTGCCACATGACGAACAGGCTGGGCCCGGGCGTTGACCAAGGTTGATCACCTCGGCCTGCGGATCGGATTTCAGGCCCATCCCCTCGCCGCCGATGAACCCGATCGAGATCAAGTGGCGTTCGATCACGCCACCAATCGCCGCAAGGATCGAGGGCACGTATTTACCACCAATCCATGCGCCGCCACGCGGGTCGAATACGGCCTTCAACTCCTCCACCACGAAGGAGATGTCGCCGCCACGCCGGAACACGGCCGAGATCATCCGCGTCAGTGCGACGGTCCAGGCGAAATGCTCCATGTTCTTTGAGTTGATGAACACCTCGAAGGGCCTGCGGTGGCCGTTCAGGATGATGTCGTTGATGGTGATGTAAAGGGCATGTTCGCTGTCAGGCCATTTCAACTTGTAGGTATGCCCTTCCAGAGATTGCGGGCGGTCCAGAGGCTCGGACATGTAGATGACATCGCCATGGGGAGTGAGGGGTTCGGCGTCGGTTTGGGCGAGGACTTCGGGGGCCTGATCCGTAGCGTCTAATGGACTATCACCAATCAGTTGATCTACAGAAACACCTAGTGCCGATGCCAAAGCCATGAGTGTATCAATTCTTGGTTTCCGTTTGTTGACGATCATTTGTCGTACCGACGTTTTGTCCAACCCAGCCTTCAAGGCCACCGCAGTTGGGTTAGTGTTCTTCAGTTCAATTAATTTCTCCAGATTTTCTGTAACAGTCCCGGTCAACCTCACAACGCCCTTCGGTTCCTCCGAAACACTCAAAACACTCCCCGTCACCGCATTGGGCCGGTAGGTCGTGCAGCCTTTGCAGCCGGTGTCCCAAGCCTGCATGTAGACGTCCTTGAACGCCTCAAAGTCGATATCGGCGGGCACGTTGATGGTTTTGG
>Ga0208544_10002575_pt1 | contig 11698 bp, 6 predicted proteins | sample DEB08_DNA_9_FD_184526 | JGI IMG/M metagenome (GOLD analysis project Ga0208544, IMG submission 184526) | Aqueous microbial communities from the Delaware River and Bay under freshwater to marine salinity gradient to study organic matter... | ecosystem: Environmental > Aquatic > Marine > Coastal ...
TCTTGGTGGCACTCAGTCGCTGCATACCAATTCTTTTGATGAAGCTCTGGCACTACCCACCGAGTTCTCTGCCCGCATTGCCCGCAACACTCAGCTAGTTATTCAGGAAGAGACCGGCATTACCAATGTGGTTGATCCACTGGCGGGTTCCTATTATGTGGAGTCTCTGACAGATCAGCTTGTAAAGGCTGCTCGCGAGATTATCGATGAAGTGGAAGAGCTCGGAGGTATGACCAAGGCTGTTGAAACCGGTATGCCTAAGTTGCGTATCGAGGAAGCTGCGGCATTACGTCAGGCCCGCATTGATCGAGGCGAAGAAGTTATTGTTGGTGTTAATAAATACCAGATGGAAGTGGAACCTGAAATCGATGTGCTGGATATTGATAACAGTGCCGTGCGTGAATCACAGATCGCGCGTCTTGAGCGTGTTCGTGCTGACCGCAACTCTGAAGTCTGTCAACAAACCCTTGCAGCACTTGCTGATGCTGCTAAAACCGGTGAAGGTAATTTATTGGCCTTGGCTGTTGATGCGGCTCGAGCCAGAGCAACCGTCGGCGAGATTTCGGATGCATTGGAGAGCGAATGGGGCCGTCATAAAGCTACTCAGCGATCTATCAGCGGAGTTTATGGCTCAGCGTATAAAGGGGATGAGAAATTTATGGGTATTCAAAATAAAGTCGAAGCCTTTGCTGAAGACCATGGCCGCCGACCACGTATGTTGGTGGTGAAGATGGGTCAGGATGGTCATGACCGTGGAGCTAAGGTTATTGCTACAGCCTTTGCCGATATGGGTTTTGATGTGGACGTGGGGCCTATGTTCCAGACGCCGGAAGAGGCAGCTCAGCAGGCTATTGAAAATGATGTGCATATTGTTGGGGTGTCTTCGCAGGCAGCTGGACATAAAACATTGGTGCCACAACTAATTGCCAGTTTGCGGGAGCAGGGTGCTGGAGAAATTATTGTGATCTGTGGGGGTGTGATTCCACCGAAGGATTATGAGCAGCTTCGGGCCGATGGTGTGGCGGCGATATTTGGGCCGGGGACTAATATTCCTGAGGCTGCGGAAGAGGTTTTGGGATTAATTTAGATGGGCTGGTTGGGTGGTATGCCGTAAGAGATACCAGCCTTCGCTGGTATGACGGAAGTTGGTATTGGTATGACGGTGGTTCTTAACCGTCACCCCAACGTCACCCCAGCGTAGGCTGGGGTCTATAAACAAGAGAAAAAAATATGAAAGAAATATTGGCAGAATTAGAAGACAAAAGAAGCCGTGCACATTTAGGTGGTGGACAAAAACGCATCGACGCGCAGCATGCCAAAGGCAAACTAACCGCTCGTGAGCGACTGGATCTTTTGCTGGATGAAAACAGCTTTGAAGAATGGGATATGTTTGTCGAGCATCGCTGTACCGACTTTGATATGGACCAGCAGCATGTACCTGGCGATGGTGTAGTGATCGGTTACGGCACTATTAATGGCCGACTGGTGTTTGTATTTAGTCAGGACTTTACTGTTTTCGGTGGCGCGCTCTCCGAAGCCCATGCCGAGAAAATTTGTAAGCTGATGGATCAGGCAATGAAGGTCGGTGCGCCGGTGATTGGTCTCAATGATTCGGGTGGTGCACGTATTCAGGAAGGTGTGGCCTCTTTGGGTGGTTATGCCGAAGTATTTCAGCGCAATGTAATGGCCAGTGGTGTGATTCCGCAAATTAGTATGGTCATGGGCCCCTGCGCTGGTGGAGCAGTATATTCGCCTGCGATTACCGACTTTATTTTTATGGTCCAAGACAGTAGCTATATGTTTGTTACTGGACCCGATGTGGTTAAAACGGTGACTCACGAAACTGTCACCGCGGAGGAGTTGGGTGGTGCTGCAACCCATTCTACAAAATCGGGTGTTGCCGATTTAGCCTTTGAAAATGATGTGGATGCCTTGCATAAGCTGCGTCGTTTTATGAATTACCTACCTTCTAATAATCGTGAGAAGCCACCGGTCTGGCCCACAGAAGATGATGCTGATCGAGTTGAGATGTCTCTTGATACCCTCGTGCCGAGTGACCCCAATAAGCCTTACGATATGAAAGAGCTGATTCTTAAGGTTGCAGACGAAGGTGAGTTTTTTGAACTGCAAGTGAGTTATGCGAAAAATATTATTACTGGTTTTATTCGTATCGAAGGTTCGACTGTGGGTGTCGTGGCTAATCAGCCCATGGTAATGGCTGGCTGTTTAGATATTGATGCCTCACGCAAAGCCGCGCGATTTATTCGCTTCTGCGATGCCTTTAATATTCCGGTATTAACCCTGGTAGATGTACCTGGCTTTATGCCTGGCACCAGTCAAGAGTATGGCGGCATTATTAAACATGGCGCGAAATTACTTTATGCCTATGCCGAGTGCACTGTACCCAAGGTGACATTGATTACTCGTAAAGCCTATGGTGGTGCCTATGATGTAATGGCGTCTAAGCATCTGCGTGGTGATGTAAATCTGGCTTGGCCAACGGCTGAGATTGCGGTGATGGGTCCTAAGGGCGCGGTGGAAATTATTTTCCGCAAAGATATTGGCGACGAAGCAAAAATTGCTGCACGCACCGAAGAGTATCGTAAGAAGTTTGCTAACCCCTTTATTGCGGGTAAGCGCGGTTATATCGATGATGTGATTATGCCCCATAGCACGCGCAAGCGTGTTGCTCGTTCTCTCGCAATGCTGAAAAACAAAAGCATTGAAAACCCCTGGCGCAAGCATGGCAATATTCCTCTGTAGAACTAAAGTTGTCAGCTCAAACTGTCATCCCACCAAAGAGAAGTGACTAGAGATCTTTCACTTCGTTCAAGATGACAGAGGGGCGGAAAGTATTGTCATCCCGAGGGAGCGAAGCGACGAGGGATCTCAGACTTCACGAGATTTTTCATATAGAAAATTATGCGAATAAATTTTTAAGGGTAAAAGATTGATGTTAAAGAAAATTTTAGTTGCCAACCGAGGCGAAATTGCCTGTCGTGTTTTTGCTACTGCCAAAAAAATGGGAATCGCTACAGTTGCGGTTTATTCCGATGCCGACGCAGATGCGCTGCATGTGCAGATGGCGGATGAAGCCATTAATATTGGTCCAGCATCTTCATCAGAGAGCTATCTGGTGATCGATAAAATTGTTCAGGCCTGTCTCGACAGTGGCGCGGACGCAGTGCATCCGGGTTATGGTTTTCTGTCGGAGAACAGCAAGTTCCATGATGCCTTGGATGCTGCGGGCATCGTATTTATTGGCCCGGGCAAAAAAGCTATTGAGTCTATGGGCGATAAAATTACGTCTAAGCTCATAGCTGAAAAAGCCGGTGTTAACTGTATTCCGGGTTTCACCGATGTAGTGCGCGATGCCGATCATGCGGTTGAGGTCAGTGCCGAAGTGGGTTATCCCGTGATGCTAAAGGCTTCGGCTGGTGGCGGCGGTAAAGGTATGCGTGTGGCCTGGGATGAGGCGGATTGCCGTGACGGCTTTGAGCGGGCAACCAATGAAGCGCGGTCGAGTTTTGGTGACACCAGAATCTTTATCGAAAAATATATCCAGCAGCCCCGTCATATTGAAATTCAGGTGATGGCTGATGCTCATGGCAATATTATTTATTTGGGAGAGCGGGAATGTTCTATCCAGCGTCGTCATCAAAAGGTGATTGAGGAGGCGCCGTCGCCATTTTTAGATGAGGCGACTCGGCAAAAAATGGGCGAGCAGAGTTGTGCCTTGGCACGCGCTGTGGATTACCAGTCTGCTGGTACGGTGGAATTTATTGCCGACGCTGAGATGAACTTTTATTTTCTCGAGATGAATACTCGGCTTCAGGTTGAGCACCCAGTGACTGAGTTGGTAACAGGTCAGGATCTAGTGGAAATGATGATTCGAGTAGCCGCTGGTGAAAAGCTGGCTTTAACTCAGGATCAGGTAACGCTGACCGGCTGGGCTATGGAGTCTCGGGTCTATGCTGAAGATCCGTTCCGTAATTTTATGCCGTCTATTGGCCGACTCTCAGGTTATCTAGAACCTGCAGGTGAAGGGGTCCGCGTGGACAGTGGTGTATTTGAGGGCGGCGAAGTGTCGATGCACTACGACCCTATGATATCCAAACTGATTACCTATGGTGATGATCGCGGTCAGGCGATTGATCGTATGGTTGATGCCCTGGATGCCTATTATATTCGTGGTGTTAATCACAATATTAGTTTCTTGAATGCGCTGATGGTTCATCCAAGATTTGTGGCGGGAGAGTTGACGACCAACTTTATCGCTGAAGAATTCCCCGATGGTTTTAATGCAGATCTGGTGCCTCAAACTAATCCGGCGATTGCTACCGTTGTGGCTGCGTCAATCCATCAAGAGTATCGTGAGCGTTCGGCGCTGATTTCGGGCCAGACTGGCGGGCATCAATATGATGTGCCGAGTGATTGGGTCGTTATTGCCTCTGGTACTGAGACAGCAGTGACGACATCGCTGACGGAAGATGGTTTTCTGGTGTCTATTGGCGATCAAGATTATCTTGTGGACACAGAATGGGCCCTTGGTAGTCCTTTGTTTAAGGCGAGTATTAATGGCCAGTCGGTGTGTGTTCAGGTTGCTCGTAATGGGTCTGGCTACAAACTGTTTTATCGTGGTGCAGAGATTAATGCATTGGTACTGTCGCCCAAGGCGGCGGAATTTAATAAATTGATGCTGGAGAAAGTGCCTGCAGATTTATCGAAGTTTTTATTGTCGCCTATGCCTGGGCTGCTGGTTAAGTTAGCGGTGGCGGTGGGTGATCAGGTCAAAGCGGGTGAAGAGCTTGCCGTGGTTGAAGCCATGAAAATGGAGAATAGTCTTAGGGCCACGCAAGATGGTATTGTGGCGAAAATCTCTGCGGAGCAGGGCGATAGTCTGATGGTTGATCAGGTTATTATGGCGTTTGAATAAGAGATAACACAGAGAGTTGTATTTGGACAGAGCGGAGAGAGATCTCTCACTTCGTTCGAGATGACTCCCAACATTGTCATCCCGACAGAGTGTAGCGACGAGGGATCTAGAGATCTCTCACTTTGTTCAAGATGACAGTGAAGAAGGTTCGAGATGACTCCCAACATTGTCATCCCGACAGAGTATAGCGACGAGGGATCTAGATATCTCTCACTTTGTTCAAGATGACAGTGAAGAGGGTTCGAGATGACTCCCAACATTGTTATCCCGACAGGGTGTAGCGATGAGGGATTTAGAGATCTCTCACTTCGTTCGAGATGACAGTGAAGAAGGTTTAATATGACAGTGAAGAAGGTTTGAGATGACTCCCAACATTGTTATCCCGACAGGGTGTAGCGACGAGGGATCTAGAGATCTCTCACTTTGTTCAAGATGACAGTAAAGTAGGTTCAAGATGACAGTAAAGTAGGCTCAAGATGACAGATATGTATTTTTCAACGTTACAATATTAAGGGATTTACATGTTAGCAGAACAGATTCTAAGTGGTGATCGTAGGGCACTGGCTAAGGCCATCACTCTCGTGGAATCGACCCGTGCGGATCATGGCGAGCAGGCTGTTGCCCTCTTAGAAGAACTTATGCCCCATACAGGTAAGTCTATCCGTCTCGGTATCTCCGGTGCGCCCGGGGTGGGTAAGTCCACCTTTATTGAATCTCTGGGTAACTACCTAACAGAGCAGGGCCACAAGGTTGCTGTTCTTGCAGTGGACCCTACCTCTGTAGTCAGTGGTGGTTCTATTCTTGGTGATAAGACCCGTATGGAAACCCTCTCGGTAAACCCAAATGCATTTGTGCGCCCTTCACCGGCAGGCAGAACTCTCGGTGGTGTAACTCGCCGTACAAGAGAGTCTCTACTGCTTTGCGAGGCCGCTGGTTACGATGTAATACTTGTTGAGACGGTTGGCGTTGGCCAATCGGAGACCGCAGTATCGGATATGACTGATATGTTTCTCCTGCTGCTTTCACCCGGTGGCGGTGATGACCTACAGGGCATTAAGCGCGGCATTATGGAGTTGGCTGATCTGGTGTTGGTGAATAAGGCTGATGGTGATCTCGCCAGTCTTGCCAAGCAAACTGTCTCGGATTATCGCGCTGCATTGCATTTTATGCAGGCCCGGACCCCAAGTTGGACGACTCAGGTGAATACCTGCTCAGCACTAAATAATGAAGGCGTTGAAAGCACCTGGGCGGCTGTCCAAGAATTTAAGGAGGCATTAACCCAGTCTGGTGAATTAGAGTCTTTGCGGGCAAAACAGGCGCGAGCTTGGATGTGGGCCGAAACAGCTGAGAGTTTGATTGCTGACTTAAAAAGTCACCCCAGTATCAAGGCCCTAGTCCCTGAATTAGAACGCGCTGTATTGGCAGGGGAACTGCCAGCAATAGTCGCTGCTCAGCGGCTAATTATGCATTACAAATCCGCTGAGTGAGTCTATAATTCGCCTATTAAAATCTGGCTAATGACGGTATAAACTATGTTTGAGAAAAGTCCTCCTACTGAAAACTTCCTGGCTTTTATAGAAGCCAACAAACATTATAGTAAGAGCTTTGATCAGTCTGAACTACAACCAGCCCCCACCAAACATTTTGCCATCCTGACCTGTATGGATGCGCGGATGGATCCCTACAAATTTGCGGGCCTGAACGACGGTGAAGCCCATATTATTCGAAACGCCGGTGGCCGAGCCACCGATGACGCGATTCGTTCGTTGATTATTTCCCATAAGTTTCTAGGCACGCTGGAATGGTTTGTGATTCACCATACTAACTGCGGAATGACCCTGGTGACTGACGAGAGGATCGGCGAGCTTTTGGATGATGACTTAGAGACTGCCGTGTTTGATGGCGAGAACTGGCTGAATCCTCCCCGTGACTCAAGTAACAATGCCAAGCCTGGCTCTGATGCGGGAAAATGTATGCAATGGCATACGTTCACTGATTTGAATCAAAGCGTGTTAAACGATATGAACACCATCAAAAACCATCCTTTGGTGCCAAGCCATATTCGGGTCTATGGTTTTATTTTTGATGTTAAGACTGGAAAGCTAGCGCCAGTTACTGCATAAACCTTATTCCTTCATTTAACGGGGTCCTACCCAGTTATGAGAAAATTTGGACCAGGCTTATTAGTGACCGCGGCCTTTATTGGCCCGGGTTCTGTGGCGACCGCCAGTACTGTCGGTGCCAACTTTGGTTTTGTCTTGCTCTGGGCATTACTATTTTCTCTTATCGCTACCATCGTGCTTCAGGAAATGGCCGCTCGCTTAGGCTTAGTGTCTGGTGAGGGCCTTTCAAAGGCGCTGCGCACTACTTTTAAAAATCCTTTATTAAGCCGCATAGCGGTGCTTCTGGTCGTTTCGGCTATTGGTATTGGCAATGCTGCCTATGAGGCGGGAAATATTTCGGGCGCGGCTCTGGGCCTGCAGTCCTTAACCACCTTACCCATCTGGCTCTGCGCGATTCTGATTGGTGGTCTTGCCGCACTGTTGTTGGGTGGCGGCGGTTATCGGCTATTGGAGCCTATTCTGATTTTGCTGGTATTAATGATGAGTGCGGTGTTTGTGGTGACCATGTTACTGATTGATATTGATTACGGGGCGATGTTTTCTGGCCTTCTAATTCCTTCTATACCTGCTGGCTCCGCTCTAACGGTAATAGCGCTTATAGGTACGACGGTGGTGCCCTACAATTTATTTTTACATGCCAGTCTGGTGCAAGAAAAATGGCATGGGGTAGATACGCGGCAGGCTATTTCGGAATCGCGCACCGATACTATTGTTTCTATTGGGTTGGGCGGCCTGATTACTTTGGCGGTTATGAGCACTAGCGCTGTGGCTTTCTTTCAAACAGGAGTGGAATTTTCTGCGAGTTCTCTAGCCACTCAGCTGGAGCCGGTATTGGGTTCTGCAGCTAATAGTTTTTTTGCTTTTGGATTGTTAGCGGCGGGTTTGACTAGCGCAATTACTGCTCCTTTGGCTGCCGCCTATGCAGTGAGTGGTGCCTTGGGTTGGCCGGCAAGTTTTGCGGACAGGCGATTTCATGGTATTTGGATGCTAGTGTTGTTGGTGGGCACTCTGTTCGCTGCTGTGGGTACCAAGCCGATTGCAGCGATTATTTTTGCTCAGGCGGCTAATGGATTACTGCTGCCAGTGACGGCCATTTTCTTGCTGATTATTATGAACCGTAAAGGTTTGTTGGGTGAGTACCGCAATAGTTTTGTGAGCAATATATTGGGGATTGCGGTAGTGATTACGGTGACAGGTTTGGGTCTGTTCAATATTGCTAGATTGTTTCTTTAAGGGTTTGACGTCTTCGTTTCCGGCGTTGTTCTGACTGTACTCATCTCGAACGTATCCAGAGATATTTATGTTCGGAGCACTGACCCCGGCTCACCTGCCCTTACCCTCTTTCAAAACACGACGTGAATACGGTCGCTACCGGCATCCTGCCTAACGCGACACTCATACCTCCGTGTATATCGTCCATGCTGACCCCGGTTATGAAAAAGGGTAAGGGCAGGCAAACCTCAACACCGGAGGGAGATTCTGAGATACGTTTTTTGTCTTTCTCTGAGATGTACTGCGGGAATTCAAATAGTGCCTAGAGCTACCCTTGCGATCAATCAGGGCCCGGCTATGGGTGTAATTATTTTCAGATTAAGAGAGCACCCTGTTTGAGCGTAGCGAGTTGTGCGAACGCTGAAAATTCTTACACCCATGGGACCGATCGCAAGGGTAGCTCTAGGCACTATAAACCTCTAAGCCAAAAGAGATCCTTCGTCGCTGCGCTCTGTCAGGATGACAGAAAAGTAAGGGGCTAGGATGACAGAAAAGAAAAGAGCAGGGATGACAGAAAAATAGGGCGCTAGGATGACCGAAAAATAGGGCGCTAGGATGACAGAAAAATAGGGAGCCAGCATGACAATGTTAACCCCTGCTGTCATCAACAGACAATAAAAAAGCGGCTCAAAGGCCGCCTTCTTACAATGCCATTAAACGCTTAACCGCATTTAGACTCGCCGCAGTTTAGGCAGGTCATGCAGCCATCCATTAGGATAGTCGCCTTAACACTGCATTTCTTACACAGCTCTGCAGTCGGTGGGAAGTCACTGGCTTCAGCTGTCGGAGCTGCCACCTTACGTGCCGCTGCGCCTTCAAATTCTGCGCGCTTTTCATCCATAATCTTCTGCTGGTGCTCGGCAATCTCAGGCTTTTTCAACATACCGATTTTCTGTAAGTGGTCTTCGATGGCCCAGCCAATTTCCGCCACTAATGAAGGCATAAATTTACCACCGGGCTTGAAGTAGCCGCCCTGGGGATCAAATACTGCCTTCATTTCTTCTACCAAGAAAGTACAGTCGCCGCCTTTGCGGAATACTGCTGAGAGTACGCGGGTTAGAGCGACAATCCACTGAAAGTGGTCCATGTTCTTGGAGTTGATAAAGACTTCGAAGGGACGGCGCAGTTCATGGTCTGTGCCCTGATTCAAAACAATATCGTTAATGGTCAGATATAGCGCATGGTCTGACATCGGCGTCTTGATTTTGTAAGTGCTACCCGCCAGCTCTTCAGGTCGTGAAACCTTTTCGTGCATCTGGATTATATTTGATTCTGCTTCTTTCACTGTCGCAGCTTGAGTCTGCTCTTCAGTGCTTACTTTATAAGAAACAATTTTTTGTGAAATCTTCTTGTTCATTTTTGTCCTCTTAGCGTTCTACGGCTGTAATTAGGTTGATCAGAATTTACCGTAGTAACCTTCTTTTAGTGCATCAAACAGATTGGCAGCCGTATGGGTTTCGCCATCGTACTCAACTTCTTCGTTGCCTTTGAATTCAACGGTTGAACCATCTTCCAGGGTGAAGCTGTAAGTGGTTTTCTCCAGGTCTTTCTCAGTGACCAGTACACCCTGGAACGCTTCTGGATTGAAGCGGAACGTGGTGCAACCTTTGAGGCCTTTTTCGGCGGCGTAAAGGTAGATGCCTTTGAAGTCTTCGTAGTCGCAATCTGTAGGTACGTTGATTGTTTTAGAGATCGAAGAGTCTACCCACTTCTGTGCTGCGGCCTGAATATCTACGTGAGCTTTCGGCATAATGTTCTCTGAGCTCATAAAGTAATCGGGCAATGCCTCTTCGTCTGAGGTGCCGTATGGCATAGCTTTTTCATTCACCAACGTGCGGTAAGCCAATAGCTCGTAAGAGAAAACATCGACCTTCTCTTTGGACTTCTTGCCTTCGCGGATTACGTTGCGCGAATAGTGGTGAGCAAAGCTAGGCTCGATACCGTTACTGACATTGTTAGCCAGTGACAATGAGATAGTGCCAGTGGGTGCAATGGAAGAGTGGTGACTGAAACGACAGCCTTCTTCGATCAACGACTCAATTAGCTCAGGAGCAACGGTGGCAACTGTCTGCATATAACGGCTGTACTTGGCCAGCAGCACCTTACCTTTTAACTTGTCGCCCACTTTGATGCCGTCTTTAGCCAAATCTGGCTGCTTGAACAACATAGCGGCTGTGACTTCAAATTCGTCTTCCATGATGGGTGCTGGACCTTTTTCGCGGGCCAGATGCAAGCCTGCTTTAAGACCCGAGACTGCCATGTCCTGAGCAACGCGCTCGGTGAACTCGAGTGAATCTTGATCACCGTACTTCATGCGCAACATGGTGATGGTTGATCCCAGACCCAAGAAGCCCATGCCGTGACGACGCTTGTATTCGATTTCTTTGCGCTGACCTTCGAGGGGCAGACCATTGATTTCGACAACGTTATCCAGCATACGAGTAAATACTTCAACCACTTCTGCGTACTCTTCCCAGTCGAAGAATGCTTCAGCGGTGAATGGGTTGCGGACAAACTTAGTCAGGTTCACAGAACCTAATAGGCAGCTGCCGTAAGGCGGCAGTGGCTGCTCGCCGCAGGGGTTGGTCGCGCGGATATCTTCGCAGAACCAGTTGTTGTTGTTCTTGTTCACCTGGTCGATCAAGATAAAGCCAGGCTCTGCATAGTCATAGGTGGACGACATAATGGCGTTCCACAGCTTCTGTGCACGGATTGTCTCGTAGATTCTGCAGGCGACTAGGCCTTCATCATTGCTGATGTAGTTGTCTGTGGTTGGGAATGGCTTCCAAACGACGTTGTCGCCTTTCAGGTCGAGTCCGCCTTCGATTTCTTTGGCACTGATAGGGAAGGTCAAATCCCAGCTGCCATCGTTACGAACGGCTTCAATAAATTCTTCGGTGATCAGTAGCGACAGGTTGAACTGACGCAGACGACCGTCTTCGCGTTTGGCGCGTACAAAATCGAATACGTCTGGGTGGCTTACATCAAAGGTTGCCATCTGAGCGCCACGACGGCCACCTGCAGAAGAGACGGTGAAACACATCTTGTCGTAGATATCCATAAACGACAGCGGACCAGAGGTGTAGGCACCAGCGCCAGAAACATAGGCACCCTTGGGACGCAGTGTCGAAAACTCGTAACCGATACCACAGCCTGCCTTCAATGTGAGGCCAGCTTCTAGATTGCGTTCGAGAATGCCCTGCATGGAGTCGGGAACAATGCCAGACACAGTACAGTTGATAGTTGAAGTCGCTGGCTTGTATGCCTGTGCACCGGCATTGGAAATAATGCGGCCAGCTGGAATGGCGCCATGTTTAAGTGCCCAGTTGAAGCGTTCGCTCCACAGTGCGCGCTTATCTTTGTCTTC
>Ga0208544_10002578_pt1 | contig 11692 bp, 9 predicted proteins | sample DEB08_DNA_9_FD_184526 | JGI IMG/M metagenome (GOLD analysis project Ga0208544, IMG submission 184526) | Aqueous microbial communities from the Delaware River and Bay under freshwater to marine salinity gradient to study organic matter... | ecosystem: Environmental > Aquatic > Marine > Coastal ...
ACAAAAAGAATATCATCGGCCGATGGATTTAGTGCGTTATCCAGAACAGCTACAATTTGTAATTCAGGATTACCTACACAGCCTTCAGTTTCTACTTCATATTGCAGTTTACCATCTTTAAAAAAAGAAGATTCGTAAAAATACCCCGCAACGGTATAGTCTTCCAGACACTGAATATTGATGACGGGTGTCGTATAAAAACTAATGGGCGCTCCTCCGTGGGGCGTTCGTCCACAATCAGGAAAAACCAGACTCCCCATCAACCGGATAGGCGTACCACTAATGCCTGCTATCTCGTTGACGACATATTTCAAGTCTCCCACGAATCGAAAAGTAGCGTGTTCTTCTATATCAAATTCACCAGTTGGCGAAGAACTTTCTATCCGTTCCCTGGAAACCTCAATTACCGGAGGCTCCAATAGATTGAAAAGGCCCAGGGCATTTCGGTAAATTGGTCGATTGGCCGCTGGCGTTCGTTGATCAAAATAAGACCCCGGGGTATATAATAATACCCTGTCATAATTCGAATAAGTCGTTATTTCACCAGCTCCCGTAAATAAAAAATTATGGTTTAATCCTGATAATTTAGATGGTGCAGTTGATTTTCCACCTCCTACTAAAAAACCAAATGCTTTGGTAAAAAAAGTTGCTGGTGTAGCCAACCACGCAGGTATTTTTGATGGCGCAATCGGCACTGTAGCAGCATTCGTTGCGTTTGCCTGTGCCAAATAAGTATTGATATCCCTAAAAACAGTTACGCCACTAGTAAGGGCCGTGGATAAATTTTCAAATGTCTTCAACGCAGCACCAAAGCTAGCAGGACTGGTAGCTCCTCCTGTATAAAGGGCTGTACTAGTGCCGGTCCCTCTCATACTGAATGTCAACTCCTGCACATTAGATAACACGGGTTTAATTTCTAATGCGCTAGGATAAAGACAAACACAAGGGTCATAGGCTGCAATAAATTCCAATAATAGCCAGGTACCATTGATAATAATTTCATTTAATTGGCTGACCTCCAATGCAGTTTTATCAAATTCTGATAACGCATTCGCGGGGATATTCAGGTGCTCAAATAGGGAAGATACGTTGGTAAAAGAGCCTTGCCCGGAAAAATGAGACATAATAACCCTGGCGTTTTGGTAAGGAGCTTCGCCGTTGGGTTCTAGATAATAGAATATCCTTACTTTCGCATCGTAGCGATTGTAGAGACCAAATGAAGGTTCCCCAACGGGATTGTCTACTTCGCCAAAATTACGGTAAAGTAATTCCCATCCATCAACTACCTGATAATCATTAGGCTCTCCCGGATGAAAAGCTAAATGGACGGTATTAGGGGAGAACGAAAAAGAATTAGAATGAAAAGGCGAATCTACCGTTAATTCATCCGAAGATGCGTTACCATATTTGTAATGAAACTTGTACCTGGGCATTGTCCAATCCCAGAAATTAATGGTACTTCCAGGAACAGTGTATTGCTCACAAGCTACCTTTCTAACAGGTTGTTCAAAGATATCTACTACTTGGGCAGAACTGCTTCCCGTGGTCAATATTAACCAGGCTACCATTGAGATTAAAGCGCGCGCGCGCATGTGTGTGTGTGTGTGTGTGTGTGTACCACATAAAGAAATGAATTAATTGTGAGAGAATTTCTTATGTGTGGGCGCTTGTTCTTATTTCATATTTTAAATATAATGTTTTATTTTTAACCTTACAAGTATTCTCGCTTAATTTTCTAACTCTTCTGGAATTGAGTTGGAAATAGTAAATACCTGTTTCCCATAAAAAAAGCCTCCCCATACAAGTACGGAAAGGCTTTTTTTATGGGTTGAAGCAAAGTAACCTACTCTGCCTTTTTCTTGGCGGAGTAATTTACTTTCAACTGTCCGGACTTGCGCAACTGGACTTTGACGTCCTGCACAATCCCCATGGTTACATCTCCATCCACCCGCAGGGAGGAAGTGATCAGTGGCCGCTTGTTTTCGGGCACTTTCACCTTGTGTTGCTCCAGGAAGAGTGGAATATCTGCTATATCGGCAAACTTATCCCCCAATTGAAGGCGAGGACGCGTACCGTAAACAGACTGGTATTTCGCCTCCGGGCGACCGATGTAGAGGTAATTGACCAACGACTTTTCCTCGAGCTTCGTTAATTCCGTAGCGAAGGGAGTCGTAACTTTTACCTTTAATTCGGCGTCGCGCAGAACCGTAACCACCATGAAGAAGAACAACAACATGAAGATGATGTCCGGTAAGGAGGCGGTGGAGACGGCTGGATTAGCCTTTCCCCTCTTTTTTTGAAATTTAGACATTCTTGCGTTGTTTTTTATTCTCTGACAATTACTTAATTTTCTTCACCGAAACTTGTCGGTTCTGCTTCGGAAATTACGAAAGGAATTTCTCCTTTGATAACCTTTTGCTGGGCAGCGGACATGTCTTCACTGTAGGGGATACCATATTTCCGTCGACTGAGCTCATCCCAAAGTTCGAAATAAGCTGCTTTGAGCTCATTGTAAACCTCGAGGTAAGTGCGGTAGCTGGTACCGCGGTCGTTTTTCAGGGAAATGATGGCTTTGTTGGGCGCCTCGGACAAATCTTCTCTCCGCGTAGGGTTAGCGATAAATTCCTTGGCATTATCCCGCAAGTCACTGATGTCCATTTCTTCCCCCCGCACGAGTAGCATATTCTGGGCGTTGACCAGCACAGAGTACACGTTACGGGTTTTCAACTGCGTAATATCCGGTTTTTCGTCCGACCATGGCGGCAGTTTCACCAGGATACCTTTATCCTCGGCGATCGTCGTGGTTACCAAGAAGAAAATCAGTAACAAGAAAGCAATATCGGCCATTGAGCCTGCATTGATTTCATTGCTCATCCGACTTCTAGAACTGGTTTTAGCCATGATTCAGCTTATTTAATACGGTTAACAATCGGAGAAATGATGGGCATAACAATCAGGGCTACAAAAGCCAGGCCAGCCATCATCAGTCCCATGCGAATGGAACTTCCGATCCACTTAAAGTTGCCTGCGGAGATCGCTCGTCCTTCCGCAGAAGTCTCGTATCTCTCCACCGCCAGGGCGAGAGTTTCGTGGTCTGGTTTGTCGGCAGCTGTCACATAGAACAGGTACATAACCGCAACGATCACCAACACCCCGATGATACCTTTAATAGACCCCTTAGGGTTGGTAGCCACGTGATACAAGCCAAAGCCAAACATCAGCACCACGCAAACCAGGGTTAAAAAGAGGGACGCAGCGATACCGAAATTAAACACATCTACGGCATAGAGCTCTTGGTCGCTCATGTTATTGAAATAGTAGTCTCCTGCACCAGAACCAGCAATGGCCAGATAAATCACAACCAGAACTACCCCCAATAGAAAAGCACCTAACTGTCCGTTTTTGCTTAAGAAATTATACATGGAAGGTCGATTACAAGGTGATTAAAATACTTTATTCTTGGCCATGATGTCAACCAGTGCGATAGAAGAATCTTCCATGCGGTTAACGATACCGTCAATTTTGTTGACGATATAATTGTAAAAAATCTGGAGGATAATGGCTACGACCAGACCGAATACCGTGGTCAAAAGTGCCACCTTGATACCACCGGCTACTACCGCTGGAGAAAGGTCACCCACTGCTTCGATGCGGTTGAAGGCCTCGATCATACCGATTACCGTACCCAAGAAACCGAGCATTGGCGCCACGGCGATGAACAATGCAATCCAAACCAGCCCGCGTTCGAGCAAGCCCATCTGTACACTACCGTAAGAAACGATAGCTTTCTCTACAGCTTCCGGACCTTCACTGGAACGACGCAGACCTTCGTAGAGTACGCTCGCCGTAGGGCCAGCCGTAGACTTACAAACTTCCATCGCCCCGGGTACATCCTTGGCGGCAAGCCGCTCATCAATGCGTTCGAGCAATTTGTCCGTATTGGCGGTAGCCAGGTTCAGCGTCAGGATTCTTTCAATACAGAAAGCCAGACCGAGAATCAGCGTAACCAATACCAAACTCATGAATTTCCAGTCGCCATCGATAAAGTTCTTTTTGAGAACCTGGAACATAGTAGGAGCTTCTCCTTCACTTACGGTGGTAGCAGCTTCCACTGCAGCCATGGCATCATCAGGGGTTTCTTCTACTGCCGTGGCAGCACTGTCAACAGCCTGAGTCATTTGCTCCGTGGTAGAAGTCTCTTCCTGAGCATTTACGGTAGTAACCGTGAAAACTGCTACACTCAAAATAAGTAGCAGCGCAAATAATTTTCGCATAGCCAACGAGGTTTTACGATTTTGTTTAAAAGTTAAGATTTTTTTGTTTTGCTGCGGAGAGAAAGGGATTCGAACCCTCGATACGCTTTTGGCGCATACACGCTTTCCAGGCGTGCCTCTTCAACCACTCGAGCATCTCTCCGTTATTCTTGCTTAAGATTTTCGTTTTCTCCCAAGCATTCGCAAAAATTGCAAAAAGAACCTAATAATCAAAATTTATTTCTGCATCCTTGCAAATCCGTGGTGTTAAAGGTGGTGCTTTTTTTTCGAAATTTAGCTATTTTTTATCAAACTGTTGGTAAATTTTGAAAAAGTCGACGTGCATTAGCCGTCGTAATTGTGGCTACTTCGGCCACAGTCAAGTCCTTGATTGATGCCAGTTTATCCGCAACCAAAGCCACGTAGGCACTCTCATTCCTTTTGCCCCGGTGGGGTACGGGTGCCAGGTAGGGTGCATCGGTTTCGAGGATAATACGGTCCAGCGATATTTCTTTTAAAGTTTTATCGAGCCCGCCATTTTTATAGGTCAACACCCCTCCGATCCCCAAATAGAAGCCCAGCTCCATAATAGCGTTGGCTTGTTCAACCGTACCGGTGAAGCAGTGAAAAACGCCGCTCAACCGCGAATCACCGATGCTGCCAACCAGTTCAATCAGAAGATCCAGCGACTCCCGGGCGTGGATGACAATGGGCCGATCCAACTCCAGCGCCCATTCCACCTGTTGCAAAAAGGCTTGCTTTTGTTCTTCCAGGTAGGTCTTGTCCCAGTACAGGTCGATGCCGATCTCCCCGATCGCAATAAAATCGCGCTGGTCCAACCACTGCCGAACAACTTTTAGTTCTTCCTGGTAGTTTTCTTTTACGGAACAGGGATGTAGCCCCATCATGGCAAAACAACGCGCCGGATGAGCCGCTTCCAGGGCCAGCATACCAGCAATAGAAGATTCATCCACGTTGGGCAACAAAAATTGGCTAACGCCTTGAACAATGGCTCTTTCCAACATCGCGTCGCGGTCACCATCAAAAGCCTTGGCGTATAAATGTGCGTGGGTATCGATTAACATAACTCAAAGATATAGATTCTCCCTTAATACTTTTTGGTGCAAGTGCCGGAATAAAAATAATAGTTTGCAGCATGGCAAAAAAAACAAAATACTACGTCGTCTGGAAAGGTCACCAACCCGGCGTCTACGACCAGTGGCCAGCGGCACAGGCCCAAATCCATGAATTCACAGGGGCCCTGTTCAAGAGTTTCCCCAGCAAGCAGGAAGCGGACCAGGCCCTGAAAGCCGGCCCGAAAACTTATCTTACGAGCACCCCAGGTAAGCGACCACCGGGCAGAACGACTGCAACCAGCGGAAAAACGTCCCATTCCGCGATCATCTGGCGGAGCATCTCCGTAGACGCGGCCTGCAGCGGCAACCCCGGCCCCATGGAGTACCAGGGCGTAGATACCCAAACCAAAGACCAGCTCTTTCACGTCGCGTTTGACCTGGGCACCAATAACATTGGTGAATTCCTGGGTATTGTACACGCGCTGGCGTTGCTGCAAAAGCAAAATTTGCCGAACCTGCCTATTTATACCGATTCGGCTACCGCCATGGCCTGGGTGCGCAACAAAAAGGCGAAAACCACCCTGGAAAGAACGCCGCGCACCGCCAAACTGTACGAGCTGATCGACCGCGGCGAAGCCTGGTTGCGCAACAATACCTACACCAACCCCATCCTGAAGTGGGAGACCAAACGCTGGGGGGAGATTCCGGCGGATTTTGGACGGAAGGGATGAAGGAGGTTTTCGAAGTGGGAAGTCGGAGGGAGCTCGAAATCGGAAGTCGGAGGTGGGAAGTCGGAAGTAGCTGGAAGTGGGAAGTCGGAGGGAGCTCGAAGTCGGAGGTCAGAGGTGGGAAGTGGGGCCGTGTGTAAAGGTGGAAACGTGGAAAAGTGGAAAAGTGTAAACGGAAAGCCGGAATACGGACGGTCATAAGTCCTCCTTTGGAGGAGGTGCCTGGAAGGCGGAGGAGGAAAGGTGCTCGAAGTCGGAGGTCAGAGGTGGGAAGTGGGAAGTAGCTCGAAGTGGGAAGTCGGAGGGAGCTCGAAATCGGAGGTCAGAGGTGGGAAATCGGAAGTAGCTCGAAGTGGGAAGTCGGAGGGAGCTCGAAATCGGAGGTCAGAGGTGGGAAGTCGGAAGTTTTAGACCGGGTAAAGGTGGAAAAGGGAGGAGGAAAGGTGGAAAAGTGTAAAAGGGGGCGAGACCAACAGCTGGCGTATCCATCCTCCCGCATGCGCCGCAAGCCGCGAGCTCGAAGTCGGAGGGGAGAAAGCGTATCTTTGTCGAAAAGAATCGGTAAATAACGGACCCGTTGTTATTTTTGGGATGCCCCGGAAATGAAGAAGGGTAACAAATAAAAAAACATGGCAATATCACAACGATTGCAGCGTGCCATTAGCTGGCCCCTGGTTCTTCTGGCGCTGATGTGGCTGATTTTCATTGTGCAACACGTGACGGGCGCCGACTGGTTCATCTACGGAGTGGCACCACGCAAGGTTTTTGCTTTGCGCGGCATTTTCATCACACCGTTTCTGCACGGCAGTTGGGCGCACCTGTTGTCCAATAGCGTGCCTTTTTTTGTGCTGATGGCGATGATTCTGTATTTCTACCCGCGGGTAGCGGTCACCGCCTTACTGATTATCTACCTGGGCACCGGGGTTGCCATGTGGTGCTTTGCCGACCCCGAGGCCATGTTCAGTCCTTTTGGGCGCACCAGTTACCACATTGGCGCCAGTGGCGTGGTGTACGGAATGGCCACCTTCCTGGCCTTTACCGGTTTCTTCCGGCGCAACATCCGGGCCATTGCCATTTCGTTGGTCATCGTTTTCTACTACGGCGGCATGATCTGGGGGGTGCTGCCTTTGCAGGACGGCGTTTCCTGGGAAGGACACCTGTACGGCGCCCTGGTAGGCATCTTCACGGCTTACTGGTTTCGCAAGCGGATCGAGGAATCGGAAGTTCGCCAGCTCCCCAGCTACGAGCAAAACCCGGAGGAAGAGCAGTATTTTTTACCGCGGGATATTTTTAAAGGCAAGGAGTAGGGATAAAGAAAGCAGCTTCCTTTATTTCCATCCCAAATACCTGGCGTTAGGCCAGGTCGGCCAGGTTCCGTAAGAAACCATCCACGCCCGCCTTCTTCATGCGATCCAGCAGGTCGCGGGCGGAGGCAGCCGTATCGTAGGCCCCTACAGTGATCTTGTAGACCGTCTTTCCGTTCAATTCATTGATGCTGACAACAATGGGGGCGTTGAATTGCTTCTGCAATTTTTCGGCCTGGATGAGCACGTTGCCGTATTCGTAGAAGGCGCCCATCTGCACGCCCCAGCCCTGGGCGGCTTGCTTGCGGACGTCGAAGCGAAAGAGCCCGCGGCCACTGGCTATATTCGCCGTCACTTCGGGCACGGGGGCGGGTTGTACGGCGTCGGCGCGGCGCAGGGCTTCGGCCACGGCTTTATCGGCATTGACCCGGCCGTAGCCGTATTTCAAGGACTGCCCAGTGTTGCTGTACTCCGAGGGATCGCCAATTTTATCGGCCGTTTGCTGGAGGATGCTCTTGACTTCCCTGGCGGTGAGGTTGGGATTTGCCGACAGGATAAGGGCGCAGATCCCTGCCACCAGGGGCGTAGAACTGGAGGTGCCCCCAAAATGCTTGTAGTTGCTGCCCCGATCGCGGCCATCGCGCCAGTATTTGTAGTTGCCGGTTTCCCCGCTGAGGCCGGGATCCCAGGAGGCACGGGCGGCGATAATGGGCCAGTCGCCGTTGGAAGGCGCACAGACGCTCACTTCCACGCCCTGGTTGGCGTAGTTGGCAAACGTATCCTGGCTGGTACTGGCAGAGACCGCAATGACATCGCGGTGGGCCGCGTAAAAGTTGACGTAATTCAGGTTGTCGTTACCCGTAGCGAAGAGGATCACACAACCCTTCCCTCCCCTACCCTCGCGGGCGGCACGGGCGATGGCCTGTTCCTTGAGGCTGTTGAGGCTGTAGCGCGGATCGGTGGTTCCCCAGGAGCAGCTGATGATATCGGCCCCGTTGCGGATACAGTAGTCGAACATTTCTTCGGTAGTGCTCACACTAAAGGAGGTGCCGTGAATGGGCATGAAACGCACGCCCGGAGCTGCCCCCACAATGCCGCTGCCGTTGCTGGCAGCAATGGCGACACTGGCACAAGGCGTGCCGTGGGTGAAGTTGGCATCTCCCTGGGGTAAATTAGGCGATTTGGCCCACAAGTCCCAGGGCTTGTATATTTTCCCCTTCAGGTCGGGGTGGTTGACATCAAAACCATTATCGATCACCGCCACCGTGATTTGGGAGCTGCCCATATTGCCCAGCCGGTTCCAGGCGCTCAGCACGTGGGCGTCGGCGCCTTTCTTGAGGCGGAAGTTGGCATCCACCACAAAACCGTTGTTTTCGAGGTGCCACTGGTTGGGAATGAGGTTGTCGGTAGGTGCGGCGAAGGCATATTCATCCATCGGCATATCCAGGTCGGGTTCTGCTGTAGTGACCAAAGAGAGGGCTTGCAAAGCGGCCGCTGTTTTGAAGGGGTTGGGCGACTGCGGCGTCACCCGGGCCACCACCAGGGAGGCCGAGCGGCGTTCTACCACTTCGAGGTGGTACTCGTCGAGGACAATCTGTTGTTCATCGGTTCCTACACCCGTTTCGAAAGTAATATAAATCTCCCCGGTAGCCACGATCGGCTTATTACTGCCTTCGGCAAAGTAGACGTGGGTACCTACGGCAACACTGTCTTGCTGGCGCGCCTGGTCGAGGCTGGTGTCGATGTCGTGCCCTTGCTGCTCCAGGGTTACAACCTGAAAGCCACCCAGGTTGGGCAGGACATCGGCCTTGACAAAATCTTGCTGCGAAATACTTTCCTGGTTGGTGGATTTGATGCCGACGAGGCTGGTACTTTTGCGGAGCTTCAATTCCCCTTTGCCGTTCATGACCGAGATGGTTGCCATAGGTGTTGGTTTGATGTGTGATACCGGATGCGAAAGATAAGAAAAACGCTCCAATGCGGGCCAAGCGTATAAAATAAGGTAGGAAAAAGAAAAGCAGCCCCTACTTCGTGTTGTTGTCTTAACTAGTGAGTGTAAAGTGGGAACTGCTTCTCTGATTGAATTTCAACGCTTATATCATCAAACTGTCCTTAAAACGGGGAGGGTTGGTGAAACGCTGCCAGGGGGGTGTTTTTTGGCCCAGGAACTACCCCTCCGCTACCACCCAATCCACCACCTGCTTGGTCTCCGAGGAAAAGTTTACCCCTACGGCAATGCGTTCCTTCTTCGAGTCGGCATAAGGCAGTAAATAGCCCTTGTCTTTGATCTGTTGCAGGGCTGCGGCAGCGGTTTTGTCGCGTTTGAATTCGAAGGCGTAGATGTGGTCCGCGGTTTCGACCAGGGCGTCGCAACGGCCTTTGGCGCTTCTTGCTTCTGAACGGATATACGTTCCCAGCAAAGAAAAAGAGAGGTGTACCACGGCGTGGTAAAAATGCTCGGTTTGACCTTGCCACAAATCGCCAGGAATTTCGGCCAGGGCAGCATTGATAATGGTGATGACTTCTTCGATATTTTTCTTTTGCAAAGCATTGCGCAAAGCCACCACCCGCGGCAATGCGCCTGGTCTTGGCCGATCGAGGTATTCGTTGAGCAACATTTGCTCCAGCGAGTGGCGCACTTCCACGTTGGGATAATCGAGCGTATAGAGCAGGTCATCCGCTTCGTAGTGGGTGATGGTGAGGTAGCCTGTCTGGAAGAGTACGGTTACGGGGTCTAAGCGCGTGAAATCGAAGTTAAGCAGGTCGGAAGCGGCTGTTTGCTGTTGCGATACATTGTAGTAAGCCTGCTTTTTCATTTCCTTGACGAGGAAGGTGGGGGTGCCTGTTTCGAACCAATAATTATTGAACTGTCCACTATTCAAAAACCTCAGTAAGGAAAAGGGGTTGTATACTTTTTCTGTTCCTCCCCAACTGTAACCATTGTACCAATTTCTGACCCGTTCTTTATCATGTGTGGCTAGCTGTTCCGCAAAAACGGTTTCCAATTCAAGTTGCGTAATACCTAATAAAGTATAAGCTGAAGGTTCTAATGTCAGATTAGCTACATTATTCAAATCCGAAAAAATGCTCACCTTGCTGAAGGCGGAAACACCAGTGATGAAGAGCAATTCGATGTAGGGATCGCTGTCTTTGAGTACGGAGTAGAAACTTTTAAGCACATCCCGATTAGCTTCTGCCAAAGGAATATGGTCTAAATTATCGATGATGGGCTTGTCGTATTCGTCGATGAGCAGGACGACTTTGCTGTCTCCTGCGGCTTTTTTGATGAGTTCCCTAAACTTGAGGCTAAAATCTTGCTCCGTTAAAACTACGTTTAAGCGTTTGGCTTCTGAATCTAGCATGTGTTGTAAACCAGCCAATAGCCCCATGGTTCTAATTCCTTGGCTGGCAAACTTCAACCAAATCACCGGTCGCTGCAGCTGTTCCCAATCCCATTGGTCTTGAATCCAGAGGCCATCAAAAAGGTCGCGGCTGCCGCTGTACAGCTCGTTCATCGTAGACAACAGCAGCGACTTGCCAAAGCGACGTGGGCGCGAGAGGAAGAAATACTTACCCCTACTGATTATATTATGAATATGTGGCGTTTTGTCCACATAAATGTAGCCGCCTTCCCGCAGGGTCCGAAAATCTTGTATGCCTATAGGGTATTTCATGGGTACAAATATAGGGCTTTTGGGAAAAATATACCGTACAAAAAGCCCTTAGCAAAAAGGGGAGGAAATGGCCCCAGCGTACTGGATGCACCCGCCGCTACACGCCTTCCTTAGCTAGCTATATCTACTATTTCACGGAAGCCGTAGTGGCCTGGGGCTTTTAGTTTGAGGGGGACACGAATATCCTGTTTTTTCCAAATTTTCTTTCATTGAGACCCTATAAATACTTCCTTAATCAACCACCAGGTTGTAACTCGCAACAATAGTACCCGAACAGTCAATTATTCTGGCGCGGTATTGGCCAGGATAGAGTAGCATCTGCTGATCTTCTTGCCTCAAGACAAACTGGTCAGTTGGAACGGCATCCTCAGGGTACTCAACAGGAACAATACTAAGGAGTTGGCCTGTCCATTTTTTTAAGGGTTGTGGTACAGGATAAAAGTGTCTGTCACGTATTAACCAAGATGGGCGGTCATTGATATACTGTGTGCGTGGGTGGTAGATTTGCAGATCTATATTTCCTTTTACTTAGGGGCCAGCAAAAAATAACTTCCCGATATTAATTGGGAACAAGGGTGAAAACAGGTTAAATTTAGGGGAATAAAATCCAAGTAACTTGAATGATTTCCCATACAATGAGCAGACAGAGATTATGAT
>Ga0208544_10002580_pt1 | contig 11687 bp, 13 predicted proteins | sample DEB08_DNA_9_FD_184526 | JGI IMG/M metagenome (GOLD analysis project Ga0208544, IMG submission 184526) | Aqueous microbial communities from the Delaware River and Bay under freshwater to marine salinity gradient to study organic matter... | ecosystem: Environmental > Aquatic > Marine > Coastal ...
GTGTGTGTGTGTGTGTGTGTGTGTGTGTGTGTGTGTGCGCGCTTAGTGTGTGTGTGTGTGTTAGGGCTAGGGCTAGGGTTAGGGAGCTGGGACGAAAACCCATCTTAACCACCGCCCCCTCATCCAATCCCACCCACCCTTCAAATTATATTCATTACTACCGGTTTGATCGCCCTCATTGCTCAGTACATTTAATTCTTCTTGGGGAGCTGGTTTCCTTGCCCAACAGCTAGCTCCTAACCCGAACTTTATCTACTCAACTTTGGTCTTTCGAAGTAAGGTAGAACAAACTTCGGACTTTATTTTCAACTTCGGACTACATTTTTTGGTGGGTATGTTCCAAGAAATTTCCGATGTTGGCGTGAATTTTATTCTCGTCTCAGAATCCTTCTCTGAGTTACCAAATCCATCAATCATGCTTGACAAGAGAGAAGTAGATGATAACATCCCATAATTTGAATTATATGATATTATATCTTTATCTCTCTTTATTCATCGTTTCTATGTTGATTCAATGCAATACTATGCAACTGCTTTCAGCAGGATATTGAATCATTAAACTTCATTCATTACAGCTTCATTCTCCTCCATCCCGGCCGCCGCCTGGTCAGATCTCGACATAGCGTCACCCCCCTCGCCGCTGCCCTCTCCTTCTCCTTTTTCTCTCTCCCCCCTTTTCCTGGCAAGCCAGCCCGCTGACGCGGCCAAAAAGATAAAAGTCAGCACTGCCACCACGTACCACATGGTAAAAGCCATCCATGACCGCTCTTATTAATTGAATTGGACCGTCCAATACTTTCAAACCCTAACCTCTAGCTGTCTCCCGGTTCCACTTTTTGAGCACACTTACATATAATATAATGGCCCGAGCGAAACCTAATGCCCAGCAGAGGAGGGGGGATTATCAACAGTTTTTGGTTCATCCAAGTCAGTTCAAACTACTGCAGATTTAATGTTCTGTCTTGGTAACGGTGTCATCTGCCGTTGCTAAGCATCTGCGATCATGCCCCAGATACAAAGAGCTTTTGGCATGACGCATTTCATATCACAGACGATGATATATTTGCCTTTGCAGCTGAGAAAAATGTACTTGGCGACTGCAATGTCAATCTCTCAGCTGCAGAGAAAGAATTATTGCTGTGTCATCATCGTTTATCTCATGCTTCGACGTCATGGCTACAACCAATGATGCGAACAAAACAGTGGCTGCGAGTTCATCATTCAACTGAGTCACTGCATCAAGGTCAATTTCTTCCATGCAGAGAGAAGCGTACTGGATCTTGCAAGCTGACTGGTTTAAGATGTGCTGCTTGCCTTGCGTCCAAAGCTACAACTCATTCTGCTGGCGCGCGACATCAATCTCACGATACTCCATCGAAACCGTGCTTGCAAAAGTTATTAGAGCGGCTTAATGGAGAGCGCAACAAGAAGCTTAAACGTGGCGGTACCAGACAAGGAGATTGCGTTTCAGCTTACCATTATATCTCAGTGGTGCAAGGCCACCTTGAGCATACTTAGGGTTGTGAAAAGCAAGGATATACTTGCGGTACTCTCTTTGTTGAGTATGCCACCTACAAAATCTTCAATTTTTGCCAATACTCGACAACTGCATTCGAGACAGTAACAAGCAAGAATAAGTTGGAACAATTGGCTAAGGAAGAAGGCTTTGACATCAAATCGTATCATTTGAATAATGGCGTATTTGCTGCGAAAGAATTCAAAGTAGATTGTGAGCAACTCAAGCAAACAATCAACTTTAGTTGTGTTGAAGCTCAACATCAGAATGGTGTAGCCGAACGTAACATCCAAACAGTTGCATCTTGGGCTTGTGCGAACATGCTTCGTGTCGAGTATAATTGGCCACAACATGCTTCAATTAAACTTTGGCCGATGGCAATTAATTATGCAGTTTGGGTGTTCAATCACTTACCGCGTGCTGATACAGGATTGTGTCCAGATGAAATGTGGTCACAATGTCGTACGACACGCGATGATTTGCGTCGGGCGCATGTTTGGGGCTGCCCTGTTTACGTCCTTGAACTAGCCCTACAAGATGGAAAGAAGATACATAAGTGGCAGCCACACGCAAGACTTGGTATATTTGTCGGCTTCTCGCATGTTCATTCTTCATTAGTACTACTGGTCTTGAATGTGGTTACTGGAAAGACAAGTCCACAATACCATGTGGTATTTGATGACAAGTTTAGTACAGTTAACTTGCTGCCAACGGAAGATAGTATCAATGATCAATGAACGCGTATCTTCAAACTTGATAGGGAATTCTATCTGGGTATTGAGTATGACAATGCTGGGAATCCTATTACATCCGACTGGCCACATCTGAGTACCGAATGGCTAGATCCAACTGAGAAGGCTATGCAGACCGTTCTATCCGTCCAGTAAATTCTGCTCCAGGGGGAGCATCTTCTGACGAGGTCATACAAGCTCCAGGGGGAGCTCGTACAAAAGATGGGCCTGCACAGAATACTTGGTCACAGATTACGTCAGATGAATTTGAACCAGCAAGTTTTGCTGCATCCAGGATGTGGGGCCAACCTCCAGCTGCTATTGCCAGCCTCGGACCGTCATCAACTCCATCTCAATTTCATGGTAATAGCAAACTCACAAAAGCTTCTATCCCGGATCAGCCTATTCTTCAAGATACATGGGCTGATGTGGATGATCTAGAGCTGTAAGGCTTTCTCACGCGAGACTACTGGTATCTGAATCTCTTGGAAACAGCGGATCCTTGTATCCTTCAAGCCAAAGCTACTAAGTACAGATTTTGCTGGATTATGGAGTCATGAACATCCAAACCCTCGATCAACTAACCACAATCTTCAACTCCCCCCACCACCTATCCCAAAGCGCCATTGAAGAATGCGGTCCCGAGGATGTAGCAAAATTTACAATCATACCGAGGTGGAAGATGGCGGTGGACCCATCATTCCAAAGGTGGATTGTCCGCATTTGGGATGGCATGTCAAGTTTGGAATTGTGGGTGGTGTTATGAAGCTTGTTATTGGGGGTGATGGGAAGTCGCAGGAGCTGGGGTTGGAGTTTCGACAACTTTGTTTGGAGAGGAATTTAATGACATCGAAATGTCAGCATGGTGGTGTTTTGAGAAAGAGAGTTAGTCAAAAGAGATTACGGATATGAAACTACCAAGGCGGAAGAGGCAGAGGTGATGGCTTTTACAAAACCATCATTGGAGGAGGGGGGCAATAATAATAATGAGGGCGTGGAGACAGCTGAAGGTCATTGCGTCGCTGTGAGTTTGGCCGATTTGTCAGTGTGGTGTTATGAGTGCAATGCCTATCTGCGACATTCATCTTTGGAGGTATTGACGGAATATTTGGAGGAAGTCAAGTTTTGGATGGCGATGAGAACGGGGCTGGGGAATGGTAACACTCATGAAAACAATGGAAACGATGTCAAAGAGGAGATGGAAGCAGATGTTGACACTGATGGGGGTTTGGAAACAAGTACAGATTTGAACCAAGGAGGTGTGGAAATTAATAGCAGCAATGAAAGTGAACAGAACAAGCCATCCATCAATAAAAGAAAGGGTCATCCACGAAAGCTTCCCCCATAACAATGAGGGACCACGATACTTGGTGGTAGAAGTAGCGATGGCAAAGCCGATTCCAACAACAACGATGATGATGATGAAAACAAAGAGTCCGAAAATAGCAATGACTCATCATCCTCAGAAGAAGAAGGAGGCTCCCAACAAGCAGCCATCATCGCCTCCCTCCTCCAAAACGAACGCAACGACGCCCTGCGCGCATTCTTCTCGCGATACGAATCATTCGACACATCCAACATGGGACGATGCGTACCCATGCACATGCCCGAACCTCCCTCCTTCCCCGATGAAATTGCCGATTTTTGAATTCGCTGATGTGAAAATCCATCATTGTTTTGGCTGGTGCCAGCATGTCCGTCAGTAGTGGTACACCCGATTTTCGATCCGCATGTGTGGGATTGTACGATGTGTTACCTTACGTCCAATATTGGCTAGCGTAGCGACCAGACGTACAAAAAATGTTGACACTCTACCTCTCGCCCACACACGCTTCACACATCAACGTTCATCTTATCTACTATGTAATACAACACTCTGGCAAAACGAGCGGTTCGAGACTCATTGAAGCCAATCTTCACTGTGCCCCATCAGCCAGTACTTCCAAAAGAGAGTGCCGCAGTATTTATCAACAACACCAAACAAACATCAGATGTGGCCAAGGAAGCTAGATTTGCGCTGGGACACGTATATGCAGAGAAATTCTACACAACACCACTGGGAGATTGAAATGAGCAAGGACAGAGGGACAAACGAGGCGGATTGGGATGGACCAAGGATTCTTTCGACGCGATGGACTGGAGAGCTCTGGACGCTACACTCGATCCAAAGCCTTAGATGTACAAAGAGTGGCTAGCCAAGCAATGCTCAGGATTTTGTGGCACACAGTCAATGGTAGCGCGGTGGGACCCCTCTCGTAACGGGATGTGTCCAAATTGCGGTAAAATGGAGGATGCAGCTCACCTAAATGTGTGCACAGACAGGGAGTGCACCAGACTTCTGAACACCATGGCCGACAATATGGCGAAGTGGCTCGCAGCCAACCATGCACACCCAAGTCTTCTCTATTGGGTTCCACGCTACATCAAACTCCGTGGCAGCAAAAAGCTTGGGGATTTCAATACTATGCTCACAGCAGAGATGTCAGTGGTAGCAAGGAGTCAAGATCGGATACCATGGCGAAGTTTTCTGGAGGGTAAGGTGTCGAAAGAATTACTCCTTCTGCAAAACTCTGCCCTGGTGGGCTCATCTTCCCGTTTGACAATGAGAGACTGGGCAAAGCAATTCATATCACAGCTGCTCCATATCTCCCACGCCCAATGGGTATTCCGCAATGTCTCCTTACACGACAGGAGCATAGGTAATCTCCAAAAACTACAACGCCGGAAAATGCTGATGGAAATTGATCAACTATCACACCTCAGCCCTGCTGCATTACCAGTTGACAGCAGGTACCTATTGGAAATAGACTTTTCGACGCCACAAAACTCCTCGCTGATTGAACAATCATATTGGATATTAGCTATAAAGGCAGCAATTTGCGCAGGACGACGGGTCAGGCGCCGCTCACATCCCACCGCACAGCAAAATCTACAGCGTCGTCAGGCTCCTCGGCGGCGAACACAACCAACTGCAGCAATCCTGACTCACAATTTGTCTGCTGGAACGACCACAAGAGGGCCTACTACGCGAGGGACTCGGCTTTCGAGACAACTCCAATTGCGGAATGCTTCCAATGTAGATGGTGCTGGCGACACATTAAGAGACATTCAGCTAGAGTGGTCACTAGAACCACCTCCCACCCGTCGACGACCACACCCGTCTTCTAGCTTTTTGGAGTTTCGAGATGTCAAAAGGCGACGTCCAGATTAATCGAGCGGAAGGATAATTCATGTGTTGTGGTTACACTTCCAAAAATTAACCTCCTCCCGTCAACCTGATGAAGAACTTGTTTGAACCCATCCTGAACTCAAACGACTTGTCGCCTCGCTCCAATTAAACATATGGAAACTGACTGACTCCAGTCGGTGCGGCCTTGCAGTGTTCAAAACATGGCAATTGAAAAGACCCTGACGTCTAGACAAAAGAAATACACATACACACCTAACCTGTCTAATTTATTATGTTACTACTATGTAATACAACAAGGATTTTGTCGACCAGTCCTACAACAACACGTGACAGTTGCACATTCCGTGCGATAGTGGAGCCAAGAAATCAAATAAGTGGAAAAGTATCCGCTCGGAGAAATAGTAGTGAGTACGTTGATTTTATTGATTTTTAGTGAATTTCACTCACAGATAATCAATTCCATCCTACAAGCACGTCGGCGTTGGGAAGGTTGGCATCGCAAATAACTCAACTGTGTTCCATCTTTTCGAAGTGTGTTTGTTTGGCGGTATTGCAGATTTCAACCAGCTGAACTCTGCTCGCGAGGGATGCGGTTTTTTTTCGGAAATTTGCAAGCTGGGACTGTACGGCATCACGCCCAGCAAGATGGAACGGTACGCTTCGGCACTCCTCGCGGATGCGGAGCAATTCTGGCTGCCCATGGGGGGATAGGATATCATGATCAGATCAGCTGGCGTATTTGATGGAGACTGTTGCCAATGGGCACACGTTAGGGTCAGAGTCATGTCGTGACGAAACAGACATTAAGCACTTTGATGTTGGAGTGGGTGAATGAGGCGGCGGCCGAGAGTTGTCTTTGCATATTACGGGGTTGAAAGATGGAGAGGCGACGTCGTCCGGTGTGGTTGTGGCCATCAATGTATGTGAATGAGGATAAGCTGTGTGCTGCCATTTGCAAGGCGTGTACCCTTGACTTTGAACCAGTGTTTTTGACCGGATTGTTTGGCACTTTTTCATGCGTATTGTCTCTTTGAAGGGGTTCGTGTGGTGGCGGATGCTTGTAATATAGGATGAGAATATCAAGGCGGTTCTATTTGCCTACTCAATTTGAATTCGGAGGATATGATTTTTTTCGTGGGACCTTGGGTTGTTTGTGAGTGGTGCGATAGCATGTTTGACCGGATCATTTGGCACTTTCTATTGTGTGGTCTCTTTGAAGGGGTTTGTTGTGCTGTTGCGCTGACAAGCAGCGCTTATCACCAGTGGAAGAAATCAAGTTAGCTGTATTGGCCTATTCGGTTTTGAATTTGGACAAGATGATTCTTTTCAAGGGTGGGAACTTGAAAGAAGTTTTCAATTACAGAACTATATTGTCTGCAAAGATATCAATTTCCAGCTTGTCAGACGTAAGAGTAATTGATGTGTTATTTACACATGATTGTCAAGTACGACATCTTTGGTGTTTGCCAGAATATAGAGAGATGAGAGTACTTTCCTTGGGCAGTGAGGTTTGAGTTGACTTTACTACATATGCATCTCTGCATGAACAATAATAAGATTGAATTGATGTCAAATTGTTTTCCCACTTGTTAATAACTACTTCTTAAACAAGATCAGACTAAAGTGCATACTTTGTATTTTCATTTGCTCTCCATCAGCCAAATGTTTTGTACTGCTATTCCTAAATATTGCACCAAGCTCAGAAAGCAACAGCGTGTAAACATTATCCTTCCATCGATCATTGCTTAGGACAAGCGCTTGGGTGAGCTGTGTCCCTCTTTTCATCAAAAAATCCTTCAACCAGGAATCATTGGCAGGACGCTCAAGTTGTCTCGATCCAGCCGGTGCCCAACACTGGCTAGCACAATACGTTGCATCCAAACAATCCTGTTTATCTTTTGAGTGGCTGGCTTTGAGTGGCCAGCACGACTACTAGAGTTTGGGTTGACCCCAACTCGCCAAATATCAAATTAAGGAAAATTAAATTCTCTTTCCTGTAGGTCTCACCTAAATGCAACTAAAACAGTTACCCTTCAAGTTACAGCGCCTTACGTAAAGCACACGGAGTTTATGGGTTTATATGTTCCATTTCCAGTCACCCGGAGTTTTGACAACAACTGGTACCGTGGCTTTGACACGCACGTGAGGAAGACCAGCACCAAAGAAGCCTCTATCCAACTGCCGGATCGGCGCTTTACAGGATCGGATAATACCTCCAAATGGAATCATTTGGTGATGTTGTCCTTTGAGACATGATTTGAGCTTCTTGTATGGCGCTACAACTGCACACAGCCCATATTCCACCTTTGGCCAAAATTGAATGTCAACACTAAACCACATTTACCGTCAATGAAGATGTCCATTCTTCACATCATCAACCTATCCTTGAGCCTTCTCCTGAAGATTGTCTCATCACAGTTAGCAGAGGGACATGTACAGACTCCTAGGGTCTTCATCAATTTGTCGACAGAGAGATGATTGACAATGAAATACGAATACCCCCAACTGTCCCTGCTATTAATCATTACTTTGTAACACAAACCAACAAAATAGTTCCGAAGTCCTATCTTATTATTCCATGCTAATATATTCAACGGCATGAGCCTGCTTTAAACACTCTAACTTTTTCACAGTAAACGATGGGTATCCCCTGCCCGACAACTTAATGTCAAACAGGACCTCCCCAAGGATGGCCAGAGACAACACAAGTTCACGCACAGAGTGTGTGACTGGTTGCTCCTGCCAGAAATCCAACTACGAGCTTTTTAACTGCAACAACTTTAATATACGCTATTGGAGCTGGAATTACCACGGCTGCTGGCACTAGACTTGCCCTCCGATTGATTGTCTTGGATTCCACAACAATGAAGAACGCAGCAAAATGTGATACGTAATGTGAATTGCAGGACCTCGTGAATCATCAAAATTTTGAACGCACATTGCGATTTTGGGTCATGCCCAAGAGCATGCTTATCTGAGTGTGCCTAAACCCCACTCAGCGACTGATATTGGCTCACGGCGATGGCGGTTAGCTGGACTATGACTTTGCATGGCTCTGCCGTGCTCTGTTGAAATTCCTCAGTTTGTTGTTGTACTTAGGCAGTCTTGGCTGCGGGTCCAATGCGAGCGCAACTTAAGGATTTGGTAGATGCATTTACTTGTGTTCTTTATCTGGTTTGCGGGAGCAGAAGCCAACTAGGTTGACAATGAAATGGGTCTGCTGGCTAGCGCCGGACAGCACCCGAAATGAATGTCCATTCTATACGGATCTCAGATTAAGTAAGACTACCCGCTGAATTTAAGCATATAATTAAGAGGAGGAAAAGAAACTGACAAGGATTCCCCTAGCAACGGTGAGTGAAGCGGGAAGAGCTCACCATGTGAATCTGTGTAACCCGCAAGGGTGCACCAAATTGTGGTCTGGAGAAGTACTGTCGATCATGTTTCTGGGCCAAGTCTCTTGGAAAAGGGCAGCCGAGAGGGTGAAACTCCCGTCCTCATAGTGATGGCTTCAGGGTTCTTGGGAGCTTGCTTTCACGATGACTGATGTGACCCGGTCTATCTTCCCTCAGCTGATTCTGCACTTTCAAAAACGTCAGCAAGCTAAGAGAAATGATTAAATATGAGTGAAATATTTTGATATGCTTGTAGTTCATGAATATATGTCATCCTGGTGAATTGGTTGTGTCTCAGGTCTGTCAGACCTTTCACATACATCCAACCATTGCACTAGGATCACAACACATTGAGCTCACAAAGTTCGGATACTAGTTGGAATAACCAACCAAAAATTGTACTGAAAAAATAACTTCCGAATGGATAACAAGTCCGAAGTTTGTTTGACTTACGTCCGAAGGAAGAAATCTTCTCAAAAGTAAGAGCGCACGTGGACGAAATTTGCATTGTTTTACTCACAATTTTCCACAAGTGCTTTATTTCAGCAGAAAACTACGTAAAAAGACAAATCAACATGAGCGATTTAGATAGAGGACCGTTCTATACCTACAAAAAAGCATGGGATCCCACCATTGAAACTGAAAATCACAAGGTCCGATGGGACAAGACTTTCTCCTCTGGGCGCAAGGCCAAGAGTGAAGCTCTACCAGATAATGGTGAATATGGGATCGAATTCCTCCTCGGAATCACTATACCCCAATTCGAGCAAGCCCACAAGGAACAAGAATGGGACCCCAAGGAACGCTATTCCCAATTCCTCAAGGTACTGAACGGTACATTTATGACTTCTTGGGAAGAGACGCTTGAAACGGACTATCCCGATGATGCCGATCGTACCAACGCAAATTGGACTGAAGCAACATACAAGTTCATCAAGCGGCATCTAAACTGCAAGAAGTCATGTGATATTATGTGGCGCTGGATGGAATCCAGCTACAAAAAGGAACCTCTTGTTCCTGCCGAGATGCATTTCCACAGGTTCAAGGAACTAATTCGTCACAGCAAGCGTCTTCCGCCCGGTGTGAAACCCGATCCGACAGATGATGAGATCAAGGAATGGTGTTTCCGCTCCTTCTGTATGAAGCATCGCGCAGCATTTCTCATTTCAAAGACACTTGAGTCTACCACAAATGAAGACATTTGTGAGTCCATGCGCCTGGCCCATGAGCAGGATTTCCAGGATGGCACGCTACATCGATTGGTGTCAGGCCGCAGAAGAGAGGCCAGGCGCGGAAGCAACAGCGACAAACGCCCAGGCCGCAGTAGCCGACACGATGCAAGCCGCAATGGCAATGGCTATGAGAAGCCACACCACCACAGCGCGAGGTACCAAGGCCGCGAGGAACGCAAATACCGCCCCGCGAGGAAAACGTATCGCAAAAATGACAGACGCCGCCGCGACAATGTGTCATGTGGGAGGCAATCTGCAAACCAAATCAATGGACTATGCATATTGAACACCTTTTGCAGCGTCTGACTGTGAACCCAAGAACTGATCCATCCACAGTTGGACCTATATCCTATGCTGATTCCTTTCCATACCAAACATGTGATATACAAATACCTCATGGCAGAACTGGCTATGTTTATATGTTACTTTCTATTAGGGATACAAACAGGACTTATATTGGACAGGGAGCATCTCTCTCAGACAGGCTTGATAAACACAACAAAGGTATCGTAGACCTTGGTGCCTTGTGTCATACATTGGAGGCTTGGCACACATGAATTGGTCTCAAAGAGAGGTTATGGAAAGAAACTGGAAAAGCCACATAACTAATTGCATAAGTAGAGGAGACCTTCATCTTTCCACACATATAAACCAAGGCCAAAGATTGGTGCAATGTAACTTATTGGGATAGAATAATACAAATCAATACAATTCTAGGTCACCTGTGTTGCCGGGTGTACTAATATAGAATTAAAAACTTTCAGAAACATATTTTCAAGGTACTTACCTATACTATTTATTGGGTACCAAAACCTATTATCTACGATAGGTTCTTATTGACACAGTTTGTTGACAAATGTGAGTAACACATGCACAAATACATCAATTAATAGTCTCTAATACTTCATTTTTAGAGAAGATATATCCGAAAATCTTTTCCTTTATATTAAATCGATTTTAGCTTCATTGTATCACCGGACACACTAATTTAGATTTAAAAACTTTCAGAAACATATTTTCAAGGTACTTACATATACTATTTCTTGGATACCAAAACCAATTATCTTTTTAATTGCGGATAAGATATATCTGGAAATCCTTTCCTTTATATAACAAATATAAGTCACCTGTGTCACTGGATATACTAATTTAGATTTAAAAACTTTCATAAACATATTATCAAGGTACTTACGCCCAGGCCGCAGTAGCCGACACGATGCAAGCCGCAATGGCAATGGCTATGAGAAGCCACACCACCACAGCGCAAGGTACCAAGGCCGCGAGGAACGCAAATACCGCCCCGCGAGGAAAACGTATCGCAAAAATGACAGACGCCGCCGCGACAATGTGTCATGTGGGAGGCAATCTGCAAACCAAATCAATGGACTATGCATATTGAACACCTTTTGCAGCGTCTGACTGTGAACCCAAGAACTGATCCATCCACAGTTGGACCTATATCCTATGCTGATTCCTTTCCATACCAAACATGTGATATACAAATACCTCATGGCAGAACTGGCTATGTTTATATGTTACTTTCTATTAGGGATACAAACAGGACTTATATTGGACAGGGAACATCTCTCTCAGACAGGCTTGATAAACACAACAAAGGTACTG
>Ga0208544_10002583_pt1 | contig 11676 bp, 11 predicted proteins | sample DEB08_DNA_9_FD_184526 | JGI IMG/M metagenome (GOLD analysis project Ga0208544, IMG submission 184526) | Aqueous microbial communities from the Delaware River and Bay under freshwater to marine salinity gradient to study organic matter... | ecosystem: Environmental > Aquatic > Marine > Coastal ...
TTTCAATTTTCAAAAGCCGCACACACTGTCAAGGGCTTCTGCCATTTACTCCTTTGCGCATTAAGAAAGATATTGTGGCGCATTCGGTCAGCCTCCAGAAACCTTTTATTCATAGTAAATTACCGAGTGTTTGTTTTCTAGTTGCGTCGTTTGGAAGCAGTGCAAGCATCCCCTCGATCCGAGGTATTGGTCTTTACGAGACCACGACCTTCACGGGCTTGGACAAAGGCGTCTCGTTCGCAGGTGGCTCCGACGCCATGATCGCGGCATCCCTCCTGCAGGCCTAGCCGTCTGACAACATCGTGCATTTATCGACCAGTGCATTTGGCTCAAAGACGCGCTTTGAATGCCCCAAGCTGACGATTTTGGACGAGTTCCACTCCGCGACTAAAAATGGTCGCCTTTACTACCGCATCCCTTCCGCACCCGCCATGATCGGCGGCTCCGTCGACATGTACGACATGAAGGCTTTCGACTCCCTGTCCACAGAGCTCGACATCACCTCTGGCAACAACCAGATCTGGTGCAAGACTCGCAGCTACTGCAGTGTCACCTACAGGTGGTCATACACGCCCATCTGGTACTACCTTTCCAGCCCCATCATGTACCACGGCATGGATGTGTCTCTCAGATTCAACCCCATGGCTGCCACCGACTACAAGAGGGCTGACCAGATGTTCGCCGACATCCGCCTCGAGGGCATCAGGTTCTTGACAACTGACTACACTGAAGGCTGGGCCGCCAGGAAAAACTCCATTCAATCTGTCAGAGGTGTTGTGCGCGCCAAACAGCGAACTCTCAATGCCGAACTTGACATTTGGTTCAGAGGAGCTGGCTATGCTATGCAAAACAAAGAAGAATCCATCGTGTGCAACTGGGACAAGACCGACTGCTACCAGGCTCGTATCTACCCTCACATCGACGATATCTCTCATACATCTGGCTCCTCCACTGGCGGCCAGACCCTTGAGATTGTTGGCAGCAGCTTTGTACACGCCAAAACAGTCGAGGTTACCGTCGATGATGTTGTATGCGACGTCACCCAACACTCTGAAACCAGCATAACCTGCGTAACAGGAGAAAAAGCAACTTTGAATACCCCTCAGGTTGCCTATGCAGGTGAGCATGGACTCTACCGTACACTTGCCAACAACGTGTCAGGTGTCAATGCTGACAACATCGCCACTAAATCTACGACGCGTACTCTCCTCACCAATGCTGAGATTGCAGTCAACTACAAGACAAGGAACGCGTTCAGTTTGATCCAAGGATTCTACGAGGCTCCAGTCGATGGTTTGTATCAGTTCCATCAGGCTTGCGATGACAACTGTGAGCTGTGGCTGTCTCTTGACGACCCTCTCGATCTGACTAAGGACGTCATGGACCCAGCAAACAAGCAAAGAGTGCTCAACCGCAATAGTCATAGCACTTACCGCAATTTCTACTACCCTGAAAACCATTACGCCAACGACACCATCCCTGATAACGATGAAATTGGTAAAACTTTCACCCTGTGGATCCCACTTGTCGGTGGTAAGAAATACTATATGGAATCTCACCTAGGACAAGGTAGTGGCGAAGAACACTGGACCGTTGGTGTTGAGATCAAGCCTACTGTGCTCATTACAGCCGATCACGCTCACATGAAGCCAGCTAAGCAGTCTGTCACTGTTCACCAAGACCTTCTTAGAGATACTTCTCAATTGCGTGTGAGTGCCGCCGACCAGGGCACTTACCGTCTCATGATGCTCAAGAAAGACCTTGAATACTGGAAATCTCCCGAGATTGTTTCAGGCTGCTCCGCATGGGACCTCAGAGGCAAGATCAAGGGATTCTACTCCAACCAGTTTGGTACTGACCCCGATGTCAGCCTCGAGTGTGAGCTCAATGACGGCAACATGACTCTTGATTGCAGCAATGAGAATGTGACCACTCATATTTACGACATTCAGGTGCCTCGCTCTATCTCTGTTCCATCTGTGCTGACTGTTGTTCCTGTCCAAAATACGACAAGCAGCAACATTGATTGGATTTACTCCGACTCAATCCAGCTCTCCACACCTCCCCTTGAAGGTTAATTCTTCCTCGAATGCTATGATGTTGACGGCAACGTCTACTACACAGATGAAATGTACAGAAGTGCCAGCACTGGAACTGTTTGGAACTCTCTAATTGCTACCTGCCCATGGCTAAGAGGCTCCGTCGATGTCTGGAACGGTCGTCACTACAGATTCACTGAGGACGGTATCGACTTCGAATTTTACTTCAGAGGTATCAAAGGCCCAATGGCTCAATTCAAGATCCACACAAGCTTAGATACAACAAAGCAACTTGTTGGCACAAATGTCACCATTGAAAACCTCACGATTGACACCTATGGACCAAATGTCTATTATGATGTCATTCCCTTCGAGCAACTCTACACCTTCGATACCCAGCCCCCCATTCTTGTCAAGATTGACGGCATGCCAGTTCTTTGCAAGAGCACCAGATGCAGCTATGAATATATCTCATCTGATATCCTCATCACCGGATTCACTGTGTCAGGCTTGAACGTTGTCATTGATGGCACCAATTTGCCCCAAACTGGTCTCGAAGTGTCAATCTCTAACCAGAAATGCACAATCGCATCCAACGATGGAGCTCAGATTCAGTGCGCAATCATGAACTCAATGGTTGCAGGCTCATGGCTACCCGTGATCAAGACTGCAGCAGGTGACGTCCCCGTTGACGCTGCTGTTGCCCCTATGGATGTACCTTTGACTCTGACCAGTGCCAGCCCTCTCTCAATCTTCGAGAATGGTGGAGACATCATTCAAATTGAAGGTGCAGGCTTCCCTGCTGATACGAACACTATGGATGTCGTCGAAATTACCTTCGATGATGGCACAACCTGCCCAGCTACATTCATGTCTGCAACTTAGGTTGCTTGTGAAACCCAAGACTTTGATGGTCTCCAGGCTGGCGTAGTTCTCCCAGCTACCAAGCAAATGACAATCACTGTCAATGGAGTCTCAGTCACCCAAGATTTCAGCCTAGGAGCTGCCAAGAGAAGACTAAAATCCATCACTCCAGACTCCGCCTCCCCAATTCTCCCTCAACTGCTTGTGATTGAATTCAACAACGGATATGATCCAGCCAACATGGAAATCGATGAATTCACCGTTGGCCTCGTCTCAAGACCTAGAGATGGCTTGGTCCGACCCAATGGTGATCTCACAAGATATCTGAACGTTGTTGCTTTTGATAAAGTTGCCAACACCATCACTGTGAAGTACGGCGGTGCCTACTCTGGCGAGTACAAAGTGTCTGTGACTAGCAAGTTGTAAGGCTCTTTCAACTCTAAACTGAAGTTCAACGCCGTGTTTGAATTCACTGACTTCAACCCGAAGGAAGGCTCCAAGTATGGAGGTCAGCTCGTGACAATAACTGGCGGACACTTCTCATCCAACCCTCAGGACAACCCCATCAAGATTGGTTACGAGTACCAGTCAGGCATCATCCACTACTGTACCATACTCGAGTCATCTGAGACTGAGATAAAGTGCAGAATGAGCATGGATAGCCGCAGACAGGCCGGTGAACAAGAGCTCATCGTCTTTGCTGGCACCTATGAGGAAGCTGTGTGCAAGGCTAACACATGCAATCTCACATTCTTGGACAGTGCTGATTTGCCCACTGTTGAAAGAGCTGAGGCATCTTTCGATGCTGCTACAGGCAAGCATTTGATCACCGTTTTCGGATTCGATATCACTGATACTGTCACCACTACCATTCAGGCATACGTTGCTGGACGTGAGTAGAGCATTAGATCTGTCTCTGCAACCGAGGTTGTGATCGAAGTCGGCGATATTGCCAGTGGTCTTTCTGCTGGTGCTCTCGAAGTTTACTTCTGGTAGGGAGCTCCCAACGATCTTGGATTAATCTACCCAGGTGTGACTTTCTCTCCTGAGTTCATGGGTCTTGAAACCACTGAAGGTTCTGAATGTGGAGCCACTTTTAACGCCATTATCTCAGGAATGGGTGAAGACGATATTGACAGTGTCATGCTTGTCAACGCTGCTGATGGCTCAGATATTTGCGCATCAACAAGAGTGCCTGAGTATGGCGTATTGGAGTGCACAACTATTGCTGGTATTGTCAGCCCTGCAATTACTGTTGCTATCAAGGTTGACGGTACTCAAGCTGCTTGCCAAGGACTCTTCGGACTTTCTTGCACCTACACAACGCAAACTTCTGCTGTTGTCCCATCTTACACATCTCCTGTTCTCAGTAGCACAACTACTCTCGTAATGACTGGCAACAACCTCGCCATGACTGGCGCTACTGGATGCACTGTCTCCTTCGCTGGAGTCGACGCTGATTCTTGCGCTGTTGATGGAAATGGTGACGCTACTGGCACCTGGGATGCAGGTGTGCCTCTTCCATTCGCTGTCGAATCTCCAATTCTTAAGATTGTGACTGAGAATGCTGGCATCACTGTGACCCATCAAGTGTGCACTGCCAACACTGTCGTCAACGTTTACACAACCCCAGCTTCAGCCCAGGCCGATCTCACTTGCTCTTATGCCGGTGGCTGCCTCCAAAGCATCAACAATGATGGCCTGGCTCCCAATGTGGAAGCTGGTCTCCTCAAAGTTTTCGTTTGTGCTGAAGAAGCCACTCTTGTGAGTGACCAATCTTCTGCAACAACAGCTGTGTTCAGCGTCCCAGAGCTTTAGACTGTCGCTTCCAACGCAGCTGCAGGCAAAAACGACGCTGTCAGAATTGTTGGTGAAACTGAAATTGCATCAAAGGCTTCTCTTGAAGGAATCCTCTTTGATGGTGACAATGTCCCAGGTCTCACAAACTCTGGTGCAAACTGCTTCGTCGGCACCACTTTTGCAGCTGGCTACGTAGGAGTCCTCGAAGAATTCAGATTCTTCATGGACTACTTCTCAAACAAGTCAATCCTTGCTGACAAGCTTGTCTTCCAGGGCTCCAATGACGGCTTCAGTTCCGACATTAATGACCTTGTAACTGTTGGTGAAGAGATTCACGAAGGATGGAACTCTTACGACCTTTCTATGACTGCCTACTCATCCTACAGAATCTTTAATGCGGAGGCCAATGGCTGCAATTCCATTGGCGAGCTCAAGCTTTTCGGTCAGAAAGTCTACGACGTGACCACCAATTTTGCTGATTGCCCAGTCTTTATTTTTGATAATGTGAATGGCGTAACTCTCGCTACCATTACTCAAACCATCACTTATGAGTTGAGTGCAACTAGCTATCTGAATTCCCTCAGCCCCAGATTTGGCTCTGTTGAAGGCAGCACTGATCTGACTATCTCAGTCACTGACATTGGCACATCCAACCCCAACGATGTTACCGTCACTATCGATGGTGTTACATGCGCTATCACTGATGTTTAGACAACTTTGATCCGCTGCACAACTGGCCCAAGAATTGGCCTCTACCTTGACGAACCTCAACTCGACATCATGGTTGCAGGAAGAGGCAAAGTCGATACCAACGAGATGGTTTTCCGCTATGTGAGCCTTTGGTCCCAGACTTCAACCTGGGGAGGCCAGTTCGCTCCAGTTGATGGCGAGAGTGTTGCAGTCCCTAAGGGTTTGAACCTTTTAGTCGACATCGACACTTCACCTCTACTCAACATGGTTCTTGTGGATGGAGGTTCCATTATCTTCCCATCTGAGTCCGACCCTAACCACCAGAGAACCTTTGATGCCAAGGTGATCTTCATAAACAACGGTGTCTTTGAGGCTGGTACAGAAGATGAGCCTTACACCTCTAAGTTGACTATTACTATGCACGGCAAAAAGTACGACCCCAGTGTGCCCATTTATGGAAACAAGGTCTTAGGAGCTCGTTACTCTACCGTCGATATGCATGGTGCTGCAAGAACATCCTCTTGGACTCGTCTCGATGCCACTGTCGCTTCTGGCGCAACATCCATCACTCTAGTCGATGAAGTTGACTGGAAAGAAGGTGAGATGATCATGATCACATCCACAGACTTCGATCGTAACCAAGCCGAACAGCACGAAATTGACTCTGTCAGCTCTACTGGTGGCAAGACTACTATCGTGCTTAAGACTGCTCTTGTTCATGAGCATTACGCAGCTCTTCAGACTTATAATACTGACTCAGTTGAGATCAGAGCCGAAGTTGCTTTGATGCAGCGCAATGTTATCTTCCAAGGTGACGCTGACTCTATGCGCGAAGAGTATGGTGCTCATATCTTGATCCATGCCCCAGGTGACAACTCCAACATCGGACGTTTCTCCAACATCTAGCTCTAGAACATCGGTCAATTCGGCCAGATGGGTCGCTACCCCATTCACTTCCACATGGATGGCAAAGTGCACGACTCATATGTCAAGAACAACGTGTTCCTGAACTCAGTCAACAGAGGCACTACACTCCACGGAGTTGAGTACCTGAGAATCATCGGCAATGTTTACTACAACACCAAGGGACACACCATCTTCGTTGAGGATGGCGTTGAGACTAAGAATCGTGTTGAGTACAACCTTGTGATCAACACTGAGCCTTCATTCTCTCTCCTGAACACTGACTCCACCCCTGCCTGCTATTGGTTGACCAACCCAGACAACATCCTCATTGGAAACGTTTGCGCTGGTAGTGAGCATTACGGTTTCTGGTACGATCTGGTTGAAAGACCAACAGGACCATCAACCACTAACACTAGATGCCCAATCAAAGAAAAGCTTGGAGAATTCAGAGACAATGTTGCTCACTCTTTGAACAACTATGGACTTCGTATTTTCCACGGTCACTCCCCAAGAACGAGCCCTTGCTCTGGCATTTCAAACGCTAACCCAACAATTCAGGCTGTTTACTCAGACTTCGTAGGATACAAGTGCCGCAGAAACGGTGTCATTGGAGGTAACCTCGGAGATGTCACTCTCAGAAGAATGGTCGCCATTGACAACAACCTTGCTGGTATTGAAATTGAAAAGGTCATTGACGTTGCTGACGATGTTGGCAAGCTTGAAGACTCCTTCGTTGTTGGCCGTTCCGAGAACTGGAATGGTGGAGCTGATATCCATGGTGTGATCACTCCACGCACTGACAGATGGACTGTGGACAATGTTAGATTCTACAACTTCGATTGGGGCAAAGCTGCCGCTATCGGCACATGCTCTCACTGCTACTTCGAGCCCTCAACTGACTCTGATGCAAGAACAGTCAAGACCAAGAACCTCGCATTCACCAACGTCAACATGCGCGTCCGCTACCAGTATCCTTTCAAGGGAATTCTTGCAGATCAAGATGGTTCTTTGACTGAAATGGGAGCTAACACTTGGGCTACTGCTATGTGGGGTCACAACGCTAAACAGACTGAATGCACAACTGATATGGCTGTCTACGATGGTCTGGTCTGTGACAACACTATTCAGGTCAGAAGAATCGTCTTCTACGGCTATAAGCCAAGCAGCCTTGACAAGCGCAACTTGATCATCTTGCCTTACGACAACTCAATTGTTGGCAACATGAACGAAGCAACTCTTGAAGCATATGAAGGTGACAACAGCAACGGCTCTGTCCTTCCATGGCTTAAGTATAGAAACCCTGAGAAGCACTGGACTGTGCCCTATGTGACTGGCAAAAAGTACTACATGAGATGGGCTCAGGGCCTTGACTTCGAAAAGATGAACGTCGAGATTATTCCATCTATTTGGGGAGACGCCGACCTTGATGTTGAGTTTGAATTGCCTCACTATGACCAAAGAGTAGCTGTCTACGTTGACACAAACAAAGGAGATAGAATCGCAAACGAGACACTTATTGACAATAGAAGAAACGGCATTGACCTCTCATTCGGTGACAACTGGATCTAGAACATTACTGAGACTAGAAGGATTGGGTTCATTGTTAATGCTGATGACAAGGACGTCAACAGAGTTACTCTTACTGGAATCAGATGCCTCACTAACTGCGCTACCCCTGTCCCCGAAGACAAGCCCCTCGAGGATGGCTACAGACGCTGGTCTGTGCTTGCTGACTGGGATGGTCGCGCTACAATTCCTCTTGCAGGAGAAGATGTGATCATTCCATCCCACTGGCAAATGCTTTACGACATTCCCGTTGCTGAGGCAGTTGCTATCACGAGTCTCGAAGTTCACGGAAAATTGATTTTCGAGCCTGGTCAGGATCGTCTTATGAAGGTCTACAACCTTTGGGTTCGTTCTGGTGAACTCCAAATCGGAAACATCACAAACCCATTCCTTGAGAAAGCAACCATTGAACTTCAAGGTGACAATACTGAAGAGTTCTTTACGTTCACTAAGGCAATCGAAGCTGGCAACAAGAATCTCGTGATCACGGGTGTTGCTAACTTCTATGGCGCTCCCCGATCTAACACAAGAGTCCGCCTCTAGTCCACTCTGTACAGAGGTAACACTGCAGTGATTGTACCAGCTGGTCTCGACTGGCAAATTGGTGAGCAGATTGTGATTGCTCCCACCAACATGAGAACTATGGACACTGATATTTGCACCATCACCGACTACAACATTGGAACTGGAAGACTCACTTGTGAAGAAACCATCATGGGATATCATTACGGTGACGACCAATCCACTGCCGCCGATTTCGATGGTGTTGACATGAGAGCTGAAGTTGCCCTTCTGAGCAGAAACATTGAGATCACTGGCAGCAATGATCAAAGTCACACAGCAACCGAGCCCTGGAACTGCAGAATCTTGGTCGCTGATTTCTTTGAACAGAACGCTGAAATGACCCTCAGAGCTGGCCACTTGAACATGGACTTCGTTTCCGTGCACAAGTGTGGACAGAAGTTCACCTGGAAGTCAGCCATCAAGTGGGAGAACGCCCTGATGGGCAGATCCAAGGTCAGCAACTCAGCTATCCACCAGGGTCGCTCTCCAGGTATCATTATCACCAAGTCGATGAATGTCGAGTTGAAAGACAATGTGGTGACCGACTTCGCTGAACACGGAATCTGGGCTATGAACTCACAGAGAGTTGTCATTGACGGCAACTGGGTCTTCCACGTTGTTGAGCAAGCTGACTTGACTCCAAAGATGATTGAGTACAACGGCTGGAAAGGTGGTTTCACTCTATCCGAGGGTACAAACTCAATGACAGTCGTAAACAATGTTGTCGCTGGCACGTGGCATCACGGTTTCCATTTCAAGCCAAGCAGATGCGGCGAGACCAACCCTAGTTGGATCTTTGAGAACAACATTGCTCACTCCATCTCTGGCTATGGTGCGATCGCACTTAATGTCGTCAACCCTTGCACTGAAGTCCACGATTTCAAGGCATACAAGGTGACTGAAGCATCCATTATGTTAGGTGGTGCCTCTGCAATCAACAGAGGTCTCCGTCTCACCTCCATTGACACCAGATATGGTAACGCTATCCACAGTGGAGCTAAAGGCCGAGCTGAGATTATTGAAAGCAAAGCCTATGGTGAGCTCATTGCCAACAAAGACTGCCCTCAGGGAAGTCCTTGTGATCATTGCTTGGACAGCAGAGGTATGGTTTTGAACATGCCTGCTGAGGGTGCTCATTTGGATCGTCAAGAGAAATTCTACAAGTTGCCTTTGTTCAAGGTGAAGGGTGGAGCTATGCAAGGCGATGCCATTTACACTGACAACAGATTCGTCGACTTCACCACGAACACCAAGACATGTGGAAGCCGCCAGGCTGCTATCATGCCTTACTTGGCCCCAGACTACACTCCTTACGCTCGCTTCGAAGGTGTCGTCTTTGACAATGTCAACCATGGCGCTTTGACCTACTTCCAGGACCCACCCCAAAAGTGGGCCAACCTCGAAGATTGCGTTGAGTTCACTTGCACTGGTATGTACAACATTGTCACCTACTTCAAAGGAGTTAGATTGACAGGTCAGAACACACCAATGGTACCACAGAGATTCTCCATCATCTCGGATAACAAAGAGTCAGTCTCAGCCCAGGTCATCCCAAGCTGTGAAAAGCAAAACCAATGGAATGCTTGGATCTGCACTAACCGTAACATCGGAGTGATGATCTTTGACAACCAGGATCCCGACAGAATGGACCGTGCTCTACAACCCGTCTACATCCAGAACAAAGATGGCTTTAATAACCGTTTGAACGCTTACATGGATCACTGCTGGGATGGCTTCTACACTTGCCAAAAGCGTGAGAGCAGATTCCCCTCTATTGTGTACCAGCAGCGTGATTACAACATTGAGTTTACTGGAACACCCCCTTCCAAGCAAGAGTTCAGACTTTATGGACGTATTGGCTCCCCAGGTTTCGTTGTTACAATCAAGTACAACGCAGCTGGTGCTTACACGATCTATGATCAGAATCGCAACGAGGTTCAGGCAACTCCATGGGACCCAGTCGCGCGCACGTGGGCTGCTCCTTAGGGCAACTACTGCGGTGAGTTCCGCTATGAGGGTGTCATTAACCAGCTGCAGTTCTATATCGAAAACTTCAATGCCGGTGGCTGTGTCCTTTACATTGTGCCCAGAGATGCTGTGATGCTTGGCATCAGACTTGAATTCACTGTTGATGAGTTCTTCGCGTCTGGTGGCATCGTATCTTTCACCGACCGCATGGCCGGTGTCCTCGGAGTGCACCGTGCCGATCTCAAGGTCGTAGCTGTCTACGAGGGTTCCACCATCATCGAATTCCAGGTTGTCCAGCTCGATGCCGAGAAGGTTGAGCCAGAGGAGCTTCTTGATCTCGCAAAGGTCGAAAGGAAGTTCAGAAACTTGATCGATACAGAGGAGAAATTCATGGGATCCAACATCCTTGACGCCAAGATTGAAGGCGTTCCCTTGATGTCACCGTTCGAGAAGGCCCGTCAGCGAGAAGGCCTCTTTGAAGAGGATGAGTTCAAGCAGTTCGTCGAAGACCAGATGGACGGTCAAACAAAGAAAGATACTGAAACGACTAATATCTTTGGAGACCAGACCAGTGAGACTGATGTTATTGAATAGCCTAAGGAAAGAGAAACCATCTACAAGAAGGTTACGATTGAAAAGCGTGAGGTTTCCAACCCCATTGGCGAAAGCAAGGCTTATCTACTCATTGTTGGCGTGATCCTTATCGCTACGGCTATGATCATGGCCATTTTCTGCCTCATCAGGAAATGCAGCAACAAGAGTGTCAATATCGCAGAGTCTGTTCAGAGAGCCGAGCGTCAAAAAGAGAAGGACTTTGACACGATTGAGACTGCCTAGTACCAGCCTAAGGTTAACGATGCTGATCTACTCGGCATTGCTAAAGCCAAGAAGGATGGCAGCGAAGCCTTGCACACCGGTCGTGACTTACTCTCACCGAGACAGCAAACTCCAGTCTCTATGGATAGTCTCGATGTACCACAATCTCTGCGCGACTAGCCAATCAGGCAGTCAACCGGAACTTCTTTCGACCGTTGAGCAGATTCACGAAGATCTTCGTTCAAATAATTAAGTGAAGCCAAGACATTGCAGGAAAGACCATTTTGAGATTCGATACGCCAAGAAACTATGATCAATTCTACTGTCCACTTTTTGCTTTACTAGCTAGATGCATTTACCAAGAAAAGTTTACTTTCCCAGATCTATTTTTATATTTTCATTTCATTTACAAACTCATAATTATAATAAAACATTGCACAGATGGGGTTTTGGGGTTTTGGGG
>Ga0208544_10002584_pt1 | contig 11675 bp, 13 predicted proteins | sample DEB08_DNA_9_FD_184526 | JGI IMG/M metagenome (GOLD analysis project Ga0208544, IMG submission 184526) | Aqueous microbial communities from the Delaware River and Bay under freshwater to marine salinity gradient to study organic matter... | ecosystem: Environmental > Aquatic > Marine > Coastal ...
GACCGAGTCAACTTCATCTTCATTACCGAAAACAGTGTTACCAAGCACACCCCCTTCTGGTACAATCCCATTTAGGATATCACGCGCATGTTGAAGAGATTTGGTGACCATAGTATGAAACAGGGTAAACAGATGAGAGGTGTGGGGGGTGCAAAGAAGAAAGAATGTTTGACAGAAACGAATTTCAATGAAATCAAAAGTTTGATTCAATACGTCAACAATGTGCTGATGCCACGGATAACAAAATTGGAGTCACAGGTGACGGTACTTACAAAAGCAGTTGAGATAAGCGGCGTGTCGGTTGGAGCGAAAAGGAAACGGCTTTTTAGTCTAGATATACCTGGTGGTAGTGATTCGGACGATAGTGAGGACGAGAAACCGTTTTATTAGCACGCATTTATATCCTAATTATATATCATATTTAGATACGATCTACAAAGGTCGGTCATAGATTTAAAAACCGTTGAATAATTTCTAACGTAAAACGAGTATCGGATCGTCCGGTAAAAATATAACAAAACCCTAATTTTATACGATTGGCTTTCATTGTGTTTAGGGTGTTAATTACCATTGTAAAAAGTGTCACGTAATCACGAAACGACAAACAAAGGCATAAACCAATCATAAATCAAACACATGCATCTCATAAATCATTATTTCCATTCACCCGCCACCTATTTATCCCCCCTTCACTCAACCATGAGCCAATCCACCGCACAACCTGTGCGTGATCAAGCCAATACGGAAGGCATTTACGAAGATGTACCACGACAATTGTCGCGTTTGTCAATAAAAACTCGTACTTCGACTTGGCAATCCAAAAACCAGACCGCTGCATTCAATGTCTGGTTACAACGGGGTTCCCCGGAAGGGTCTACTCCCGCCGTCAAGGTTGATGGTGCAACACTAGGCATGGTGGGTAAATCACAGGAGAAACGACGTGGTCTTGATGTGTACCAGTACAACGCCGGATCTGAAGTCGTCGCTGCCGTTAAACTGGCCATTGGTGTCGATGCAGTTACGCAACCGAAACTCCGAGAGTTATTGGTCGGGGCGCTCAAACAACTCGTTGATATGAACGATCCAATCGCAAAGAGCCGGTGGTTCGAGAAGACATTCAGCGAAACTCTAACCGATGGGACCAAGGTATTCCGTGGTACATCTGCATTGACAACCCCAACCGAGTTCATTGATATGTCGCTACAAGAAGATGCAGTGTGGGATTCTCCTTCGGCTACATTTGCGCCGTTCCTTTATGGACCAGAGGACGACGATACCAAATGGTACATCAAGACCAAGGTCAAGGAAGACGCGCAAGTATACCTGTACACCAACAAAAAGGGGTTTACCGAATTCCCCAGGACATCCGAGGACGGGCAGGTTGTCTACCCAAAAGGAGGTGTCCCGGTCAAGAACACCAACATGCTCAAGACACTACTTTCTTCCAAGTTGTACCGTGAAAAGGTTTGGCGCGCAAAATGTATTTTGAAATTGACTGGTATCAGTTTGAAATGCGCGTCTAGTGGTACCAATTCTGACGGGACTGTGGTATATTCCGTGTACCCGGTATTTTCATTCACGGTGCCGACCGCAGTGGTTCTTGTCGAACACGACTCGTCTTGCGACGACGATGGTGGACTCACCGACAAACAACGCGAAATTGCGACTCGTGCAGTTCTATTTGAAGGAATGGTTTCGCCCAAACGCAAACGCAAGACTCGCGAGACGGCAACGGCGCCAATGTTCAACACACCAGGTGGCAAGAAACCCAAGTCTACCGAATCTGACGAAGACGAATTCGATTCTGAGTGTGAGGAAGCATAGAATATTTAATGCATATGTAGATGTTTGTTTGTAGTTTATCTTTACTAGCGAAGGCCACTGACGATATGTCATGTCTGTATATTACTGCTTTTTATATAGGTGTGGGGTCGATACTGGCACTTCGAGATTTACTCGCGTTAAAAAATGCATCTACCACTATTCAAAGTATTGTTGCTACTCATTTGTTCACGGACGAAGGTATTGAGGAAGAAATGAACAACGAACCGGTTGGGTCTGTAGCGTATGTCGTTTGTAATATGAAGCGACTTATGCTACTCGAACAAGTGATTGCAGAGGTGAAAGAGCTGTGGCACAAAGATGAAACAAAGATAGATTCGACGAGGTGTCAGCGGTGTAAGACACTGTACTTTTATGAAGAGAGTACGTCGTCGAATACTTGCAAACAATGTGGCCTGTCTGTGTTTGTAATTGAGAACAACCTCGTGTCGTTCCATGCGCGAAGCAGATATAACCGGAATGCCCGTCATGTGTACGCAAAACACGAACACTTTTTCCAGACCCTTTTGGACATGACGTGTACAGGTAAACGCAAGGTTTCATTGGAAATAGTACAGTATTGTAAAGCTATGCTGGGCAGGGGTAAACATATCACATTCCAAATGGTATTTAAGACGTTACAAATAGCAGGGTATACAGCGTTTTACAATATCAAATATGAAATAGCGGCAAGGCTACGTGGCGAACCAGAAATCGTCTTGTCTATGAGAGAAACCGAAATGCTTCGTGGTCATTACCGTAGATACGATGCATGTTTTCATGATTTTCAAGTCGCTAATCGAATTGGAAACCGGTCTCAAAGTGGAAGACTACGTCTTTATTGGCCCGTTCGCTTCATCATGGTTGAAATGTTTCGACTGATTGGCCGTGGTGATCTTGTGCATTGTGTCAAAGAAATCTCTGGGCCTAAACGGTTAGCCAACTACAAGTTTTACTGGACACAGTTACGTCGATTCGTCAATCATAGGAAGCCAATCAGTCGCGATGCGTATACACCAGTGCTGGTTCCACTCGGACGCAAGACCCAACGACTTACTTACTCACAGTATCGTCAACAGGAGCAACAACAGAAGCGTCAGCGGGTGTGCTCTTCTTCTTCATCTTCTTCTTGCCTTTCTTCTTCTTAGGACACGGATACATACTACTCGCCATCTTGATCATTTTAAGATGGTCTTCGATATCGGCTACAAGAAGTTCTGGGTGTGTATCATCGAACGATCGGAGCGACTTTTTAAGATGCTCGACCACACTCCTAACAAACACGCGTGAAGATTTTTGGTCCATTTTGAATTTGTTTATTGTGTTGAACTATAAGTAAATTATATATATATATTCTCTTTATATTTGCTTTACAGTTGCATCAGATAAAAAATTGTTTCTCTATGCTGCATTCTGAGTTACTCTCGACAATCCCGTTGTGCGTCGTTCAGGAAACGAAGGTCGATCTGGGTACATGCTTGCAAACCCGGCACGGTATCCACCTGCCCCAGCCCCAGCTCCTTGATCCTCACGTGCAGTTCCTGCAAGTCTGTTTCCAGTCCAGTTGAATTTCTCCATTGGAATGGGAAGAGATCTGAGTCTGGCTTGGTTGACCTCCTGGTATCCACCGTGCATACCTCCCCCTTGTCGACCGCTGCCCCCAGAACCAATTCCTCTAGCATTATTAGTGATATCGATGGCAGGCATCTCCCTTGTAGCAAGTCCCTGCTTTGTTTCGGAGCGAGGCAAGGGGAACCAATGGTTTTGTTTGATATGCTGTGTCCACCCGTCTTGTGTTCCTGTAGGTACGTCTTCTCCCATTGCTCCTGGTCCTTCTTGTCTGCCATTAAACATCCATCCCTTTTTGGATCCAATACGATTCCATTCAACTGCAGATTGTTCAGTGACTGATTTTTTCGGTAGTAGTTGTTCTCGTGTGGATGCTGTTTTACCGGTTGCTCCAATAGTGGCGTGTGCTCCGTCGTACACGTAAAAGTCTGGTACTGAATGCCGCGCAAGTCGCACAGATTCAGGAACTGCTTTACCACTGGTGAAAGCGCCAACCTTTGGGTCCTCGATAAACGGCTTAGTGACGCCATACTGATTGGTAGTCGCATATAGGCTTCCCATGGAAAACTGCGCCATCGCCCTGTCGCCTGGTACTGGGATGCTTTCCATCTCTTTTTCCTCTTCCCTCGTGTCGTTTTTGATGTCATTTGGAGCGATGGTATTGTCATCGACCGCAATACCATGTGCGTTGAAAACCATTTTAGTCTTCGATTTCTCCGTTATCTGCGTCTACGTGGGTACCTCCACCTACACCTAGACCTTCGCCGCTATTACGTGGGATATTTGACCGCTCTGGTACAAGTGAATGTGTACCGATCTGGATAGGTTGATAGAAACGATTTGACTGCACTACCTCCCGGTCGAGTGTATTAAATGGTGCTGAATTGGCCGGGAGGCCTGGTGTACCGTCGTAAGTAAAAGTAGACGAAAGGGGTGGGCCCGGCATTGTGTTTTACGATAGTATCAGATTTAACGCTAACATCCAAAGAACTTATTACCCGCTAACTCTGGGCCTAATGCCAGCTTTTTACGCACTTCGCGTATTTCGGTCATAAACGAATCTGCTGGTTGCCTATAGTCTCTACCGCGCATCAATACAAACTCAATGTTCTGTGCAACCTCGAAATGTTTAGTTTCATATTCAAAATGCATCCTGTACATGTACCCCATATTTAAACTAGAAAACAATGCATTCAGAAATACCCCTGTCGCATTGATACATAAACGAGCAAATAACAGATCTTCACTCGCACCACATCCAACCGAATCGTTCACAACGAGAATAACTGCCGACCAAAACAGAACGACCAATGTAAATAAACGGTACCTCCGTTTCAATGTGAAACCAGATGCTCGGTGCGAACGGCCGTTTTCCTGGGCATCAACCAACCAATCACGTAGACGCGCTTCGATTTCGTCTGACCACGGTTCTTCGACACTAACCTGAATTTCTTCAAGGTCTTCGAACTCCTGTTGTGACATCCTGTTGCGTGCGTCTGGGAACCGATGGACGACACCCCGGTTGAGCTCGTCGTAGTTGATTGCATCGTGTACACTGGACATATCGGTATCCTTTATGTTTGAATCAGATAAAAAATATATACGGTGACCTCGTATTAAATCTGATGTATTATTAAATACAGTTAATAATACACAGTAGCAACAGTAGTAATAGTAGACGACACATATTATAAGATGTCGACACAAAAGATCACTTGTGCGTACCATTACCATACCCTGGAGGTTGGGGGGACGACAACCACGGGCAGTTTCAAACTAGTGCCTATCCAAACAACCGGGTCAGTGGAAATTGCAACTGGTACATCGAGGGCAGGCCCACTCGTTATCGGGGATGCCGCACAAACGGGTTGCACGTGCGCGATCACGTCTGGCGCCATCACTCTGAACGCAGTAGGGGGCACGACGGGCGCAATCTCGGCAACCGGTGCAACAACTGCAACTGTGACTGCCGGGACAATTCTGACGTTGACGGGTGCCAGTTCCAACCTCACGTCGTCGACTGGTGCTACGAGCTTGACCTCACAGACCGGTACGACAATTACGGCGGGCGGTACGTCATCTTTTGCCGTGACCAGTGGAAACTTGACAGTGAATTCGCCTACCGGAGATACGCTTCTTGGGGGAGCTACGGCCGGAGCAGGCAACACAAAGATCCACGAAAGCAGTACAACCGGCACCTGTAGTATCGGCACGAATATGACAACGGGTCTGATTAACCTGGGGACAGGTGTTTCGCGTACGGGGTTGTTGAGTATTGGTAATGCTGCAGGCGATACAGATATTGACGGGAAAGATACGACAATCACATCGGCAGCGACAACGACATTGGCGTCGACGGGCGGCACGACGATCACGGCTGGAGGTGCATCATCATTCACCACGACTGCTGGAAGCGTGACAGTGGGAGCGCCGACTACTTCAATTACGTTTCTCGGGGGAATTGCGACTGGCGCAGGTAATACATTGATCCATAATGAAGGTACGACGGGTAATGTCAACATTGGTCGGCAGTTGACAACGGGTGAGATTAATATCGCGGTTTGGACAAATAATACTGGGCTCGTGCAGATCGGACAGACGAATGCAAATACAAATATGGGCGGGAACGCATACGCCGTAACTGTAAATAGTTACACGCTCACTCCGTCGGGGTCGACCAATATCGCGTCTTCAAACGTACACACGGGTGCGATTGCGATCGGTCATAAAGATGCAACGTCAAGCGTCTGTACCGTAAAGGGAGTAAATATGATGCCAGTTAAAGCAAGTTTCACACCTACGCTCGGGGACGGGACAAACGCGTTCACCACGACAACTCTAACGGGACAGTACGTGCTTTGGGGACAGATGGTAGCGGTTACAATGAAAGCGATATGGACCGGCAAGGGAAGTGCGTCGGGTACGCTTCAACTGGGTAATCTACCATTTAATTTCCCGTCTGGTGCAAGTGCTAGTGTCCAGGGTTCATGTGATAAGAAAGCATGGGCAGGTGTAGCGGGTGGTAGTATGCTTTCTGTCAAGGGTGCAATTGGCGGGAGTTATGTTCTTTTCCAGGATGCGGGTTCATCGATAGCTGTTTCAGCAGTTTCAGCAACAGGCAATATCGAAGTATCGATTCAGTATTTACTTGACCCGTAGGTTGTTGTTGTTGTTATAGTTGGTACAGGCTACATAAACTACTCAAAATCAATTCTGTCTATGTTCGTTTAAGAAATCCACTAATGTACATTGACCCGGAAGTCAGGAAATTAAATCCCAAAACATCGCTTCGCGTGCCTGATGTAGTATCGTGTGCTTTCAGATCAACCCCGTCAACACCCGTCCCGCGTAGTGTAACGATATGACTGGCGCCAATTTGAGTCGTGAAGACCCCGGACGATTCAAACGTGTCGACCTGACTCGCCACGTAATCCGTGAACGGGAACCCAGTGATCCGAATCGCATTGACTGCAGAGATATTGGTTTTTCCTGTCCAGCTGAATGTGACCGTATAATGATCCGTGTCTCCAGCCACGTTTGCCTCGTATGTACCCCTTACGGTGACACCGTCGAACTCGTTACCGGCGCTATCTTCAACAACGGGATCGAAAAGCTCAACTGCTTCTGGTCCACTGAGCCCGGCCAGTGTCTCGGCAGTCACTGATCCAGTGACTAATAAATTACCATTGATAGTCACGTCGCCTTTAATACTTGGCACAGATATTTCGTTCTGGAATTTAAGGTACCCCGGGCCCAAAAAACTAACAGGAAAAGGGGGATTGGCGAGCGTGTCCGCCAGGTCGCCATTGAGTGTAGATTCGCCCAAAGGAATATCGCGTTCGTCCGGATTGAACGGTTGGTTCAAATCACGACCGGCGGAACCGCCTACAATTACAAGTCCTTTTGAGTTATGGGATCCGATCACCGTCTCAACTAAAAGTGAATTCTTACCGACTACGATAGAATTGTTTGTAATAACCTTTGAATCTGCTTGTGACCCGACATGGACAGAATTGATCGTACGACTGCGTTTCGTACGACGCGTATTGTTGTTGGTTGTAAAAGAAGACATCTTAAATTAAAGTGTTATTGTGTTATATCCTATTTACAATACTATCAGAAACAACATCTATTGGTTCATGCCAGAAGTGATTTCTCCATTGCCACTATTGACAGTAATCACATTGAAATGTTCATGGATAACGTCGATCTGTACACCACGTGCAGCAGCCGATTTCGCCTCTGATCCAGACGCACTATCCAGTTCGACTTGATGTTCACTCCACGTTTCTGGTTTGAAATAGACCCGAAGAGTAGGGTTGTTCAAGTTCTGGAAACTAATACATCCAGTGTTTTCAAGCCGAGACGCACTCAGACCCCAGTTGATCGTGTACACATTGAACGGACGTGCATTGATTTTGCCGGTATCGTATACATCAGCGGATGTAACCTTCCCAGTGCTGCTGCCCAACGATCCCCAGTCCTTGCCCGTGCCGTTGTACATGGCAGACTGGGTTAATGCAAGCTGTGTCTTGCCATCACTTTCATAGATCACGCGGCCCGCAGCAAGTACCTGGAAATAATGAACTGGGAGACAACGAGTATGGATGCGATGCGCGCCGAGCACCTTGGCAGTGACCGTCTTACCGTATGTCTTGGTATCAACTGAAGCAGCAGTCGTACCATCTCCGCCCATATCGGAATGTTTGCGTACCATGAAATGAGTCGCAAAAGTCAAATGGTTGTCCCGCAATTGGAGGTCGACAAACCGCGAAGCATCGCCCACTATAATCCCGCTTGTGGAATTGGCCGGGTCCCTAAACGTACCACCCGAATTATTGGAGAGGATGTTCTGAGACGAGTTGGTAAATGCCATCAAGTTGGAAAAGGTTTCCTGGGTTGTATTGAACACAATCGATGTGAACCCGGTCCCAGCTGGGAATGTTTCGGCGCGCAGTGCACGGTAAGCGTCAGTGTCTTGGATAATGTAATCGCAGTTCAGCTCGACTTGGATTGAAACGGATTCGCCAAGGTTGTCGACATCTGGGAAAGCAAATGTAGTCGAACTATGGGCGTATCCGGCTTCTTTGTAGTACCCTGGAGTGCCTACAAAGTTGTTTGTGCCAAGGGTTACACTTGCCGGCGCGTCTAGTGGAGACGAAGTACCTTGAATATGACGTAATTGGCGGTCGCGGACAGCAGTTGCGATGGAATATTCGATCGGAACAGTGAATGCGTCTACGTCAGTTACAGCAGACCCGAGGTTAGCCGTCCCAAACTCCTTTGCCCCTGCGGCGGCACAGCCCGTAGTGTCGTTGACATTCTGCATTGTAATTGTTGTAGTTGTTCCGCTTTTTGTATTCGTTGATCCGAGAGTGGTCGATTGATCCCATGCAATCTGTCCGGCTGCTTCAACAACATTTACTCGTTGCAGTGTCCCGCCCTTGTTCGCTGCTGTTACAGCAATCAACGCCGGTACGTTGTTCAAGTCCCCGATGTTTCCGTAATAAAACAGTTCGGACGGTGCACGGAACTCAATGTCGATGTGCACTTCCTCGGAAAAATTCACGTCAATTGCGTTGCTAATGTGTTCGTTGAAAAACATGAATAAAGGAATAGCCATTTGGTAAGTGACATACGGAGCATAGAAAGTATCGTCGACATTCGCAGACATAATATCAACTGGTGTGGTGGACCGCATAACTGCTTCTTTCATTGTATCGTCCATCTGAGAGAAACGGGCCAAAAGGTATTCACCAGTTGCGCGGAAAATTTCGCGAGATTTAGAGGAAACAACGTAAGATTTGATCATGTTCAAACCCAACAACCGGTCAGCATATACACGGTCAAGACGGCCACGAGCCGTGTTATCAGCTGTGTTTGTGTTGAGCAAACCACCTGTGGTCAATGTTGTTTTGGCATAACCACGGTCACCAAACTTGAGGTATTGTGCATCAGTTGGTTCTGTACCGGGGAGATTAAATGCAACTTTGACAGTTGCGTCTACAAGTGAACCGATACGTGGCATATTAAAACGAGCCGTGCGTGTTCCGTTCCATCGGTCAAGGTTGTTACCCCAAGTGGCCGCTGGCGTGCGGATGCGTTGCTTGGTTTGGTTAACTACGGTGGGACGTGCTTTGTGCAACAGCGGGTTGTATACATCCAGGACATCCTGCATGGTGTTGAACAACGCCGAGTTGCGGTTGGCCTCGATAGAGAGATCCATGGTTGTAACGGATTATTTTAGTGGACAGAACGCGAACCAAAATACAAAGGCAACAATGCATGTGTAGTTGTTTTAAGATAGCATCAGATATAACGACTACTTCGTCTTTTTCCTACACTCTACTTCGTTCACTTTCTCCTCTGGATCCGTACCCTTGCGCTTGTTGCCAAGCCCCCAACGACTGTCGAGTACTTTCTGGATATCTTCTTTTGCGTCGAATTTATGCATCAAACTACGCAAAATAACCGCTTGTTCCTCCCTCGGTTTCTGTGTAATACCCACTACCCCCGTCTGTATGCGCGCCTTCTGAAGCATGTCCAGTAGATTGTCCATCTCCATCACTCCCCTCGACATGTTGCTCTTTACTACGGAATTGGTCATTTTGGAACGCCTCTAACAGAGATTGAGATTTGGATTTTGGTGGTGGTGGCGGCGACGGTGGACGGAGAAGATACGAAACAATCAGAACAGCAACAGTGACAGAAAATACATTAATTATAATTATACGACCCAACATTTCTTTTTAAAACTGTATCAGATACAACAACTACTTTATCTGGCCAGTCCGGCCGCTCCATTGTCCACCTCTAGTTGGTGCCACTTCCTGTAAAGGAAACTGATCATTGACTACTCCAAATTCGTTTGCAATATTGTACGGGTTCCCGGACGCCAACTGTCGTAAATCAGTCACTGCAATCGGCGCTTTACGGACAATAGGTGCAAAATGATCAACAGCCGGCCCGCCTCGTCCAGCAGACGAATTGTAGTTAGCCGCCAGTGCTTTTTTCTTCTGTTTCTTGTTTGGGGTGATCTCGTTCTGGCTTAGCTGGTACACTGCTGATCGCGTCCCCGACCGCGGGTTCATCTGCATCGCTTTCTCCACGTACGGCTGCAACTTCACCCCCGGTGGTTGAGCCGGACTTGTCGACAAGATCACTTCCTTGACCTGCGCTTTGGTCGACGCTCTTTTCTTCCTTGGACCTTTTATTACTTTCACTGCCGGAACTGCTTTCTTGCGTCGGACTGGTTTTCCTTTTAACGTTGAGCTTTTCTTGGCCGCCATCTTGGACGTTTTCAATGACTGGTTCGGTTTCAATTGGTTCGGGTACTTCTCCTTCTTCGAGAACAATAGAATCAACAACAGGAATGACAGGGATGATTGATCGTTTATATAAACTGTATGTATCTCCTACCGAGATTGGATGGCTGGTTGGGCCAGAGAAATTTAAAGGCATCGTCACACACTACAGTTTCCAATTTATAATTACATCAGATACTATTTGATCTATCTACCCGCACATATCATACAAAGAAGGACGAGACCCGGTTGTCGGTTTACCCGTAGCCTGTCCGATCTTGAGTCGTTTCTCTACTTCGTCGCGAGACAGGAAAAAACTTCTGTCGTTCTCCACGTTGTTCGCCAATGTAGCTTTCTTTTGTCGTTTACGTTCTTCTCGGAACAGTTTCCATTGCACTTTACCCAACTCGTACGTGGGCACAACTGGAGGCGCTTTATACTTGAAACAGTAGTCCTCGAATTCTGTAAGATGTGGTTGTGTTAAATCGATCCCTAGGCATGCATGTTCATCCTGGCACACAGACTTGACAAACCACATACTTTCTAGTTTAGGTTTTGCCAAGTACCATGTCGAGATGCGTTCCACGTCCATCACGTTTCGAGGGAGAAACGTGATCACGAAGTCACTGTTCTGACGAGTAGCAGGATTCAACCCAGATGAACCCACTGCACTGTACCCTTGACTCAAACAGAGCACACTCAGTCCGTAATGACGGCCAAGTACAGGCAACTCAGTGAACAGTTTACTGTATCGGACCGCTTTTTCGTGTACGAAATCATCAAAGATGATCAATGTTCGATTGGGTTTCATATCTCTCTTGTGTTTACATTTATTGTTGTGTTCTTTCACCGCCTTTTGCCGTTCGATAATGCGAGACAAAGCGTCTTCGTCGAATCCTCCAAACTTTGCTTCCGGGCGAATCATTTCGAAATCTAGTTCACCCACCTCACCCGTGTGAAGATTCGCCGTTGCACTAAACA
>Ga0208544_10002585_pt1 | contig 11673 bp, 10 predicted proteins | sample DEB08_DNA_9_FD_184526 | JGI IMG/M metagenome (GOLD analysis project Ga0208544, IMG submission 184526) | Aqueous microbial communities from the Delaware River and Bay under freshwater to marine salinity gradient to study organic matter... | ecosystem: Environmental > Aquatic > Marine > Coastal ...
ATAGCTTTTTATGATAAGAAAAATCTTATCGTAGAGAATATATCTCAAGACGATATTGTAGAGCAAATGCCAAAGCTATGATGAACGATCAAAGTTTCAAAGTATGCTGAGTATCAGACTCAAGATGAAATCTATGAGTATATTTACAATGTTTCTCTCGCTAAGAGTGGTAAATTTAACTACTGAGTATCTTTGTTTGGAAAAGAATCTGATCTCAAGAAAAAACTTATGGTTATTAAGAAGTTCTTAAAAGAAAAAGGTGTTTGATCTCGTTTTGTAAATCAAGACTTTAGTAACATGTCTTCTGCTATTATTAATGGTGAAAAGCTTGTTGAAACATGAAGTGACTTTACTGTTATTAATACAGCTGAAACGATCTATCTTGGACAAACAATTTGGGTACAAGACATAGAAGCCTACTCTAAACGAGACTATGGAAAGTCACGAAATATGGAAATAGGTATGTTGCCTCCAAAGCTTTCTCAAATCATGATTAATCTATCTGGTTGATCAACTATCTATGATCCATTTTGTGGGCTTGGAACTATTCTGATTGAATCTCAGTTTATGTGAAACAAAGACGTCTATGGGAGTGATTTTAATCCAGAGATGATAGAAGCTACACTCAAAAACACGGGGAGTAGGAATGTATTTCTGCTTGATGCTCGAGATATAGCTGACAGCAAAATATTTCAAAATAGTATAGACGCTATAGTAACGGAAGGATTTTTATGAGAAATAATGACCAAGAAAAATATCTCGCAAGAGAGAATAGCGGTTCAGAAAAATAATCTCTCAAAACTCTATGACAAGTTTTTCTCAGGATTACAGAGTGTTTGATTCAAAGGAAACATAGTAATTAGCTTCCCATTTTGGGAAGCCGAGAAAAAATACTTCTATTTCACTGAAATCTACGACATACTCGAAAAATACTGCGATATACAAGCTGTTTTTCCAGAAGGTCTCGGTCTCTTCCCTACTAAGTCATGATCTCTGCTCTACAAACGAGATAGTCAGCTGGTATGAAGAGAGATATTTAAGCTAAAAATAAAAGCTAAATAATTATTTAGCTTTATTCCATTCATGTATTCCACCTTCCAAATCACAAACCCAACTAAATCACAGCTCTTGCATAATATTTCTCGATGCCTCAGATCTCTGCCCATGCCAGCAGTAGATCAGGTATTTTTTTGTGGTATCTAGGTCTGATAGTTTTGACTTAAAAAACAGCATAGAATACTCAAGATGAAGTTGATTATCTCTAATTTGCCCATATTTTTCTCGTTCTGAATCTGCCCGTACATCAATAAGGGTGTATTCAGGATCTTCCAAGAGTTCTGCAAATTCTTGCCTAGGGAGTTGTTTGAACATAATTTATTTAATTAATTCTCATTTTAATACATATCTATCTAACTCTGTAATTTTCACTTTTACTAAATCTCATACTTTAATTATTCTTCCCTTTTCAAGGGAAGTACTCGAAGATTCATCTGAGAGGGAGGGGTCTTCAAAAAATACTTCTTTAAAATTTCTGGTTCTTCAATAAAAATATTCATCTTTCTTTCATGCAACTAGCACTTCCTCTTCCCTACCGAGCATGAGTGCATTACGAGTCGTGACACTGTCGAGTAACATATCATTGAGTGTATGCCACCGAGAAGCTTTGAGTGAATCTGGAACATCATCTGGATATATCTTTGAAGCAATCGTTCACTTTCGAACACTATAGCGGGCAGTGAAACTAAAATCAAAGCAGCAATCTATAAATGCTTTTTTGGTATCCTCAAACATTTCATCAGTTTCTCTGGAATATCATACGATGATATCTGTAGAAATACTAAAGAGAGGATCTTTGCCTCGTAGGTAGTCTACTATTTTTTTAAAGTCGCTGTAACTATGACGCCTATTCATTTGCTTGAGCATTTTGTCGTTTCATGACTGAAGAGCAAAATGAAGATAGTTACACAGACTTGGTAACTCAAAATGAGCATCGAGTATATCCTGAGTCATATCATGAGGATTACTCGAAGTAAACCTAATTCTATCAAGTCATTCTATAGCATCCAATCACTCGAGCAACTCTCGAAAAGGAGATTTAAAGTGGCTCTTCTCCCCTTTAATAAAGGGGTCGGGGGAATTTACCCAACTACTGGTTTCTTCATTCCAGAGTTTTTTGTCCACAAACTGTTTTCAATAACTATTTACATTCTGTCCTATTAAATTTATTTCTAATGCTCAGCTTTTTACTGCTTCTTGAGCTTCTGATATAATGTCAGCCATAGATCGAGAAATCTCTTTTCATCTGGTATAGGGAACAATACAAAAGCTACAGTAGTTGTCACAACCTGTCTGAATAATTATATTGACCGAAGATGGGTTATCTCTATGCTGAGTTTGTTTGAGATAGTCATCAAACTTGTCATCTGATCCTATTCTCTCTCATAAAATATGAGTCAAAATATGAGGAACATATTTAATTTCTTCAATCCTAAATACAAAATCTAGATTATCACATCGTGGAAACAATCCATCATCATAGTTAAAGATAGCACTCTTGTCTTTCAATAAATTAATTTTTTTAGCCTCATTTTTATCTCTTTTGATAACTTGGTCCTCATTTCTCCCATTGGGAGAAAATTGTATGAGGTCTGGGTCTTGTTCCAAATACTGCTTTCCAATACCTGTTTTTCGAACCATACAACCAGTTACTCCAGAATATATTATTTTATCTGGATTGGCTTCATTATGCTTTTTAATTTCTTGTAACATACCAAACACTCTATCTTCTCATTTTTGACGTACACTACAGGTGTTGAAAATAACCACATCAGCTGAGAGTAGGTCAGGTGCTCGAACAAAACCAGACTGTAAAAACATCATACCGATTTTTTCACTGTCTGCCTGGTTCATAGAACAACCAAATGTTTGAATAAAGTATTTTTTCATATTATTTTGATGAAATAAGTGCTCGAATATCTTTTACGTCTTGGTACATTTTTTCTTCTATCTCGTCCATAAATCTAATATAGAGCTTTGGTGTGATGATCTCTTTTTTATAGAGATCTTTGAGCACTTGTTCTTCTAATTTGAGTATAGATTTACTGATTAGGTTTGAATCAATACAATGAATGGTTCATTCATGCTTTGCAAAAATAGCCATTCTTTTTTTATCTGCTTGCTTGTTAAACCCAGCATATAGGTCTATGATATCCTGAAAGATAGTTTTATCAAATCAGAAATCTATCTCTGAGAGTGCTTTGAGCTCTTTAATAACCTTTCTGGTAATAATAACTCTCGATCTATTTCTAATATAGGTATCGGTTTCGCTATTATGATTTTTATAGAGTTTTATAGCAAGTTGAGAAAAGATATCATAATCACATCATTCCCCTGATATACTTCGCAGCTGAATATCTTCGTGCTCGAGTCGCTCTATTTGTTTTTCTATTTTTCTAAATATATATTTGAAGTTTTTTTCATCAAGCTCGTTATAATAAAACAACTCTTTCAAGTATTGTTTCTCTATTCATAGTGCATGCAGAGAGATAGCTCTGTGGATGAGATTTGAAACAGCTTGTTTATCTCATGATAATATACTTTTCATTTCTCATACTGAATTTTTCAGTTTATTTGAGTATTCTTCTTCTAGCTTGAGATATTCTTGTTTCGTGATATAGGCTTTTTTGTATGAGCTTCGTAGTTTTTGTAGTACTTTAAATTTACAGAGTATTTTTCACTCTATATATTCAAATTCTTCGAGTGTATGCAGTGAATCTAGCTTGAGATATCGCATCAGCACAGAGATAGTTGGAGCTTTGATGAAAAGCGTAAACATAATACTCCCAATAGTGAGCACCAGTAGGAAATCTTTTATAGAAAAGTCATAAGCCCAGCCAACTGACTGCTGAAATGCTATCATAGCCTCATAATTAAGGTCTCATGGTCCGGGAATCAATAGTACCATCATGAGTGCTAGAGCTCATCGTAAACTTCACCACGAGAGCAATAACTGCCATGAATTTGGTATTCTCTCTTCAAGTTTAAAGCCATTTATAATCCCTATAGGAATATATATACTTACCACTCTCGCAAGAGCTACTACTATAATAGAAATAGAGATAGGAATAATGAGTTCAAAAAAGGATGCTTCAACAGATGACAAGATAAGTCACATAAGTATGAACACAATTGAATTGGATACAAAAGCAAAAAATTCCCAAAATTTTTGCATATGTGCTTCTACCCTTGGTGAAATCTTATAACGTCCATAGTTTCCTATCACCACACTCGCTATAACCGTTGATATAACTCCAGAGATAGGCAAAAAACTAAAATGATGCGTGATAAGCTCAGCAGAAATAAATGTAATATGAGCCATAACCATGGTCAGAACTATCTCGACTTCTTCATGGTTTCGTATGTATCAAATCATCTTTGAAAACAGTACTCACATAATTGCACCAAAGGCTATTCATCCAAAGAGCATAGATGCAAATTTTCACGCTCATACAAGATAAGTTGTTCCTGTAATATCTAGACTTCACTCAATGATTATTCAAAGCAATATAGCAAATATAGCTACCGCAGTTCCATCGTTAAACAGAGATTCCCCCTCAAAGAGTATAGTGAGTCTTCGTGGAGCTCACATAGTTTTAAATATAGATAACACAGCTACAGGGTCAGTCGCTGATATTAAAACACCAAACATCAAGCAGACCAAAAATGGTATTTCAAAACCAAACAGAGGAAGAATATAATAAAGTCCGGTCGCACTCAGTCAGGCAGAGATAAGGAGTCCAACAATAGCCAGCATACTAATTGATTTCCAGTTTTGTAGGAGTTGTCGGTAATTTATATTATAAGCTGCTTCGAATAACAAAACAGGTAAAAACACCATAAATAATATATTTGGAGTCAACTCAAAGTCATTAATAAAGCCAAAGATAGGAATATGGGACAATGGAATCAAAAATAAACCTACCAATACTAGCAATACTGTGTAGGGGAATTTTATCTTTTTACTCAGCAGATAGGTAAAACTACTCACTATAAGTAATACAAGTAGTGATAGAGTCTGTGTAACAAAAGTAACTTCGGGCATGGAAAAATTAATAACTTTTTAAACTAAAGAATTTTAAAAAAAAACCTCTATTTTGCAAGAGATTTTTGGCTTTAAGTATGTATTATTTTTTATTCTGGTAGGTGTAAAAGTTCACATCAAGTATCCTTTATGAAGTTTTCTGCTTCATTTCAGCTATGGTGTTTATATTTCTCTCTATATACTATCTTTTTTATACCAGCTCATATTACAGCACGAGTACAGTCAAAGCATGGCTGATAGGTAGAATACAATGTTGCTCATTCTACTTTAATACCATTACGAGCAGCCCAAACAAGAGCGTTCATTTCAGCATGTATCTCATACTTATATGACCAATCATGGTGATCTGAGCTATATTCTCATTTCCAATAGTCATTACAATTGGTATACCCAGCAGGGGTCCCATTATACCCGGTTGAAAGTATTCTATTTTCTATAACTAAAACAGCTCAAGTATGTCGAGAGACACATTTTGAACCCGTGGCAATTTCATATGCGATATTGAGAAAATTTATGTCTTTTAACATGTTTGGTGTATGTAAAAAATTATTCTGCTGTTTCATTATTAATGACTCACTCTAGATTTTCTTTCAGTTCTTTTCCGTCATCGAGGAGCTCTTTTGCGCTATCTATTTTATCTTGCACTCCATCTATCACTTGCTTTGTTTCTTCATAGACTCATTTGGCATCGTTGTATATATCTTGCGCTCATGAGAGAGTTTTTCTAGTCTCATCGATAAAGTTTTTCGTGTCTTTGATTCATCACTCTACTGTGTTTTTAGCATCTATCGCTCATGAATACACTTTATCGTAAGTGTCTTTTACTTCATCGAGACTTGGAATATCAGTAGAAACTTTATCTACGGTTGTCTTTGCTCAACGAATCTTATCTCAGAGTCAATCAAAGCCAAGCCATCACTCAAGGGTATTAGAAACTCCAGGAGCTTTAAATGTAATTACTCAAAAAAGAGTCAGCAATATAACAAAAACAAGGAGTAATTTTTTTATAAACATACATATACATTAAAAAAAGATATATCTGAAATATATCTTTTTTTGCTAAAAAATCAAGTTATTACTCTCCAAATAGGTCTTCTACTTTGAGATCTTTTTGCTTGAGATTTTTATTGAGATCAACTATTTGCTCATCTTTCATTCTGTTAGATGGAGCATTTTGAATATGAACGTTTCATCCTACTAGACCTTTCATTTGAGAGAGTTTTTCTTGTAGCATACCCAGTTGTTCTGATCAAATCTTCATGTTGCTTACATCTACATTCATAACCTCGGCTTTGATCATAGAGTGTTTTTCACAAGCAGGGCAGGTAATATCTATATTTACACTGGTTCCAGCTGCACCTATAATATCAAGAGATTCTTCTCCAACATTACTGTTACAAGAAGGACATCTATAATTAGAGGTCACCGAATCAATCATTGTTTTTAGGGCTTGGTAGTTCATATATAGGTATTACTGATTAAACTTATACATATTTTATCACAATTTTAGAGCTGGTTCAAAACTTTTGCTATTCTTTGTCTTGACTTTTCTACTCATAAAACATAAATCATCTCGAGTGCGCCTGGTGAAAACTGTTCTCCAGAAGTAGCGACTCGTGCTGGCCAAAGAACCTGACCGTTCTTCATTTCAGCTGCCTTAATTCCTTCAATAAATGCTTGTTTGACTGCATCAACTGAGTCGTAGTCACTTCCCTGCTTCTCTAGAATATCAAGCGATACCTGTAGTGCAGCTTTCGCAGCTTCTAGGTCTGGAACTTTCATCTTAGCATTGAGCAGTACTTCATTGTCTACAGATATATCGTCGGAGTAAAAGAAAGCCGTGAGCTCTTCAAATTCTGAAAACTTTTTCATCTTTGTTGAAAGCTCTCAGAGTATCTTTTTATTATAGGTCTCATCAAAACCTGATATTTTCTCAGCACATGCTGGATTATATCTTCGAAGATAAGTAAGAAGTTTATTATACAGGTCGTCGATAGGGGTGTTTTTAATATAGTGAGCATTGAAAAACTCGAGTCGCTCTATATCAAAAAAGGCTCCAGCTTTATGAACCTGTGATAGGTCAAAAGTCTCAATAAGCTCTGACATGGTGAAAAATTCTTCGGTTGTTTTAGGATTCCATCCCAGTAGTGCAATGTAGTTAATAATAGCCTCTGTAAGATATCATTTTTCTAAAAATATTTCTACGGCTACATCACCGTCTCGTTTTGAGAGTTTTTTCTTATTGGCTCCAATAAGGGGAGGGATATGAGTGAAGTTTGGTTTTTCCCAACCAAATGCATCATAGAGCAAGATATGTTTTGGAGTAGAGGGGATCCATTCATCACCTCGAATAATATCAGTGACACCCATCAGGTAGTCATCGACTACGACAGCAAAATGATAGGTAGGAAAACCATCTGATTTCATGAGTACTTGATCGTCTACGTCTTTTGAGTTAAATTCTATTTTTCATTTAATAGTATCTCTAAACACTATTTCTTGATTGTCTGGAACTTTTAATCTGATAGTATGACTGCTTCATTTTGCTAGTTTTTCACCCACTTCTTCAGCAGATAAAAAACGACAACATTTATCGTATTTTGTTGGGAGCTTCATAGCGGTTTGTTCTTCTCGTAGTTGTGTGAGTCGTTCACTACTACAAAAACAATGGTAGGCAGCATCTTTTTCTAAAAGTGTTGCGATATGTTCTCTATAGAGATGAAGTCGCTCTGATTGCTGGTATGGTCCATTTGCACCAGGGTTATTTGGTCCTTCATCAGGAATCAATCCAACACTCGCCAATACGTTGAGCATGTTTTCAATACTTCCCTCTACGTATCGTGATCTATCAGTATCCTCAACACGCAACATAAATTTACCATTGTTTTTTTTCGCAAACAAATAGTTATAAAGCACTGTTCTCAGACTTCCAATATGTAGGTACCCAGTAGGACTGGGTGCAAATCGTGTAACTATACTCATAGGGACTTCTAGAATTACTGAATTAATATAACTATATTTTAATCAGAAATCAGCTTTTGTAAAAACTATTTTAAGCGAAATTTAAGCAAACTAAAACCTCCCAGTTTTGAGAGGTTTTGTAAGCGTTTATTTATAAGGTGTTATATTATGTTCTATACTATTTTCATTAAAAAGATTTAATATTCTTCCTAATATTATTTTTCACATTCCTGGTAGTTTCTGTAACTCTATTCACGGATATAATTGAATAATATTTTCAATTGTTATCTCTTTCTTAATAATTCATTTATGTTGATTAGAGTTAAGATCAAAATCACCTTTGATGGCTTTTATAAACCTAATATGCTCCGGGAAAGATTTTTCAAATTCATCAAGAGTCATTCAAGTTATATCATCACTAAGTTGTTTCTCATTCATCTTAAATCTAAAAGATTCATCATCAGAATTATTTAAATTATACCTTACTATGCCATTTACTTCATAATCAACATTTCATTTTCCAATGTTATTTAAAATTTCTTTACAAGCTTCATTCATTGCAAGTTCTTGAATTTCTTGAGATACGCTATGTCTATCTAAATCTTCTTTTAATTCTCTTTTCGAAAGAATATCAGAAATTGCCTTCTTAATAATATCCTCTTTAAAATCATCTGAAAAACATTTTAAAGAATCTAGATATACTAAATAATCTAGTGATTCTTTAGTTCAATATTGGTATGTATTTGAATTCATAATAAGTATAATGAGATATTTAATATAATTATATTAAATATAATTAGTTTTTTGTCAATTCAATCTCTTAAGTTGTTCTTAAGTTAGATTAGTATATATAGGTTTCATTAATAAAATATCGATATTCTTACGATTCTCGTACAATAGAGTGATATCATGAGAAATGAAATATATTAAACGAAATAAATACATGAAAAAAATAATACTTTGAGTCTTGTTGTTGGCATGATTAGCCTCATGTGGAAACAGTTGACCAAACCTGGCAGACATAGTAGTAGAAGAAGGTGAAAAAATACAGATACTGGCCCTTGGGGATAGTATAACAGCTGGATATAACCTACCACTCGCAGATTCATACCCTGCGCAGCTTGAGGCGTTGCTGGGTGATAGCTATGAGATTATAAACGGTTGAGTGAGTTGAGATACTTCTATTCAGTTACTCAATAGATTAGACCTGTATATAGAAGATGTTGAAAATATGCCCGTGTTGGCCATAGTAACGATTGGTTGAAACGATGGACTGAGATGACAAAGTCTCGAAGATCTTGAAAGCAATCTCAATACTATTGTTGAAAAACTCAAAGAAAAAGATATCGTCGTAGTGGTTTCTGGAATGCGACTCCCCCTTAACCTGGGACTCAACTATTCAAGAAACTTCAAAGCACTCTATAGTGATGTAGCCGAAAACAATGATGTATATTTCCTCGAGCATTTCCTCAAAGATGTTGAGGGATATGCAGACCTGAATCTGGGTGACAGAATACACCCCAACAAACAGTGATACACCATAGTGGCACAGAATATGTATGAATTTTTAAAAAATAAGAAGTTGGTGAAGTAATAATTAACAAAAAAATAATGATACAAGCAAAAAAACTAAATAAACACTTTAATCTGGGATCGTCAGAAGAAAATATTATCTTTGATGCACTCAATATTGAAATAAAAGATGGAGAATTTGTGGCTATAATTTGAAGTAGTGGATCTGGAAAAACTACTTTTCTTAATATGGTAGCTGGACTCATCAGCTTTGATGGAGGAAGTCTCGTAGTAAACGAGACAGAGCTCTTTGGTTTAAATGAAAATGAAAAGACTCGATTTAGAGGGCAAAATATATCTTTTATATTTCAAGACTTCCACTTGATCGATAACCTGAGTGTCGAAGAAAATATAGACCTGATTATCGATCTCAATAAACTCAAACGACGATATAGTACCGCAGATATATTAGAAAAAGTAGGATTAGGAAAGAAAGCAAAGGCCTACCCTTTTAACCTGAGTTGAGGTGAACAACAGCGAGTCGCTATTGCGCGAGCTTTTGTATGAGAGACTCCATTACTACTCGCTGATGAACCAACTTGAAATCTTGATGAGGTTAATAGTGCCAACATTATGAAACTTATTGCTAAACTCCATAAAGAAAGCAAAAATACCATTGCCATGATTACCCATGATATAGAAATAGCTAAACAAGCTGATACTATATATACCCTTCAGAAAAATACTCTTAAAAAAACCAATGTATAACAAACTCCTAAAAGCATTTATTCTCAGAAACCTGTCACTGTTTATCATCATAGTTGTATCTATGAGTCTCTCTATGGTGGGGTATTTTGTGAGTAGTAATTTAATTACCAATGCCCAAAACCTGATAGCAGGTGAAATAAAACCAATTCTATGATGAGATATTATCATAGATACTGGAAATGAATCTCGAGAAGATATTGTGAAATATTTTGAAGAACTGCAAAACAGTTGATCTATAGAATATGTTCGTGATGTTCAAATACTCACCAATATACAAGACGCTGAGTGAAATTTTGAACTCACTTCTCTGGCTTTTGTAGATGAAGGTTTTCCCTTTTACGCCAACCAGCAACTCGAAGAAATAAATCCATTTTGAACTGCAGTAGTAAATGAAGCAGCTTACAAGCTCAGTAATAATAATGCATTGACTCTCTTTGATTCAAAATACAATATAAAAGCTATTATTAAAAGTAGCGGGACAGAGCTCAATGTTTTTGCAAACGCTCGTCCACAAGTTTCACTTCCCTACGATAGTATAAAAGATTCTTGAATCTCCTGAGAAAATTCTCTACTCGAAAACAATATATACATTAAAGTACTCGATGAGAAAAATTTTGACAGCATCATAGAGTCGATAAAACAAAATAGTATTTTTGATGATGTTCGAGTACAAAATTATAAAGCATGATGAGATCGATTTAGAACGGTTATAGAAACGCTGAGTGAATTTATTAACTATATACTCATAACGTCATTTCTATTTTCAGTACTGATTATATTTCTTTCTATCGAATCATTTTTTATCTCTGAGAAAAAAACATTTTCTATCCTCAAGATACTTGGGCTGAATATTTACAAGCTTATAGTTCTGTGCTTATTAATATTCGCTCTCATATTTATGCTGAGTTTTGGTATTTCATGGGTCGCTTGAGAAGCTATATTTGCATGAATTCGTAGTTTTGATATCTCGAGTGGTTTCATACTCTACGCATCGAGTATCCCAACTGGGCTCTATCTGTGAGCTGTTATTTTAGTGGTTTCTATTCTGGCTCCACTGCTTAAGTTTATATTTCATTCTCCCCTTGATGGGCTCAAACAGAACTTTTTACAGATTTATAAAAAGTCAGAAGTAGCCATACAAGTTTGTTTAGTATTGCTGGGTATATTTACCGTATGATATTTACTGTGAAACAGTGTGCTTTGATCACTGATAGCCAGCTGAGTTATTATACTGTCTATCGTGATACTCATAGCAGTCATTTCATTATTATTGCGGCTTGTTTATAAAGTGTTTGGTGCTCGAGTAAAAGCGCAAAGCTTTATTAAATACG
>Ga0208544_10002590_pt1 | contig 11669 bp, 14 predicted proteins | sample DEB08_DNA_9_FD_184526 | JGI IMG/M metagenome (GOLD analysis project Ga0208544, IMG submission 184526) | Aqueous microbial communities from the Delaware River and Bay under freshwater to marine salinity gradient to study organic matter... | ecosystem: Environmental > Aquatic > Marine > Coastal ...
ATACTTTTCGGGGGTTCTATTAAGCATAGCCCGGCTTTGACTTTCCACGTATCTTTCGCCACGATTCTCTTCAAGCAGACGGGTATCTAAACTTAGAAATGTACCCGACTTAGCATCCCAAAAGGGTGCTTCCTTAGTAATTGTCTCCTTCTGATAATCGTAGAGCTGCCATTTCCATCCATCAGCGTCTTTTACAAAACGCTCGGTGATGGGTTGGCCATCCGTTACGGGTAAGAGATATTGAGTATAATAATGATTGAGAATACTGTCGTAAGATGGGTAATTAGGCTGAGCATTTGCGCCAAAAGCCAGCAAGGTGAAAAGAAAAATTTTCCGCATAATTTAAATATAGCCACTAATAATGCCCTCAAGATATTAATAACATGGGAATTCAGGATGCGTCTTAACTGAAAACCGATGTTTTAATTAGTTCGCCTGTAATAAATTGAGAATATCACCCTCTTGGCGCACTAGCTGATAATGCTTTTTTAAAGCCGCCAAACTTTTCGGTGAAGTATCGAATGAATGTTCGAGCGCATCTTGCGAAAGCACAAAAAGAGGTGCCCCACTAGTTGTAAAATAGGCGGCATTAAGACTATCTAAAAAAGAGTTTTGCGCCAAGCTTGGTAGGTAAGATGGTGAGCTAAGCAAATTATTGCCCTCCAAAAGCCAATGGTTAAGACTCTCATCTAAAACCAAATAAGAAGCTCCAACCGGTAAAATTTCTAATTTTTTATAATTATCCTGATGGAACTTTTGCCGATACCCCTCTGATTTTAAAGCCTGACTAAAAAAGGCGCCTACCCGTAATTCTGTGGTTTTAAAACTACCCTGCGCCAGAAAGCCCTCACCTAAAAGCAAAGCCGCCGCTAACCAAAGCAGCATGTTTTTCCAGAGATGTTTAACTGGCAGGGTCTGCAGGGCGAAAAAGAAAATTAGCACCCAATTAAGCAACACATAGTAAGTACCGGAGCCGGGTCTACTTTTAAAATACAGTAAGGCATAGAGCACCAAAACAAAGGCTTGTCCTTTTTGATGAGGCCGTAAGGTGAGCTTTTTAAGAGGCCCGATAGATATGGTTCCAAATAGCGTGAATGCCAAGGCTAACAAGAACGCTACTGTTACAAAAAAACCGAGTGAAAGAAATTGAGAATTATAATTAGCGTTAACATTTAAGATCGCCCAAAAACGAGCTAACACAATTTCTAAAGGCGAGTAGAAAAGGTAAGGCGTGAGGAAAAACAGCGCTAATAGGACTAAAAGTAAAAGTCTTTGTAAGCTATCTTTTAACGGAAATCCTTTGCTGGCCGTGGCAAAAAATGCTGACACCAACCAAAGTGCCGCGCCTAAAATCCCCACCGAAAGACGCGTATAGAGTAAGACCAAAACCAAAGATAAAGTAGCGAAACTACTAAAGCTAAAAGCTGGCTTTTCGCCTGCCTGAAAGAGCAGTAATACTAACAAGCAAAAAGGCAATAAACGCGGGGAAATTAATAGATAAATGGCAGCATATAAAAGCATGGCCTGCACCGGAGCTATGGTTTGCTTGCGCAGAAAAATGAGAATGCCCAATTTGATTAACGAATAATAAATTAAGGCCAAACTTAAGTTAGCGCCAATGGGCAAAGGATATTGCAAAAAGGCCAGCGGCCCTTGTGGCAGATGTGCAGTAAACAGTGCTTCCTGATTCGCAGCAAAATTTAGGTTTTGAACCAGTCTAATACTAGCGTCTAGCCCCCCCTTGGAAGCCGAAATCGAAGGCAGGCAGGCTAAAAATAAAGATAAGCAACCAAGCCAAATCTTCGTGCTTCAAGAGATTATTCACTGCGGCCAAGCTATTGACGACTCTGTTAGACATATTTATTAATATGGATACTCCTTTTTAAGAATGGCATAATCCTTAATTAAGCGATCTACATCTTCCGCACTGGTGCCATCGTAATAGCCACGAATGCGTTTATCGGGATCCACTAGAATAAAGTTTTCGGTGTGGATAAAGTCGGCTTCATCGCCTTTGCCTCCGCCATCGAAAATGGCGAAATAGGATTTGCGTGCTAAATCGTAAATATGCTTTTTATCGCCGGTAAGCAAATGCCATTTCCCCTTTACCGCCCCTTGTAATTCGCCATAGGCTTTCATTACAGGAACGCTATCCATTACTGGTGTTACCGAATGCGAGAGAATGATAAAATCCTCTTCCATCAATTCCTCTTGAATACGGCGTTTTTGTAAGGCCATATCCTTACAGATATCAGGGCAAACCGTAAAAAAGAAGTCAGCCATGTAAATCTTGCCCTCCACATTAGCTTCCGTAATGGTATCGCCAAACTGATTTACTAACTTAAAGGGCAACACCTTGTGGTTGATACCCACCCGCTGCAATTCTTCTGAAACCAATCGTCGGTCCAGTTCCGAAGGATTATAGATCGGTAATTTGGGCGGTGGCTTGAGAATGTAATAACTTGCCGTTATACCAATAATGAAGACGGCTGCGAGGATGCCCAGTCTTATCCAATCTGTAGGACTAAGTTTTACTTTCATGCTGCAAATTAAGAAGCTAATTTCCAATTATCGTAGGAAGGGCGTATAATTCACTTCCCAACAAAGAAAATTTATTTCCTTTCTAGATTTCAGCCTTAAGCTTTGGCATGAGCGCGATTAAAAATTAGGATTTCAGCCTTGAATATAGGCCCCTTTTAACTGCTAAGCTCTGCTTAAACTCCACTATTTATAAGTAGTCTGAGACCTAACTATAGGTCCAATTCATCCTAAATAAATTAGTTTTGAGGAAAATTTAGAAAAATGAAAAAACTATCTCTCTTTGCCCTACTATTTAGCCTTGGCATCGCTTGTCAAAACAATGCTCCCGAAGAAGAAATAAATGCTACTACAAGCGCATCTAGCGAAAGCTTGAAAAAAGAAGTGATGGACCTGCACGATAAAATTATGCCGGAAATGACCCCAATGAGTAAGCTGCAAGGCCAATTACAGGCAGCAGCGGTTGGCTCTCCTGATAGTTTAAATTATATGACGGCAGCGCAAGATTTGAAATTTGCGAAGCAAGCCATGATGGAATGGATGCGCGGTTTCAGCAGCACTTTTAACGATGATATGACCGAAGCCGAAAAAGTAAGTTTCTTAGAGACTGAAAAAGTAAAAATGATGCGTATCGATAGCCTTACTCAAGTGGCTATAAACAACGCCCAAGAGATGTATACTGCTATACCAGTTGCACAAGATTCTCTTTAGAAATAGCCTTCAACTTTAAGGTAATTGCATCCCAAAAAGCCAGGCGAGCCTCCAAAGCTTGCTTGGCTGCTTCTTGGGCCTCTTGCCATTTAGTCTCATCATTGCCACAAAGTTCGCTTATCATTTGCTCGGCCATAGGACCATGTTCGTCGCCATCAATTTCAATGTGACGTTCCAAATAATAGACAAAAGCGCTTAGTCTTCCCTCGAATTTTTGATTGAGATCTTTCACGATTTCGGTAAACAAATCGGGGATTAAATCTTCGCGGCCGAAACTAAAAGCTGCAGCCACTTCATGCACCTTGTCGCGTTTTACCACAGCATAGCTGTTCTTCACAAAGTCCAAGCAAGCGGCATCCATTTCCGCCACATTATAATGCACCAAACTTTTTAGGTTGTGACCCTCTTTGGCTTTGCGCACCAAACGATTGATGGCTTGCGTATCGGCACCACATTGTTTCATGGCGGCGAGGTACATTTCGTAATGACTGGAAGGCTGCTTATTAATATCTAAATCACTTTCCTCGGCCAAAACAATATCGTTAATGAGACGGCGTGCTATGCGATTATCGCTCGGCACCCAAGCTTCCCCCGTAGAGGTTAGCTTACGCTGAAGCGTTTTTAACAACACCATAAAATCCCAAACGGCATATACGTGCTGCTCCATAAAAAGCTGCAATTGCTCCATATTTTCCAAATACTGGTAGAGCTCATGGTTTAGTAGTTGCTGACGTAAATCTTCAATACTGCGCTTTATGCCGAGAATATTAAAATCCATCTTATTTTGCTTTTTTATAAATAGGAACGGTGGAGCAAGCTTCGCCAAACATGATACTTTTGGCCACCTCTTGCAAACGGGTGGTAAAATAAAGATAGGCATGAGGCGGAATCGGTAAATCGCCACAACCTTTTAAAATAACACGCTTATCCAAATAAGGACTAAGATCGAGTTCCTTTAAGGACTCCTCCATTAGCATCGCCTCCAATTGCTCGGGGCTACCGTACACTACTTTTTTAGCAATGGATTGTAATTTAGAGGCTAATAGCATGTATGCCCACTGCGGCACTATGGCATCGGCGCTGCAAAACAAAGCCACATAAGCCCCGGCATATTGCTGCCAATCGTGCTCTTTTAAATAGGCACGGAAGTCTTTTTCGCGTAAGATTAAGCCTTCGTAAAGCCAAGGACTAATATCGACCGAAAGCCGGGGTCCACGTGGATAGTAATCTTCTAGTGAAAGGGTTATTAATCCACTTTCGGCTACTTTGTTCTTAATCTCTTCCATGCTACAAAAAGCCTAGTTCAAGCATCGCTTCCTCGCTCATCATGTCTTTGGTCCAAGTAGGCTCGAAAGTAATTTCTACTTCCACCTCTTTTACCTCCGTTACGGTGCCCGCTTTTTGTTTCACCTCTTCGGGAAGACTTTCGGCCACCGGGCAATTCGGTGAGGTAAGGGTCATTAAGATTTTTACATCTCCCTCTGTACTTACCTGCACATCGTAAATTAAGCCTAACTCGTATATATTTACTGGTATTTCAGGATCGTAGATTGAACGTAGCACATCTACAATATCATCTCCTACCTTTTGCATTTCCGCATCTGTCATCCTTGGCAATTTTAAGCTTTAGCGCCTTGCATAGCTAGCGCATAAAATTTCATTTGTTTAATCATACTTAACAAGCCGTTGGCTCGCGTGGGACTTAGATGCTCTTTCAAACCAATTTGGTCTATAAAAGACACATCTGCAGCAGCAATATCTTCCGCTTTTTGTCCATCAAAAACTCGCACCAATAAGGCTATCAACCCTTTGGTTAAAATAGCATCCGCATCGGCAGTATAACCAATAGCATCGGCATTACCCTCGGCGTGCAACCACACCTGGCTCTGACATCCCTTAATAATATTATCCTCCGTTTTGTATTGCTCGTCGATAATTGGAAGCGACTTACCCAAGTCAATTAGGTATTCGTAGCGCTGCATCCAATCATCGAACATCGCAAATTCGTCGATAATCTCTGTTTGTACTTCCTTAATGCTTAACATCTTAAATCGTATTTACAAGGTGAACATGGCTTACGGCCAAATCCTTCTTGGTTTTGGCGCTGAAACAATCAGCGAGTTCAATTTTTTCTAAGTCGGCAATGCTTCCCGGGCGGAAATCCTTAGCAGAGATGTGCAGCTCTAACTGCTTATACAACTCCTCATAATCACTTAAGCGCCAACGGTTTTGCGGTTGCACATCATTATCTATTCGCTGCCAAGCCTCAGGGCTAAAGCGCAGGAAGTTATAGATGGTAATCGAATTATCGAGATGGGCAAAATGATCCGACATATCAATAAAATGACTCATCAGTCCATTTTGTTTAAGCACCCTTTTAAATTCTACTAGGATATTGCGTAATACCCCCGCATGTACGTGTTCAAACACATTATTACTATGGACCAAATCGTAGGTTCCATCCTCATCCTTAAGACCTTGCGCATCGCCCACCCAGTATTCGAAATTAAAAATTACCAATAAGGTTTGGTAGGAAGCTTCGGCTACCTTAATTTTTAAAAGTTGACTGATCCGCTCCGGCAAGAAGTACTTTTTTAAATGTTCGAGTTTCCCCGCCTTAAACCATTCCTGATATTTCTCAATAGTTTCCCCAAAAGACTCTTTAGTCATTAAAGGATTGAGGTCGATACTAGTACAATTTTTCGCGCCCGCCAAATACATAGCTATCGGAACCACTGGGTACCAACCTGTTCCTAATTCGAGGCTGCAAAACTGGCCTTGCGGCAGATGCGTTCTAAAATGCTTAAGGTGGTCTTCGGCATGCACCAGTTTATCACCAAAATAATCGTCGCTTAAGCGCACGCCCTTGGTAATATTTTTTTGAAACCAGAAGTTCACCTTATGGCTATTGGGTAACCACGAAATCAACTTTTGAATAATTGCCTTAAGCACCCATTTTTTCATGCCTTCTAACTTAACATCGCTACTCCTTTTTGCAGAGCCGCAATCATTTGGTCTATTTCAGATTTGGTATTATAAAAGGCAAAACTTGCTCTTAAGGTACCGGGAATATTAAAGTACTGCATAATTGGCTGGGTGCAATGATGCCCGGTACGCACCGCCACGCCTAACTTATCGAGGATCACGCCTAAATCGTAAGGATGAATATCGCCAATTAAAAAAGACACCACACTCGTTTTGTATTCCGCTTCCCCAAAAATGCGAAGATTGGGGAAATTAGCCTTCAACTCTTGGGTAGCATATTCTAAAAGCTCTTGCTCGTAGGCAGATATGTTTGCTAAACCAATTTCGTTTACATAATCAACCGCCAATCCCAAACCAATGGCTCCAGCAATATTAGGCGTACCCGCTTCAAATTTATGGGGCAGAGCAGCATAGGTAGTTTTCTCGAAACTTACCTCAGCAATCATTTCGCCGCCCCCCTGATAAGGAGGTAATTCATTCAGTAAGTCTTCTTTGCCGTACAAAATTCCGATTCCGGTAGGACCGAAAAGTTTGTGACCACTTAAGACGTAGATATCGGCATCTAAGTCCTGCACATCAATTTGCAAATGCGGTGCCGCTTGGGCTCCATCAATAAGTACCTTGGCTCCCACTGCATGGGCCATAGCAATCATTTCCTTCACAGGATTGATGGTTCCTAAAGCATTAGAAATATGATTTACCGCTAACCATTTCGTTTTAGCCGTCAATAGCTTTTGGAAGGCATCTAGCGAAAGCTCGCCTTTACCATTAATGGGGATTACCTTTAATAGGGCTCCAGTTTGCTCGCATAACATTTGCCAAGGAACAATATTGCTATGATGCTCGAGGTGCGAAATAATTATCTCGTCGCCCTCTTTAATTGAACCCTTTGCTAAAGAACTGGTAAGCAGATTTATGCCATCGGTAGTCCCTTTGGTGAAAATGATTTCCTGCAATTTCGCCGCATTTATATGCCTTTGCATTTTAGCGCGTGCTCCCTCCATGGCATCGGTAGCCAAACCACTAAGGTGGTGAACGCCACGATGCACATTACTATTTATGGTTCGGTAATAAGTATCTACTCCTTCAATAACCTTAAGTGGTTTTTGCGTAGTTGCGGCATTATCGAAATAAACCAAAGGCTTTCCGTTTACCTCTTGATCTAAAATGGGAAAATGCGCACGAATAGACTGAATATCAAGCATAAATTTATGGGGCTACAGAGCTGAAAGAATAGTTAATTCTTAAAAATTATAATTCAAAATCGAGGTTAACATTTAGCTTATTGGCAATTTGCTTATTTAGGCGCTTACGCAGAGCGGGTATTTTTACATTCCGCAAAGCATTATTAGCAAAAGCGTATAACAACAAGGCCTTCCCTTCTTTTTCAGGGATACCTCTCGTCATCATGTAAAACAAGGCATCATCGTCTAGCTGACCAATGGTGCAGCCGTGTGAACACTTAACATCGTCGGCATAAATTTCCAACTGAGGCTTGGTGTCAATCGACGCTTTATCAGTTAGCAATACATTGTTATTTTGTTGGAAAGCGTTGGTTTTTTGCGCATGAGGATGCACCATAACTTTACCATTAAAAATGCCTTTCGCATTGCCATCGTAAATACCCTTGTACATCTCATCGCTGAAGCAATTAGGTACTTTATGATCTACCAAAGTGTGGTGATCTACCGTTTGCCCATCGCTAATGATGGTAATACCATCTAAGGTACTTTCGGTATGCTCTTCCTCTAAAAAGAAGTTGAGATTGTTGCGAACGAATTTATTTCCAAAAGAGAAAGTACCCACATTAACACTAGAATTGCGGTACTGCTTAATGCTAGTACTGTCGATTAATGAAGCGGTATCATTATCGTTTTGAATTTTATAATAATTGAGACGCGAGGAGCGTAAAGCGAAAATTTCGGTAGCCGTATTGGTTAAAACCGCGCTTTCACTTAAACTCTGGTGACGCTCTATAATCGTTACCTCCGCATTTTCCTCCACTACCACTAAGTTACGAGGCTGGGTCATTATTTCATGACCATGATCGGTGCTAACAAAAAGAAGCTCTACTGGCTTGTCGGCTGTAATATTCTTTTTGATGCGAATAAAGGCGCCTTCTTTGGCAAAGGCCGTATTCACAGCAGCCAGAGCCTCATCTTTCGGCAGAGCTTTAGCGAAATACTCATCGCTTACATCTTTGTATTTATTTAGCATATTGCTAAAGGTGCAAACGTCAAAACCCTGGTGGGTGGTTTCGCTTAACCAAGAGCTGTAAACTCCGTCTACAAAAACCAATTTATAAGTATCCTGATCGCTTAAAAAAAAGCGTTTGATATCCTTAAACTCTACCGAAGTGTCTTCCTTTGGGAAGATGCGGTAATCGGGTTTCAAGATCGGTTTCAGGTTAGTGTAGCGCCATTCTTCGTGACGTTTAGTAGGGAAACCCATCTGCAAAAAGCGCTGAAATGCCTCACGACGTAATGCGTGCACGGTACTCTGTGCCTCACCGTTTAACTCGTTTTCAAGAACGAGGAAAGACGATTCTAATTTATCTTTTAATGCCTCCATTTTAAATCAATTTTTAGCAATTCGACTTAAAGGGCTGCTTCTTCCTTCAACCAATCGTATCCTTTAGACTCTAATTCGTGTGCGAGACTTTTATCGCCACTTTTCACTATTCTCCCTTGGTGTAAAACGTGTACAAAATCGGGTACGATATAGTCTAAAAGGCGCTGATAGTGGGTAATTACGATAATCGCATTTTTCTCACTCTTCAGTTTATTTACACCATTGGAAACAATGCGCAGCGCATCGATATCCAAACCAGAATCTGTTTCATCGAGGATCGCCAATTTGGGATCTAGCATCGCCATTTGGAAAATCTCGTTACGTTTCTTTTCACCGCCAGAAAAACCGGTGTTTAAAGAACGACTCAAAAAGGCGCTATCAATTTCCAAGAGACCCATTTTCTCGCGCATCTGCTTGAGCATAATATTGGCGGGCATCGGTTCTTGGCCGCGTGCTTTACGTATTTCGTTAATGGCAGTTTTAATGAAATTGGTAACCGTTACTCCCGGAATTTCCACCGGATATTGGAAGGACAAAAAGATACCCTTATGTGCTCTTTCATCGGCATCAAGGTCACTTAAATCTTCGCCTTCAAAATCGATATGACCAGCGGTAATTTCGTAGTCTTCACGACCAGCAATTACCGATGATAAGGTACTTTTACCCGAGCCATTTGGGCCCATAATTGCGTGAATCTCACCGGGTTTAACCTCTAAATTTATTCCTTTTAAAATCTCTTTATCTCCAATATTAGCGTGGAGATTAGTAATTTTTAACATAGCTTTATTTCTACAATTCTTAACCTACTGAACCCTCTAAACTAATGGCGAGAAGCTTTTGTGCTTCTACCGCAAATTCCATGGGCAACTGATTTAATACATCTTTACAATAACCGTTTACAATAAGGGCAATGGCTTCTTCCTCGCCAATACCTCTTTGCTTACAGTAAAATATTTGGTCTTCACCAATTTTCGAGGTAGTTGCTTCATGCTCTACTTTCGCGCTCTTGTTTTGTGTTTCGATATAGGGGAAAGTGTGGGAACCACAGCTGCTGCCCATTAAAAGCGAATCACACTGCGAGAAGTTACGCGCATTTTCAGCACGGGGACCAATTTTCACTAATCCGCGATAGCTTCCATTACTTTTTCCGGCACATATACCTTTACTGATAATGGTACTCTTGGTGTTTTTACCCAAGTGAATCATTTTGGTACCCGTATCGGCTTGCTGATAATTATTCGTTACTGCCACCGAGTAAAATTCCCCTACGGAATTCTCTCCCTTTAAGATACAAGAAGGATATTTCCAAGTTACTGCAGAACCCGTTTCTACCTGAGTCCACGAGATTTTAGCATTACGCTCGCAGATGCCTCTTTTCGTTACAAAATTGAAAACACCACCCTTGCCATTTTTATCGCCGGGGTACCAGTTTTGCACAGTAGAGTATTTTATTTCGGCATCGTCTAGAGCCACTAATTCTACTACGGCTGCATGCAGTTGATTCTCATCGCGCATGGGTGCAGTACAACCCTCTAAATAAGACACATAACTACCTTCATCGGCAATTAATAAAGTACGTTCGAACTGCCCTGTTCCCGCTTCGTTAATTCGGAAGTAAGTACTCAGTTCCATCGGACAGCGCACTCCTTTCGGGATATAGCAGAAACTCCCATCGGTAAAAACAGCCGAGTTTAGCGCCGCATAGAAATTATCGCTTCTTGGCACGACCGTACCGAGATATTTTTTTACCAATTCGGGATAATCCTTAATGGCATCTGAAATAGAGCAAAAGATAATGCCCATTTCTCCCAGCTTTTCGCGGAAGGTGGTTTTCACCGAGATGGAATCTACTACCACATCCATAGCTACGCCCGAAAGACGTTTTTGCTCATCTAGGGAAATGCCTAATTTAGCGAAGGTTTTCAGTAATTCTGGATCCACCTCATCGAGGCTTTCCAATTCTTTTTTACGCTTTGGTGCCGAATAAAATGATATTGCTTGTAAGTCGGGCTTAGTATAATGAACGTTCGCCCATTCGGGTTCGGTCATTTTCAAAAACTGCTTATAAGCATCTAATCTCCAATCGGTCATCCATTGTGGCTCGCCTTTTTTAGCCGAAATAATGCGAATAACATCTTCGTTTAAACCAGGAGGAACTTTATCAGACTCTATGTCGGTATAAAAACCATATTTATATTCCGAAGCGGTAACTTCATCTAGGTAACTCTCTTCTGTTTTCATAATGAGATTTAAAAATTAAACCGCGAAGCTTTCGCCGCAGCCACATGTGCGTGAAGCATTGGGATTGTTAAAGGAGAATCCTTTGCCATTTAATCCGCCGCTATATTCGAGGGTGGTGCCAATTAGATATAAAAAGCTCTTCTTGTCTACCACTATCTTTACATCTTGATCTTCAAAAAGTTTATCACTTTCCTTTATTTCCGAATCAAAATCTAGTTTATAAGACAAGCCGCTGCAACCGCCGCTATCCACTCCTACCCTTATGTATGTATTTTCTAGCACTTTTCCGCTTTCGCTAAGAAGGCTCTCCAAGCGCGCTTTCGCGGTTTCTGAAACCTGTATCATACGCTATTTAGATTTAGTCAAAATTAATGCAAAGGTAAGCAATCGCTATTCTTTATAAAATAGGCAGCGGCATTATTCTGATAGTTTAGCGATATCTTAAGAATTGATTTCCGTTAGGGTGGCTAACATTTCTAGCTTCTTGCACGCAGTTTTAGAATCTAAAAGCCCGCCACTAGCAAAACCCATCTGACTGATTAGTCTTCCACTCACTTGAAGGCAGAAGTCTTTACCCAATGTAAAAACACAGAAAAGAGCGCACCCAGAAGCTCAGCTCTAGT
>Ga0208544_10002591_pt1 | contig 11663 bp, 17 predicted proteins | sample DEB08_DNA_9_FD_184526 | JGI IMG/M metagenome (GOLD analysis project Ga0208544, IMG submission 184526) | Aqueous microbial communities from the Delaware River and Bay under freshwater to marine salinity gradient to study organic matter... | ecosystem: Environmental > Aquatic > Marine > Coastal ...
CCTCATTCTCTAGCTTGCGCTCCAGCTTTTTGAGCTTGACTTCTTCCTTCTTCATACGGAAGTAGCCTTCCTGCAAAGCTGACTTGGTTTTCTCGATCTCAGCAAGCGTATGCTTCACAGAACGAATAGGCGTGATTGCAGTAACATCTAGCGTTACGCTCATCATTTGAGAGTGCGACTTGTAGAAGTTACTAGACGCCTGCGCGATTGCAGGAGCCTTGTCGGCAATGTTAGCCAGCATAGATTTATACTCAGGCTTCGCGCTTGGAAGCTGAATGTTAAGGTCTACCGTGGCGAGTGCCGTTTCTTTTACTGTATCTTTTGGCATTATTCAGGCTTCTCTGGAAGCGTGTGAGTATGAGGCCAACCAGAGGCGCTTGGCAAGTTACGAAGTGCTTGACGGTATGTAGCCCACTCAGCCTTCTTTTCCGTGGTTAATGCAGTGTCGGATAGTTGTGTCCAATCACATTCAGCAAGAAGCGATGTTCTTGTAGACCTTGCGCTTGCGGCGGTGTCTGCATCGACACGAGCGCGATAAGCCGTTGTCTGAGCGTCAACTGTTTGCACGTTGCCATCATCGTCGGTGTATTCGGTAAACACAGGGCCAACAGAATTAACTGTGTACCATACGCCATCATCTGCCTGCGCAACACCAGACTCATAAGAATATTCATACGGTGCAGTCGGCTCTGCGGGAGCGCCTTTCAATACAGGGTCAGCACCAAGCTGATCCAGACGCTCCTTACTTATGCCCGCCGTAAGAACTGGACGGACCTTCTTGTTGCGAGTGCGAAAAGTCGTCTCAGTGACTACTTCGCCTGTTTCTCTTATGCGAATTTTTGCCATTGTAGGCTCCTTTATGCTATCGCGTAGAATATATAGTCACCCGCAGTGAAGCTGCTGGTAATCGTGAAGCCTGACGAAAGCGGGTCTATGTAGTCCGTGTTTGTTACTTGGGGAGCTTGTCCGTTAAGTATAAAATAAGGATCATTACCCGCAATTATACCGCTTGTAGAGTCCCACCAGTACCAATCTCCTGTTGAGTCTGTACGTTTCAACATAACAAGAGAAGCGCCTGACGTAAATCCACAGTCCACGTTTGTTGTTCCAGAATGCGTTACTGAACCCACCTTGGATATGCCAGCTAGTGAGGCGAAGAGGTAGGCTATGTAGCTTTTTGTACTTTGATTAAGAACATTATTTGTTCCAACCGTAAAAACAGAACTGGTAGGTGTTGTATTATTAAGTACAGTAGCCCCAGAAAGACTAAATGCTGCCTCATTGCTGTTTAAATAAATTATTCCAGTGTTCCCTAAAGCAACATGATAGGATGCCCATGAATGGACTGCATCTCTACTTTTTATCCACATCATTTCTGGCGCAACAGTTAAATTATGTGATACATTTTGATTAGACCCTGTTCCCGTAAATGCAACGACATCCATGTAGTTAGGCGCACGTTTCCAGAAGTAACCTAGATAATTAGTCCCTAAACCAGTGGCATTATAGTGACCAAACTGTGTGTCTCCAAAATCAAATGCGGCTTGGTTTGTGGGTCCAGCATTAGGGGCGTTGCTGAAAAGATACCCACGAGATGCTAATCTAGCAGACCAATACCTATTATCGCTAGAGGTTTTATGGGTAAACATAGCTAGATCAATAACGTGATCTGATGTAAACGCAGGATTAGTGTTTACAGAAGTTTTAATATCAAACACCTCAGTTGCACTCGTAGGCACAGCAGTACCACGGCGAATGGCTATGTAGATGAAGTCTGTGTTATTGTCTCCATAATTAAAATTGCTTGGCAATTTAAAGCCTGTTGAGGTTAAAGCCCCGTAATCATATTCCACTTCCGCACCAGAAGTATCTGAAAATAAAGCCTTTGCGTTCCCACCAGTCGTGCTTGAAAAAGTACCACCCGTCTCCTGAGCGTTCCATCCACGCATAGTGTCAAGAATCCACCAATTATTACCACTATGAGTAACATCTTTATACAGAACCCATTGTGGTTCAAAACCTAAATTTACTTCTACATCACCACTTGCAGGATAAGAAACACTCCCACACTTGATAATATCAGCATCACCATCAGGCCCGAACTCACCGTCATTGTTGTTGTGGGCGAATAGGTAGGCAACGTAGGACTCTCCATTATTATTAACATAAGTGCTATCACCTACAGTAAATACTGTAGATGTAGGCGCAGTATCATTCCATTGACCTGCATCATCTACTCTTGCTGCTGTTGTAAAACTTATACGATAATCTTCTGGGGCTGAAGCATCTATACCCCTGTGGTATATAGACCAAGGACGAGCTTCCCCTGCTTGATATTGCTTTACTATAATACACCCCGGCACACTACCAAGGCTATGGCTTACAGTACGGCCAGCAGTCCCATTCCCAGTATAAGTCACCACATCAAAAAACTTAGGGGCTTTGCGGAATGTCCAAGAGGCTAAGTTTCCACCTGACTCATTTATGTATCCAGTCTGCTGATAACGAACATCAAACCCATTAGAATTAAACGCCGTTAAATCACCAGTACCCTCTGCGTCCGTTCTATTTGATGAAAGATATTTAGTTGTGCCTCTTTCTGTATCATTTAAAGAGTGATAATTACTTGCGCTTGACCTATCTTTTATCCAAACCAAACCACCTTCGCCATCAAGGTCAATGCCGTTGGTGATTGTTTGTGTAGAGCCATTACCTTCATACAAATAGGTGCTGAACACATCTTCTACGTTCAGGGGGAAATTTCCCGGTACAGGCCAGAGGCCCGCCTTTTGATATGCAAGCTGTTCTTCTAAAGACCACACGCCCTTCGCGGCGCTGTTTCCAAAACCCCCATCAGGCGCTGTCGGGTTCTGCGTGATGATGTTGCCAAGATAGCGTTTATCAGACATTACTGAAGTCCTCCGTGGGCGTTACCTGTACCGGCGCTATAGGTAACATTGCTTTCAGTCATATCGCCAAAGTCTGTAGCATTACCCGTTGAAGCTATTGTAACTTGCTCCATGCGATTAGTAAAATGTGTACCTCCTGCAAAAACAAGTATTAGATTGTTTGAAGCCGTCGCATAACCGCCAAATGAAGATAACATATCGCCAAAGTCTGTAGCGTTACCAGTTGATGCTATCGTAACATAATCAATAACATTGCTGTTGCCGCCACCCGACACGCACCTTGTAGAGCTTGCTCCGCTTGAAAGATTTTGACGCGCCACAGTAGCATCACCAAAGTCTGTGGCATTACCTGTGGAGGCAATGGTTATATAGTCGATAGTATTTACGGCTGAGTTTGAAATATTCCTGCCAGCGTAAAACAAACCGCGAGTCGGGCTTGATGCGCCCCCCAACTGATTTCTAGCTACCGTCAAATCACCAAAATCTGTGGCGTTTCCTGTGGATGCTATTGTAATATACTGCATATTATTATGAGCATCTGCGGATTGGTCATAACCCCCACCCCAAACGCCTCTAGTTGAATTAGATAAACCCGCAAGGTATCCAAGAGCTTTATTTAAGTCGCCAAAATCAACAGCGTTTGCTTGAGTTGCCCATGTGATATAATCAATAGTGTTTTGTGCAGTTGCGCCTACAAGACCACCGCCCCATGCAACCCTAGTAGCGTTACCTACCGCTCCCAAACCATAACGTCCAGAGGAAAGATTTCCCCAATCAGAAGCATTCCCTGCTGTGTCCATATTGAAGAAATCAATAAGAGTACTGTTAGTTTGTGACCCACCTCCCAGAATACCTTGAGTCGGCACAAACGTAGGCCAGCCCGTTCTATTCTGATACTGCGTTGAGAGCGACCATACACCTTGATAATTGGGCATTATGAAAGTCCTCCGTGGCTGTCAGAGCAACCCGCAGCATGTTCTCTACCGCCGTTAGAAAGTAAGTCACCAAAAACTGCTGCGTTTCCTGTGCTTGCAATGGTAACGTATTCAATCTTATCGTAAGATACAACTCCACTGCCAAACAAACATCTCGTAGAGTTTGCGGCTGCGCTTACACCTACTCCACCTTCATCAAGATCACCAAAATCAGTGGCGTTGCCCGTAGAGGCGATAGTTATATAATCTATCGTTTTGTCATCGCCGCCTCTGGCAGAACCACCAGCAAAAACGCCTCTAGTTGCGTTAGAAGCGCCGCCAAGCCCGTAGGCACCCGCCGTTAAGTTACCAAAATCGGTGGCGTTTCCTGTGGAAGCTGTAGTAATGTAGTCTATAACATTGCTGTTGCTATCGCCACCAGCAAAAACGCCTCTCGTAGTTGATGCACAAGACGCAAGACCCCACCTAGATGATGTCAAGTCTCCAAAATCAGTGGCATTACCCGTTGATGCAATTGTGACATATTGAATAACATTATATGTAGTTCCAGTGCCACTTTGACCCCCACCGACTACGCCCCTAGTGTTGCTTGATAAAGCCGCGTTAAACCTATTCACCGCTGCTAAATCACCAAAATCAGTTGTATTGCCCTTGGTGTTTAAAGTAATATATTGAATTGTATTAAGGTTGCTTCCAGAAAACCCTCCCGTTGAAAGTCCTCTTGTGGTGGAAGAACATGCGCCCATCCTTGTCAAAATTGTAGCTAAATCTCCAAATTCAGAGGCGTTACCTAATGTAGAAATGGCAGTAAACTGTATTACGTCACTATATCCACTTTGTGTATTGCCACCAAAGAAGTAAGCAGTGTCGCCAAGAAAAGGATTATTAGGCGTAACCCCTGCACTCGCATCACTAGGGCTAGACCACCCAAACGGGTTGATTGCCCATACGTTGAACGTGTAGCTTGTGCCGTTGGTTAGGCCAGTAACAGTGACAGGGGATGCGGTGGGGTAACCAACAGATAAGTCAACCGTATACTGATACACCGTATCGTTGTTTGGGCCACCAACATACATCTTAGTATTGTTATTTGCTAATGCAACATACCAAGGGCGAGGGTCTTGGGAACTAACGCTAAAGCTAGAAGAGGTATATGTAGCGGTTGACACATCAAAGGGCGTAGTAAGAAGGTATAAAAAGACTTTTACTGCCCCTTCGTCAACGACCAACATTAATTTACCGTCTTTTGCAAAGGCTAGGCCTGCGGGTTTTGTGCCTTGGCTAGAAACATCAAACGATTTTGACGCGTAAGATGCGGTAGATAAATTCCAAGGTGTAGACAGCGTATATTGAAAAACTGTAGCTTGGCCTTCGCCACAAACGTACATTTTTGAACCATCATCAGAAAACGCAAGGCCTCCCGGTTCTCCGCTTTCTTGGGAAGCAACGGAAAAGTTTACATTATCGTATGACGCGGTAGCCAAATTCCAAGCTGTAGATAAACTGTATTGATAAACCGTGTCGTTAATACCAAACATTACATACAGCTTCGTGCCATCTGTTTTAAAAAACAAATCATACGGATTGGCATTTGAAACCTGTGTCGCGTGGTTTAATTCAACGCTATCATATGAGGCGGTACTTACATCGTAAGGAGTGCTGAGAGAATACTGAAAAGTTTTGTCTGACGTTTGGCCTGTGACGTACATCTTAGTGCCATCAGACTTGAACTGTACGCCCCCTGCGCCCCCTGCTTGAGAGGAGACATTAAAACTTTTACTATCGTATGACGCGGTAATACTTCCACTTAACGCTGTTGCTCCAGTGTTGGAAACTACACTATAACCAGTAATAGCCGCACCGCCCACATCGCTTGGCGCAGTAAAGCTAACCGTTACCTGTCCGTCACCGCCAGAAGCACTAACCCCTGTCGCTTGGTCAGGTGCATTTAGCCCGTCTTGACCTATAAAGCCGCCTTTGCCTTTAGCCATCGGAAACTCCTAATTAGCTAATTTCTTCGTAGCTCACGATCACTTCAAGGTCACTCGCCGTGCCAGCCGTTGCCGTAATGGAAGTGTTTTCTTCAAGATACAAAGCTGTACCCTTATCAAGAACAACCAGTGAGGCGTCCGCTGGAACAGAAACAGTGCTGACCAGTGAGTACGCCGTACCACCACCAGACGCCGCGCTGTGTACGTCAACCGTAACATCACAGGCATTTGTGCCATCGACGTTAGCCACTTGGATCATGTTGATCTTAAAGACCTTGCTCGATGATGCAGCATTGCTGACCAGCGTGGTCTGAGAAGTTGATGAAAGCGCGACAGTGGCAGATTTGCCTGTGATCGTACTTACATTTACAATATTCGGTGCAGCCATTTGTTTTCTCCTTTAGCCAAACACGATTGCCATAGCTATGGCTTTACCTGTTGATATACCAGCACTACCAAAACTAATAGTGCCACTTCCGTTAGTAACTAATGCTTGACCGTTTGAGCCATCCGATGTGGGCAGTGTAAGCGCAGTTACAAAAGCCTGCAAGTTAGCGTCATACGCCAACACATCTGATCCAACTGCTACGCCTAAATTTGTGCGCGAAGTACCCGCATTCGCAACATCCGATAAGTTATTCGCAGCAAGCAATGAACCCGTAGCCGGAATCGTGGCCGTCAGATCAACAACCGCGGCTCCTGATCCAGCGCCGTCGCAGTAAATAAACGCCGTGTTGCCGTTGGCTACCGTCACGTTGGCACCGCTACCTTGTGAAAATATCGCGGACTGTCCAGAGTTGTTTTTTACAACATAGAACTTTTGGCTGTCGTTGGGAGCTACCGTAATTGTGTTCGTTCCACTTGGGCTACCTGAAAGAACCAAGACACGATACTGACCGTCCGACAAAGCCCCATCCGAGGTTGTCAAAGTATGTGTCGTGCCGGACAAGGTAATTGCACCGACACCGTTGGTCAGTCGATCCAAGATGTCGAAGTTAAGGTTAGTGGTGTTACCCCAAGTGCCGGACTCGTCGCCCGTTGCAATCTTTGTAATGCCGCCGTTTGTAGTATAGGTAGCCATGTCTCTTTACCTTTACGCTGCTATTTCAGTCCAAGTTGTATTCGGTTCTGGTTCCTCTTCCGTCCAAGCACCCCCTCCAGAAGGCGACACAGGCGTCCAAGACGTACCCGGATTTGGAGTAATGTTACCATAAACTAACACAGAACCAACCGTTGCGCTAGCACTAAGCCCCGTGACACTTAAAATCGAGTTACCTTTAGGCTCAACCGTCCCAACTCCAGCGGTCATTACCATGTCAATGTTGTTTACAGGAACCCTCTGGAACGTGCGTAGTTCGACAGGTTTTACAAGCCCTGTGGCTGCGATTCCCGTAACTTGGACATTGGGAGCATCACCTATTATGGTCGGAGCGGTTACTCCACCCGCCGCTTCAACACCCACAGCGTTTACATCTACGCCTGTGCCTTCGATGATCGTGACACTGCCGACACTTCCTGAGACCTCAAGTCCCGTCGCCGGAGCGTAGGCGTTAATAACAACCGTGACGCCGTTTACCGAAGCCGTGCCAAGCAGGGACGCCGTAAGTGTGACTGTAACCCCTGCGCCTTCGACAACAGTGACAGAACCAACCGCCATTGTTGCTTCAAGCCCTGTTGTTGGAATATTCTGCTCAGTCCGAAGTGTGACTGTACCAACATTTCCCGTGCCAGAAAGCCCAACAACACTTACGCTGTTGTTGCCTTTTGCGATAACCGAACCAACGGCACTGACAGAGCCGAGTCCAGTAACCGTAATCGAAACATTCTCGCGAACAACCGCAACACCAACTTGGCCCTGCATAGCGTCAATCGTAGATTGCTCACCGCCCCAAGATGTAACGCCAAACCCTAGTTCACCCCACCCGTTAAGAGTATGGCCCACACGGACAGGGACTGCTTCATTCCAAGCAGCCTCTCCCCATTCGCCACGACTCCAACCAGTGATATTCGCCATAGGGTTGCCCCTTACGCGATGCGGATAAGTGCGTTAGTCGCGTCTGCCGTTGGGAATACAATCTGGAAGTCGCCCGCTGTAGACGATTTGTCAGAACCGAAGTCCAAAACAACAACAGTGTCTGTCGTGCCAGATCCCGCGCCCGTGGTAGTGTTGTAAATCAACGCGCCTCGTGCAGTAATTGTGGCAGATGTAAACGTCAGGTCCGCAAAGTCTGTGAACGCAGTGGTTCCAGAAGTCGTAGGAGTTACGTTAGTCAACGCTCCGCCACCCGCAGCATACGAACCGGAATTAGCAACTTCGTTTGTAGCTGTGTAGGCTGTGGTCGCTGCGTTGAAAGAAGCACTGTTTGTGTACAGAGCCAACTTAAACGTATCGCCCGATGAGTTTGTAAAATTGTGACTACCAGTAAGCAATTCTTGCTTGAAGGAAGTACACATATAGTTTCCGCTGAAAGCCATGGTTATAGTCTCCTTATAAGTTCAGCCAGTTCGGGGTTTCCCGCATCCTTGAGTGCATTATACACAGTTGTGCGGTCACTGCGAATAGCCTGTCGCATGTAATATGCAACAAGCGTTTCGACGTGCTTCGAAAAAGCACGAGCTTGGTCTCGTATCCCTGGAGGGGCAGTATCGGAAACCGAAATGATTTTATCAACACACTGCTCCGCTAACTCGTCCGGCGTGAACCCGCGGTTGTCCGTAGTCTTCACTCCTATTACAGGGGCATCCTTATTGATATCTACCTTGAACTCAAACATTACTGTTTTGCCCTTATAGTTTTGCCAGTGCGGTATTCATCTGTGGTCTCTTTAGCTTCGCCCAGCATCTTAACGCCAATCAAGGCTTCTTGGAATCGTCCGGCGTACATTCCCATAACGTCCTGCTCGCCCTTCATGTAAATGTAGGCCTCTATCAAGGAGCCGTATAGCATTGCCATCTCAGCGTTTACACTGAGCCAGGTCGTGCCACTTTCGGACCCTGCAGTCAAACTGAGTGGACGATAGAAATAATGAAGCTCTGCAGTGTAATTTGCTCCAACCGCCGGAGCATTCGGTGTTGGTGCTAATAGAAAGTTTTCTACATCAAACACTCCATAATAGCGTGGGGCACCCGTTGTCGTATCGTCCGGAGTATAGGTCTGCAAAAAACTAGGGTCTTTAAACTCAACGAAAAACTTGTCCGCATCTGGGCCCCGCAAGCTCAAAGAAAACGGCGCAAGAAAATCTGAAGGCACTGCCAAATAGGGGTTGCCTGCTGTAGTCGAAGCTGTGGAGTTCTTTCGAAACAAACTAAGTTGTACGTTCTTTAGGATCCTCTCTTCCGCCTGCCTAATAAATAGAGGAAGGTTTGTAACGAAAGAGGTCTCGTCGTTCTCTGTGTAATCTTGAATAGCCTGTTTAAGCTGCGCGTATGTAAAACTCATGTTGTCACCACCGTTACTGTTCCAACTAAGCCTTGAGCAACCAAGTTGTCAGGGGGGCTGATACCTGGGATGTACGCAAAACCAACCGGATTCCAACCCCATTGTACCGCCCTTTGTTCCTCAAGACCAGTCTCCGGTCTCGGACTCATCAGTGCTTGAGGATCAGGAAAAGCCTTGGGCGGGAACAACTGCGGCTGTTTTGTCTCGAACTCATCAGGGCCGACCTTGGCACCAGTCCACTCTACCTTCATCTCACGAAGACGGTAACGGCGACCAGACCGATCAGATATTCCCCAAGCATTTTTTCCCGCAGCGTAAGGCATTAGACCCTCAAGTAACTCAAGCTAGGCTGGAGCTTCAACGGAGTACGGCCTTGATCCTCGTCCGCAGCACGTTGGAACTCTTCCTCATAAATCGTCTTTAACATTTGAACCCGATCAGGGGCACGTTTGACGGCCATGTAGTAGGCCAAACCCGCAACCATACAAGGGTAAAACCGGAACGGCATGTCAGTTGTATTCACCAAGTCGTCAGCATCTTCGATCCTGCGAACATAGTAATAACGAATCTGATCCGTTGAGTTTTCAGGAACAGACCAAAGATACAGCTTGGGAGAAATCTGGCGATCTAGCCAGAACTGACTTGGCCTGCCCTGCGTTGTCTTGTTTGGCAGAGTAGCATAGTCTCCACGGCTGATCCGCTGCACTTCGTAGTCTGTATTGTTTCTACGCAGGACAACGTCTAATAGATCAACAACATCGGACTCTAAACTGTATTCTTCTGTGCCTTGTGTGACGGTGAAGAACGCCTGCTTTACCGTCCACAGGTTTAAACCCCGGTTAGCCCATTCAGCAAACATCAGGTTCAAAGACCGACGCGCTGTACGAGCGTCATAGCCAGTGCGGACCTCTAATCCGCACCGCTCGTATGCTTCCTCGATGATCTCACCAACATCAAGATTGAAGTCTCTTGAACCTGAAGTTGTCATTAGTACTCCCCAGCTTTTTTAAATCCGGACATCTGAACACCAGTGTTACAGCCCATGACTTTGCCACCACCCTTGTAGCCTTTTTTAATCATGCCACCGCCCATATAGCCGTTTAACATTCCACCATTCTTTTTCTCGATTACACCGCGACCAATCAGAACATCTTTCTTAGTCACTTTGCCGTCACCACTTAGATCTTTCATAGCATAACTCCTTCAGTTATCAAAACACTCTTACCAAACCACCATCGGCTTTCCAGCTAATCCGCTTAGAAGATTTCTTCTTTTTAGAAGCTGACGTACACTGCGCCATAGTAGGACGACAGGCCGGATAACCCTTGCGCTTTTCGCCCTTCTGACGACCACAGGGCTTGCCAGTCTTGCAGTCAACCCAACCCTTCCCGTCATTCTGGGAAAACCATTTGCGTAATGAGTTGTCCTTCTTTGCCATCAGTAGTTATTCGTCTCTTTACGACGCCCCTCTATAACTCCGCCGCAGCCGTAAGCAACATAGCCGCCATCCTTCATCTTCTTCTTTACCGGGCGCTTGCGTTTCTTAGAAGATTCGCCCCAGTTTGCGGCTCCCACCTTTCGACACTTGGCTACCGCTCCGCTTGCGTATGCGCTGGGCCACACCTTGTACCGAGCTTTTACCTTCTTTGCGCAGGCGTCGAGCTTTTTCTTTTTCTCCGCCATTAGTTGACCTCTCTGGCGGCTTGGATATTTGGAACGGCATCTGCCCACGGCCTATCATAACGTGCCTTTCTTGTTGTCAATTCATCAACAGCTTCGACTAAGTGATCTAGCTTTACATTTATCACTTCAGTTCGTTTGTCTACGGCGATCAAAGTAGAAACCATCCACACGATCCCAGCAGTGCAAAGTGTGACCGCGCCACCCCAGAAAATAAGCTGTACGTTCTTGTCCATGTCTCTACCACATCTTGCACGACCAATAACGGGCCGTTAACTTATCTAACTTCTTCGTATCACACCCATGACGTGCACGAAAAGACTTCCTACGCTTGGGGTCTGACTTCTTAATGGTCATGTTGGCATCACCAAAACGAATGATCTTTTCTTTGCCGTCCTTACAAGCCTTTACAACAGACTTCTTCCCGCCAGAAATCTGGCGCTTTGGCTTGTTGCATTTCATCTTGGACTTGTCGATCTTAGCCATAACTACTCCACAATCACTGATATGGTAGTGTTACTGGGAATCGAAGCGTAGACACCTTTTTTAGCTAGTATACCATCCCCAGGAAGAAATATTTCTTCCATACCTTGAGAAGTTTCATCGACTCTAAGTAATACCTTTCCTGACGCTTCTGAAGCGTTGTCGTAAAGTACGACATGCCCTGTGGCTCCTGATTCATATGTCAAAAGCACACCTTGAAGCCGAC
>Ga0208544_10002593_pt1 | contig 11658 bp, 7 predicted proteins | sample DEB08_DNA_9_FD_184526 | JGI IMG/M metagenome (GOLD analysis project Ga0208544, IMG submission 184526) | Aqueous microbial communities from the Delaware River and Bay under freshwater to marine salinity gradient to study organic matter... | ecosystem: Environmental > Aquatic > Marine > Coastal ...
CGCGAGTGCGGAGCTAGCGGCGATGCTGATCCGCAAAGCGGTACTGGCTGAGGGATGCGCCTTGCGCCCACTGGTTCTGCATGCCGACAATGGCAGCCCGATGAAGGGCGCGACGATGAAAACAACTATGGAAAAACTCGGCATCATCGCGTCTTACAGCCGGCCGCGTGTCAGCAATGATAATCCGTTCTCAGAGGCGCTCTTCCGCACTTGCAAATATCGCCCGAACTGGCCGACCAAGGGCTTTGCCACAAAGGCAGACGCCCAGGCCTGGGTGAAATCCTTCGCCAACTGGTATAACGGCGAGCACTTGCACAGCGCCATCCGCTTCGTCACGCCGAATGCGCGCCATGATCGTGCAACCTTGGCAAATCGTGCCAGTCTCTATGCAAATGCAAGGGCGCAAAACCCGGAACGCTGGTCAGGTCAAACCCGCAACTGGCAACCTGCTGGCCCCGTCTGGCTCAACCCGGAAACCGAAATCAGCGCCTCTGAAATCACAGACGCCGCATGAAATCGGCGGACAACTTGTTTGACAAACACCGCATGTGCCCAGCAATGCGCCACGCGAATGGGTGCGCCGCCCTTGCGCGAGGGTTTGGACAGCCGATTGTAACCCGAAAGACTGCAGAAAATGAAACAAGACGGCGTCCAGTAAAAAATCAGGGGCTATTCAAAGGCCCGCAGACGACAAGCCGCAACCTGTGGCATTGTCAGATCATTGGGGCCGTCACTCACTTTGCTTTTGATTTCAGGAGCGGTGGCAGATAGACAGACCGCGAGGACGGTCTACAACTCGTTTTCGTGCGGCTCCGTAGCTCAACTGGATAGAGCAAGGACCTTCTAAGTCCGAGGTTGAGGGTTCGATTCCTTCCGGGGCCGCCATACCGTGTTGCTTTGCCAATTGGGCATAAGTGTGCAAATCGTGGTCCCTGCGTGCAAATGGCTGTCAAGAGATTTTATGTCGTTGAGCGATTTCAACCGCCATGTTTTTACATAACACATTGTTTATGTTAACAATATTTTGGTGAATAATCATGTTAGACACCCAAGCGCCGTCTTTAGGACAAAAGACGGTTTTTGATCAAATCACCCACGCCGGAAGCGAGTGAATACGCGACGGACGGTAGCCTGCCCCTCGGCATCGAGCGCATAATCATTGGCAAGATCGGACCGGTCATACAGTCCAAATTCGTCCGACGACCGGGCAAGCTCGTAGCCGGAAGCGTCGAGCCAGATAACTTCGGATGCACCGGCCACCGGCAGGACATTGTAGCGTTTCATCGCGCCCGTCGTCCCGGTCAGCTCGGCCTCCTCTGGCGCAGCCTCGGCACGCTCTCGTTCGCGGGCAGGCAGGCTCCGTTCCCAGGCCAGAAACTGTTGGGGATCGATCAGGTCTTCTGAGGTCAGCGCGTCAATCTGCTCGCCGAGCCATGCCTCGAATACGGGCCTCAATGCTTCGGCATCCTCGCGCGTTTTCGCGCGTCCCTGCGCCAACGAGAAAGCTACAAAGGGGTCGAGCGTTCCCCAGCGCAGCAGCTCGCGCGCCCAGAAGCCGAACCAAGAGAGTCCCGTTGTGGCCTTCCATTCGGCAAGTGACGGAACGGCGAGCGTATCACCGGCACCAGAAGTCCATTTCTGAGCGACGACCGCGCCGATCGCTACCCCCAGACGAAACTCCAAATTGTCGGCGACGAAACGCTGGCGGGCGCGCAGATCGCCGGCTTCGGGCACTTCGCCCCCCGGCGCGCGCATCCACCAGCTCAGTACGTCGGTCCAAGAATTGAGGATCTCGCGATCGCCTACCGTATCGCGCACGCGGAAGCCGAAGCCGCGATCCTCCTTCAAGAGTTCACCGAGCGCCTCGAAACGCACCAGACGCTGCGTCGGGGTCTCGCTACCATAATCAAAGGCAGCCACCAGCAGATCAGTGATTGCCGGCGCGATCGCCTCGAACCGCCTCCCGACAAAGGGCGAGAAGCCATATTGGTAAAGCCGCCGTCGTTCTTCGGCGTCGGGATAAATGACCTCGACGATCGCGCGCCCGCGGAGCACGATCGCGTGCTCAAGCCAGGCTTCCTGCGCAGCTGCGGCGACCGTGAAGGTGTTCTGCCAAAGGGCTGTGAGCTTTGCTTCGGCCTGCGGCCCATCGAGTTCAGCATCGAGCAGGCTGAGTTCCTCGAGCGCTGTCATGATGAAAGCATCCAGTTCATCGATAGTGTCAGCCAGCCGGGCGAAGTCGTCGGTCGCGCCAGTGCCAGCATCATCGCTGACCTCGCCGGGCTCGATCTGTTCAAGCCATTTGAGAAAGGCCTCGTCGGTCAGATGCCCGAAATAGAGCCGCGCCTTATTGCGCAATTCACTGAGTAGCATCGCGAGCGGACTGAGCGTCGCATCGCCCGCCAGCTCGTCGAGCCGGAGCTTCTCGCGCAACGCATCATAGTCCTTGCGCAGGGCATTCATCTGCTTGCGCTGGGTCTGTTTCTGCGCATTGGCAGTGGTGGCGACCGTGGTGGGCAAGGCGATCAGCGTCAGCCCTTCCATCCCAAGCGTCGAGCCCGGCCTGCCAGCACGACCGGAGAGATTGCGGAACTCGGCCGTGGTATAGGGTGTGATGACCGGCTGCTGCTTTACGTTGTCATAGGCGCTGCGCTTGAGCGAGGTGACGAAGATGATGTCGAACGGGAGGTTGACGCCTTCGGTGAGTGTCGCGGTCGCAACGGTGATCGGACAGATCTTGTCGTCGATCAGCGCCACCATCAGCCGCCGCAGCCGTTGCGGCATCTGGCCATGGCTGGTTGCTATCCCGCGATCAAGCAGCCGCACCTCATATGAATCCGGTCCGCAATAATCGACGCAGGCTGCCCGGGCCTCGGTGAACAGATCACCGCTCCGGCCCTCGGGCGGCACGAAAGCTGGCAGATCCTGCCAGGCCGGAAGGTCGAAGGATTCCGCATACCATCCCATCGTCTGTTCGGGCTGCTGGGCCAGTGAGATGAGGATTCGGCGATCAGTCGCGGCGAGGTGTAGCGCCGTCCACAGCACAGTCACTTGGTTGAAGCGGTGGAGACTGGACCGCATCTGCGGGGGCAGCTGCGCCATCGGTGGGAAGTTGAGGTTGAGATAGACTGGGGCGTCACGGCCCTGCACGTAGAGCGGCCGCCCATTCATAAGCTCGAGCAGCATCGTGCTGCGCCTCTCAGACGCGGTCTGGAGCACACCGATCACTTGGCGGGTACTGCGATAGCGCGTGCCGATCGCTGTTGCGTCGGCGGTGCCCTCCATCCACCGTGCTACAGGCCCGGCGGCGCCGCCGGCAACCGCGGTCAGCGCGATGCGCACGATATCGGGCGTCTGTGTGAGCAAGCGTGCGACGAAGCTTTCGAGTCTGAGCGAGCGGCTGCTATGATCTGCGAAGTCGCTACGCCCACTTTCCGTATCCTCGGGCAGGACCTGATGCGCCTCGTCGACGATCAGCAGCTTAAGGCGGCTGAGAAGCAGCGGCGCGAGATAACGCATGAGCGCATCGGCCTTTTCGACCGTAGCAATAAGAACGGTCGGGCGATCAGCGTTCAGCCAATAGTCGGTGATGCCCCAGTCGGCGCCGCCATAGAGACCGGTGATGATGAGATCACGGCCGAGCTCAGATGTCAGTTTCGCCTCGACCTCACCGGCAAGCGCGCGGGACGGAACGAGGTACAGGGCCAGTGGTACGATCTCGCCATGATCGCGCAGCAGCAGTTCTTTCAAGAGGCCGAGATTGGCGACGAGCGTCTTGCCAGATCCAGTCGGCGTGCAGAGCGCGAAGGACGAGTTTTCAAGAAGTCGGGTGAGACCGGCGCGCTGCGACGACCACAATATGCCGCGGCCGCGCGAAAACTGGTCTCGCGCAAAAGCCAGCATGCGCGGCATGCGCTCAAGGTTGAGTTCGCCAAGCGCGCGGACCGAACGATAGATGCTGGCGTCGGCAAACCGTTCGCCAACCTGCCGCAACAGGCTGATGAGCAGCGAGACATCGTCGCTGAAGGTGCGCAAGGCCATGGCGTCGAGAGCCTTGAGCTTCGCAGCGGCCTTGGCGAGTCGGACATTGTCCCCGCGCCGGATCGAATCAGCGAACAGGCCAAGCGCGCGAATGAGTTCAACCGTGAAATACCAGCTGAGCCGATCATCCTTATCCTCTTCGAGAATCCGGCGGGAAGAACCGGCGTTGGTCAGGTCTCTATTTTGATCCCAGAAGGCCATCGCATGGACGAGCACTGCGTCGAAATCGGCTTGGAAAAACGCGGCGAAAAGCTTTGGGCCGTCTTCCTCGAGATCAAACTGCCCGAGAAGACCCGACGCCATCGCGGGCAGACCCCCGAGCTGGAAGGCAGCGCCAGCCAGCAGTTCGATCGGCGCGATCGTCCGGATGTCGTCCGCCGAGCGCGCCAGCCATTCGAGGAGTTCACCGGCACGCCGGTAGCAGTCAATCGCGCGCGGTGCGTCATAGCCTTCGATTTCTGCGAAGATCTCCGCTGCCTGCAACAGGCTTCGCGCGTCTGCCAGCTGGCCTTCGGAATCGCCGCGGTTCCAGCCGATCGTATCGACCTGCCAACCGATCTGGAGGCAGCGGACATAGGAACGCGCCTGATTGGCAGAAATTTCGTTTTCCAATGCGAGCGTAGTGCGGGCGCCATTGGCGATCGCGAGCCTCTGCAGGTCGTTTTCCGGCATTAGGTGGCCCAGAGTGCGTCGTAGACGCTGTCAATCATTATGTCACCGTCATTCAGAATGAGTTCGACTACCTGAAGGTCGTGAGGCGCAGCATAATCTTTGGGCACTTCCTCCCAAGGGACGAGCGAATGCTTGGACTTCCGACTCGGCACATCACCACCCGAAATCATGATTAGGTTGGTTCGCGGCAATGGCTCGGCATTCCTGACCACCAACACTCGATCGAGTCTCGCAATCGCGGCGGAATAGCCGTCGGGATCGATTTCTCGCAATATGCGCTGCAGCTGCCGAAGCCCGTGCGGCGCCGGAATGTCGCGATTGATCTGGAACCAGATGCCCTTGCCGTCATGCTCGAGTTCATCGGTATCTGAATTCTTCTTCTTCTTGCCGAACATCAGCTCGGCAACGACAGCAGGACGAAGCTTCTTTCGCCATTTGGCCTCACCAACGATGAAGCGCCCTATGTCACCATCTTCATCGAGAGCAAGAGCAATGAAATCAGAGCCACGCCTCCCATAAACCTCTCGCTTCCGCTCTTCATCCCGCGCGAGCGCGAACAGATAGGCCTCCGCGTCCTCATGGAAACGGAAAAGGAACACCGGGATCGTCCACCCGTGCTTGCCGATGTATTCGTATCCTTCGGTAAGCATGCCAGCCATGACTTCTCCGAACAGTCCACGTCGCGTGATCGACGGCAAGCAGGTCGGATAGGTGATATGTGGTTCGGGCGCATCGGCATCAGGGTGAAGCTCGATACCCATCTGCGCATGGAAAAACGCGCGGGCGTCAGCATGAGCAGATTCGAAATAGACCACCAAATCTGAGATCAGATCGTCGTCGCAGTCGCAATCTTGCTCAAGCAACAAGTGCCCGTAGTTACCGACTTCACTCGGATACGCAGTAAGCCATCGTGCCAGCGCAGCTTTCGGTGGTGGGCAATCGTGCAAGGTCAAAGTCGAACTCCTCGCACAATGCTTATTAGAGCCACGCGACCCTTTGAAGCCGTAATGTTACCGATATTGCTCCGAAGCAACCGGAATTTTTTCTGCAAAGCATAGATTTGATTGAAGTTGGCCGAAAGGCGGCTCTGGGCCGTTTGCAACAGCATGGTTTCATTTGCTTGGCCTGATGTGACGGCGCATCGGTTCTTGGAAAATATTTTTCTGGTGATGAGGGATCGCCCTGAAATTGTATGACGTTCCGAGAAAACCGGAGCCTTGCAATTAATGAACGCATGAGGCTACGCTTGCGACTGATATTAAATGCTTTTTTGGATCCCTGATAATAAGATGGACAAGCGAACTTTTAGCAAGCGCGATATCCGCATCATGGTCATCACGCCCCCGTTGTGCCGTGCCGGGTAGGAAATAGTGAGCCCTGCATGCGCTCCATAATCCCCGAGGGCAATTTCCGATTTATCGCTATTGATGTCGAAACCGCTTGCGGCGATGCGGGAAGCATTTGTCAGATTGGGCTGGCCTGTGTCGCGGCCGATAACAGCATTCATGGTTATTCGACGCTGGTAAACCCCGGTACGCGGTTCGATGCATTCAATACCCAGTTACACGGCATCGGTCCTGAGCACGTTGTGAGCGCCCCGCGTTTTGGTGAAGCACTGGGCGATCTATCTACACTTCTTTCACGGCATCACTTGGTCCAACACAGCAGCTTCGACAAACGGGCCGTTACCGCGGCCTGCATGTCCTGTGGCCTTGAAGCTCCTGATTTCTGCTGGTCTGACAGCGTTCAAATTGCCCGTCGTGCATGGCCGGAGCTTAAAGGTAGCGGCGGACACGGTCTGGGCAATCTCAAAAAGGTTCTGCGGTTAGACTTTCATCATCATGACGCAGGCGAAGACGCTCGCGCAGCCGCGATGGTCGTGTTGCTGGCCGAGGCGCGCCTTGGCCAGTCATTTGGCGAGATGATTGCTCTGTCCGGTCAAACAGTTGGCCATAGGCGATCCCTGCCAGATACACGGGATGCGCATCCCGACGGCCATTTAATGGGTGCCGTTGTTGTTTTCACCGGCAGCCTGAGCCTGACCCGCAGTGACGCGGCTGATCTCGCCGCGCGATGTGGTATGGATGTCGCTGGGAATGTCACAAAGACAACGACTCATTTGGTTGTAGGTGATCAGGATCTTGGCGTTCTGGCCGGTCACAGGGCCAGTAGCAAGCATCGCAAAGCCGAACAAATGCGCGCCGCCGGTCATCCGATCCGAATTCTTGGTGAAACGGAGTTTCTGGAGCTGGTAAGCCTTAATGAAGGATAACCAACGCCACCTCAAAGATATCGAGTCTTTTCTTACGGCAATCGCCGGACGCATCCTACAAGTATCCGACCGCAAGGCGAGCGTCGCTCTGGGTGCGGCTACAAGCACCGCTGTTGGATCAGCGGTTGCTACATCCGTCGTGGGAGTGATCGGTGCGTACGGGTCTGCGTCTACAGGTGCCGCAATCGCGGGTTTGGCCGGCGCAGCGAAAAGCAGCGCAACGCTATACTGGATCGGCGGGCTGGTCGGTGGCGGTGCTGCTGCTGGCGGTGTCGTGCTCGGCGCAGGGGCGCTGGGGGCTGGCATCTATGGATCGGTGAAACTGCGCAAAGCAATTCTGGGTCGATCCCGTCAGGACACTCTGTCCGAGCGAGAGCAGTCCATCGTTTTGGCGCTCCATGCGCTGACCCAGTCCATTCGCGAGACCAACAGCAATGGGTCGACCATTTCTGACAAGGAGCTTGTTCTTTTCAATCGTATCGGTGTGACGCCATTGATCAGCGAAATTGAAGATGTCCTTGATAAGGGTGAACTTGCCGAGATGAAGGTCTACAACCGCGCACGCCTGCGGGGTCATCTGATCAATCTGCAAACCTTCCTGACAAAACTGGACGCCAAATGATCCGACGAAGCGCCATTGTCACCATCGCCATTACCCTCGGTCAGTTGGTCGCGGGGCAGCGGACTGGCTGGACGGACGATCAGCAGCTGGTGCTGGATGCATTGCGCCGCTCAACGAACCGCCTCAATGATGCCACTGATCAGGAGCTCGCGGATTACCTGACAGGCCTTTCGCCGGAGGCGATGCGCGGCGTCACTTCGAATGTGAAGGGCATATTTCACGAATTTCTGGTTGCGCGCTCCGAGAATCTTAACGGCGATGAAACGACCGCCGCGATGATCGAACTGGTCAATTACCCCGGCGCGGATCTTGAGTATTTTGTTGACGGTCAAATTGTCGGAAATGTGCAGGTAAAAGCAGTTCAGGATCCGGCTGCGATCATCGAACATTTTTCGCGGTATCCCGACATCGATGTGCTGGCAACCAGCGAGGTGACGAGCTTGCTGTCGGGGATGTTTGGCGAACGGTTGCGGGACTCGACCTTTCGGAACGAGGACCTCAGCGAGATGACGCGCGACACCTTCGATGAAATCATTGGCCCTGATCTGGGAGAGTTCATTCAAGATGGCATTGTAACCTCCGCATTGATCAGCGGCGCCCTGCAAGCCCGCGCATTTTTGCATGGCCAAACGATGTCTGCCGCTCAGATGAGGTCACATTTGGAACTTGCTGGCATCGGGGTCGGGACCGCTATCACGGTCGACGCAATAATCAGCATGTTGTGAACAGCAGTGGTTATAACCAGCGTCACGGCGAGAGCCCTTCTCAAGAAAAGGTCAATCGCCCTCAGATGAGAAAGCCGCCGTCCATTGCATTTCCGACCGTGGTAGCGCGATCGATTCTTTAACCACCGCGCCTACTTTTCATGTTGGATGGATTCCTGGACCTCTGCTTGGTCGCCGCTGGGCGTGACTTCCCCGCGCAGGCAGGGTAGCGGACACATCCTAAAAACTGCCCATAGCGGCTTTTGCGTTCAACCAACCATCCATCGCTGCAGTCAGGGCAGTCAGGATAGCTGGCCCCGCAGCTGCACCTTACCTCTGTGGACCCGGGCGTTGATCGCGGCAAAGCAGACCCGCAGGATGGGCAAGCCGGCAGAAGGTTTCCGCAATGCTGGACATGTTCGCAACGGTACCAGATACGATCGTCCTTGCCGGCAACTCCGACCAGTCGACCACCGCATTCTCCGCACTCATGTGCTTCCTGTTCCGAGCCGAGTGCCGCGACAACACTGTAGGCGGGGTCTTTGCGCAGCTCGGTGACAAACGCAGATGGTCGTGCATTTGATGCGATGAGGGTGAGCGTGAAGCGCGCACGCGTCATTGCGACATACATCACCCGTCGCTCCTCGGCGTTCTCGAATACCTCTTCCTCGGGAGAAACCAACGTCAGTAGGGGGTCGTCCACCATTTCTGACGGAAACCCCGTGCGGCCACTATCCGCGTTCAGCAGAACCACGTGATCGGCCTGTAATCCCTTGGATGCATGAATGGTCTTGAAGTCGAGTTGCATGCGAGGAAACTGCCGCCTTAACGCGCGCATGTCCGGTTCTACAAACCGATATCGACCCAACAGAAGGACGCTCACGGGTTTACTGGAAGCATCCGATTGTGGTGACAAGTTGGCCAGAACTTCTACGAGTTTGCTCTGCCCTTCTTCTCGCGCCGTCGTCACGATCCTGATTGCAGGTTCAGTCGCTATCCCTGCTGGAACAATCTGCTTTTCCAGCTGCGCAGGATTCTTAAGAACAAATGCCCTGGCGGCAAAGGCGATTTGGTCGACCGAACGGAAAGTGCGGCCAAGATCAACGGTCCGGTGGACTCCATCTTCGCCATCGAACAAACCACCAAATTCTGCGCCGAAGTGGCGCATCAGATGGATGTCTGAACCGGCAAAGCGAAAGATCGATTGCCAGTCGTCACCTACGGCAAACATGCGCACGTCCGGATGCTGCGCTTTCAGTGCCTTCACCAATCTTGCCCGACTTTGCGAAATGTCCTGAAATTCATCAACGAGGATATGGCGAAACGGGCTGACATATTTGCCAGTTTCTGCGTATCGGGCAGCCCTGAGGATCATGTCCTCAAAGTCGATCCGCCCGTCGAGCCGTTTCTCATACTCCGCGAAAACGGGCGCAAAGACATCGAGAAACGCCTTGGCCCGCTTGCCAAGCTTCAACCGTGTGGACTTGGCTTCACAGTCGGCGAGGCTGTAGCCACCACTTTTATACTTGCGCAGAAACGTCCCGAGGAGTTGCGAGAATGTGTCCACCTGCTTCAAATCAATGACGCGATCATAAATCGTGTCGACGGGACGCGGGTTTAACGTCACATGGGGCGCCAGCTTTTCGGCCAGCGCCGTCAGAAGTCGACCTTCCTGACGTTCGTAGCTGAAGGTTTCAACGAGGATGGTTTCGTTCGTCGCGTGGACTTCCCGTTTCCAGTCCATGCCCGCCAGATAGCTTTCGCGGTCAACAAAGGGAGCAGTTGTCAGCCTCTCGCTGCCATCGGCCAGCTTCTGGCGCCGCACCCCGAAATGTTCGATGTAGATGCCGCTTTCGGTGAGCCGAAAATCGGGGCAATAATCACGCCGCCCAGTGCCCGGGAGCTTGTGCTCGTAGTCAGGTTCATATTTGTATTCGACGCCATTTTCATAAAGCCAGTTGGCGATCTGCAACTCTTCGTAACTCTTGACCTTCTCGCCCTGCAACGTGCGCAGATCCTGCTGCTCCAGGTGTGTGTAAAAGGCATGCTTGGTGTCGAAATCCCATTCCGTCTTCGGCTCGACGAGGAAATGCGCGAACCATCGGATGATAGCTTGGGAGACATCTGACAGCGTCTTGATAAGATCTTTCAGGATCTGCTTGATCAATGCGGTGAATGCAGTGTCGTCAGTGGCATGATCAGCCAGTGCGGGCTTTGAGCCTTCCACCAGGCCAATAATGTCATAAGCAAGCGCATGGAATGTCCGCGCCACAATTGGCACGCCGGATCGCGCTTCAACTCGTTCGGACATTTCGGCCGCTGCGTTTTTGGCAAAAGCCAGTAGCAAGATCTCTTCCGGCTGCCTGATGCCGGCTTTCACGAGATAAGCAGCCTTCGCAGTAATAACGCTTGTCTTGCCCGACCCCGCCCCTGCAAGGACCAGCGTAGCATCCTCGTCCACAACGACCGACAGGCGCTGCTCGGGTGTCAGCGGCATCGTCTCCACGGTGTCGAAGAACTCCTTCCAGCGTTCGAGTTCGGCAGTCACGAAAGTCGAAACTGCGTCAGCTCTTGCGGCGCGCGGGTCGGCTACGAACTTCCTGACGCGATCAATCCGCTCCATTCTTTCAGGGCCGATTGCTTCGCGCTGCAGTTTCGACAATAGGGTGACATCCAAATCATGTGCATCAACCCGCAATGGCTCAATGCTGCAAGCGGCTGGATACTGGAGCGGCTTTGCCAAGGCAGACAAAGCAGTATGAACATGGTGAAAACGATCTGCTTCGCGCTCAAGGGCTGACAAATTAAAGTCCACCCAAGCGCTACTCAGCTTGTCGGAAAATTGTACTGCTTGGGCATGATTTGCACCATGTAGAATGGTGGGGGCTTGCATGTCCGTGCGCACAGTCAGAGTTGATCCAAAAACACCCTTTCGAACCGAAGGAAGGTGGCTAATTTTCCCAAGCGAAAACTGCGATACCTCGCCGCGCTTGGCTGCAAGAAGTTGATCACCATCAAGTTCGAGAGCCTTAGCCGTCGTCCCGAATGGGTTCACGATCAACCCCAACACTGGTCCCTGACGCAAACGGATCAATGTCCTGACCTCAGCATGTCTTTGACCAGCAGTGGACTGCATGACTTGTGCGATGCAACTGGGGCCAGCTCATAGAAGCACAGCTTCAATATCCGTGCGCAGGTAAAGTGTGCCGTAGTCTTCTCCTGAGAACGGCAATGCAAAAGTGAGCCACGGAAGTGGTGAGATTGTCTTGCTGCGGGCAGAGTAAAACTTTGCCACTTTGGCCCTTTCTGTTTGCAGGGAGGGCGGGGGTATTTTCAGCGTGGAACTT
>Ga0208544_10002599_pt1 | contig 11647 bp, 9 predicted proteins | sample DEB08_DNA_9_FD_184526 | JGI IMG/M metagenome (GOLD analysis project Ga0208544, IMG submission 184526) | Aqueous microbial communities from the Delaware River and Bay under freshwater to marine salinity gradient to study organic matter... | ecosystem: Environmental > Aquatic > Marine > Coastal ...
GATCAACAGGCCTACTATTCAATTTCTGTTCGTTCGCACCTGGATTTTGACTAATCCTTCCTTCAGATTCCCAGTCACCCAGGACACCCTTGGCTTCGTCTATGAGATTCCCGTCAGCGGGCTCTCTCGGAACTTGGACCCTATTTTATTAGCGTCCGCATCCGTTAGTGTAGGGCCATGCCTGGCACACACGTACTTAGACCTCGCTGAGGTCCTGGTAAATGGCCGCAACATGGTCAAATTTACGTGCGTACCCGCTGGAACTGCCAGGAAGGACTGGGTACATTGGGGTTTGGCGCGGGTATCCCTTTATGACGCCCCGTTGGGCTGCCGAAATCGTCGTAGGTTCCAGCCGACACCGCTATTAATAGTTTCAGACTAATTGCCAGCGTTGAATTTACCATTAGCCGCGGCAAAAATCGCTAATCTGTCGCACACACCTTACTTTTGCCCCTGCATCAAACCGGCACCCCCCCATGGTCATTACCCACCAGGCACCCGAACCGATTACCCCCGCGCAAGCCGCCACCTGGGCCCGCGAGCACTACGGCCTTTCCGTGGCCGTTGTTGAACCCCTCGCCGGGGAGATCGACCACAATTTCTACCTGCGCACCGCTACCGGACAGGAGTATACCCTCAAGGTCAGTCGCCCTGCGGCTACGGCAGCCGAAATTGAATTCCAAACGGCTATCCTTACCCACCTCAGCAGCAAGACCCTTTCGGTAGCCATTCCGCGGGTGGTGCCCACCCGAGCCGGCACTGCCCAGATTCCGGTGTCCGATCCCTCGGGGCAGTCCTGCTTCCTGCGCCTGCAAACCTGGATTCCCGGCTGCGTACTCGCGCAGGTCACCCCGCGTACCGAAGGATTATTCCACTCTTGGGGACAAACCAGCGGCGAACTCGTTGCCGCTCTGGCCGATTTTGACCACCCGGCGGCCCACCGCTTTTACAAATGGGACCCCAGTCAATTGCCCTACACCAGGGCATTTGCCGCCGATTTTCGGGATGCGGAGGAGCTGGCTGTTGCCCACCATTTCTGGTCGCTGTTCGATGCGGTCGTTGCCCCCGCCTTGCCCCACCTGCGGCAGGGTGTCAACTACAACGACGCCCACGAGCACAATCTCCTCGTGAGCCCGGATTATGAACAGCCCACAGTAGTAGGTGTCATCGACTTCGGCGATGCCCTCCACACCCACACCATCAACGAGCTGGCCATTGCCATCGCCTACGCGGCCATGGACCTGCCCGATCCGCTGGCCGCTGCCGCTGCCGTCGTGCGCGGCTTCCACAGTGTGTACCCCTTACAGGAGGAGGAGGTGGCCGTACTCTTTCCCCTGGTAGCCGCGCGCCTGCTCCTCTCGGTGGCGCAGGCTGCCCGCAACCAGCGCCTCGAACCCGATAATACCTACCTCCAGATCAGTGCCCGCCCGGCCTGGGCTTTGCTGCACCAGCTGCGGACCATCGCCCCCGCCTTTGCGCACCAGTATTTCCGCTGGGCCTGCGGTTGGGAGCCCGCACCCCAGCGGAAGGCCTACGAGGTGTGGCGCCAACAGCACGGCGCCGCGTTGCACCCCGTGGTGGACGTAGCTGGCACGCGGGTAACGCCCCTCGACCTCAGCGTCGGGAGCCTCGACCTGGGCAACAACAGCAACTTCATCGACATCCAACCCTTCACCCGCACCATCGACCAGCTGCTGGCGGAAGCGGAAGCCGGTTTCGGGGTCGGCGGTTACGGCGAATGCCGCCCGGTGTACACCACCGATGCCTACCTGCAAACGGGCAACCAGGGCCCCCGCTGGCGCACCTGCCACCTGGGGCTCGACGTGTGGGGCCCGGCGTATACCCCCGTGCGGGCCCCGCTGGCAGGGGTGGTCCACAGCTTTCAGAACAATACGGCCGACCGCGACTACGGCCCGGCCATCATCCTGGAACACCGGCAAGACAACTGTACGTTTTACACCCTCTACGGCCACCTCAGCGCCGAATCCCTGGAGGGGCTCCAGGTGGGGCAAACCATCGGGCGCGGGCAGGCCTTCGCCGCTTTTGGTGCCCCCCCCGTCAATGGCAACTGGCCGCCCCACCTGCACTTTCAGGTTATCCTGGACCTGTACGGGCAGGCGGGCGACTTCCCCGGCGTGGCTTTTCCCGAGGAGGCCCCGCTGTGGCTCAGCAACTGCCCCGATCCTTATCCCTTCGCCGGCGCGGTCCCGCTACCCGCTGCCCCAGGGCCGACTGCGGCGGAAATTTTAGCGCTGCGCCACCAGTATTTAGGCGCCAGCCTCAGCATCAGCTACGCCCAGCCGCTGCACCTCGTGCGGGGTTACGGGCAGTACCTCTACGACGTTTCCGGCCGGCGCTACCTGGACACCGTCAACAACGTGGCGCACGTCGGGCACGAACATCCGCGGGTGGTGCGGGCTGGCCAGCGCCAATTGGGGCTCCTCAATACCAACACCCGCTACCTGCACGCCAACCTGGTGCAGTACGCCCGGGAACTGGCCGCCACGTTGCCCGACCCCCTGTCGGTGGTCTTCCTCGTCAACTCCGGCAGCGAAGCCAATGAGCTGGCCATCCGCATGGCGCGTACCTACACCGGACAGCGCGATCTGTTGGCCCTGGAGGTGGGTTACCACGGCAACACCAATGCCTGCATTGCGGTAAGCAGCTATAAATTCGACGGCAAAGGCGGCCAGGGCGCCCCTGCCGATACCCATATTGTTCCGCTCCCCGACACCTACCGGGGCCGCTACCGCGACCCGCAAACGGCCGGCCAGCAGTACGCCGGGCACCTGGCTACCCACATCGCTGCCGTACAAGCGGAGGGGCGCCACGTGGCGGGCTTCATTGCCGAGAGCATCGTCAGCTGTGGCGGGCAGATCGTTTTGCCGGCCGGCTACCTGGCGGCCGCCTACCAACACGTGCGGGCGGCCGGTGGGTTGTGCATTGCCGACGAGGTGCAGGTCGGGTTCGGTCGGGTAGGGGAGGCCTTCTGGGGTTTCGAGCTACAGGGCGTGGTGCCCGATATCGTGACCCTGGGCAAGCCCATTGGCAACGGCCACCCCCTGGCGGCGGTGGTGACCACCCCGGCCGTAGCAGCGGCTTTTGCCAACGGCATGGAATTTTTTAACACGTTTGGGGGCAATCCCGTGTCTTGCGCGGTGGGTCGGGAAGTGCTCCAGGTCATTCACGACGAAAACTTGCAGCAACACGCCCTCCGGATGGGTACGCTCCTGGTTGCCGGGCTTAAGAACCTGCAGGCCCGTTTCCCCATCATTGGCGACGTGCGAGGCCACGGCCTCTTTCTCGGCTTCGAGCTGGTCACCGATCGCCAGACGCTCGCTCCCGCCACCCGCCAAACGGCTTACCTCGCCAACCGGATGCGCGAACTCGGCTTCCTCATGAGCGTAGATGGCCCACTGCACAATGTGATCAAAATCAAACCCCCGCTCTGTATCACGCCGGAAAATGTCGATTTGTTGCTGCATTATTTAGCGCAGGTGCTGGGGGAGGATGGGATGATTTGTCGGTGATAAGATGTCATCGAAAGAGCTTGCCACGCTTTTTAGCGAGGGCGTGCTTTTAAGCTTTACTGATCGTCGCGGCAGAACTCTGATGATAAACCATCCCCCCGGGAGGGCAAAACAAAACCGTAAAAATTAGAATTGTTACCCACCTACCTACTTTTTCCTATATTTGGAAAAAAAACCGATGAAGCAATATCTCGCCCTGGACGTTGGCGGCACCAAGACCCACATTGCCCTTTTTACGCTTTCGGCTGCTGCTGAACTGAAGATTCACAAAGAAAAAAAATACAAAACCCAGGACGCCCAGGGGCTGGCGGAGATGCTCATGGATTTTCATCCTGACATGTCGGATATTGAAGCGATCAGTATCGCCATTGCTGGCCCGGTGATCGATGACGAGGTGCAGCTGACCAACGTATCGTGGAAAGTGGAGAAAAAGCAGCTGGTGGAAGCCACGGGCGTTTCCCATATCTATTTGCTCAACGACCTGGAGGCATCGGCCTACGGGATTCCCTACATGCCGGAGTCGGATTTGCACCACATTTTCGAATCGGAAAAGGTCATTCCGGGCAACGCAGCGGTCATTGCTCCCGGTACGGGTTTAGGGGAGGCAGGCTTATACTGGGACGGGAAGCACTTTCACCCTTTTGCCACCGAGGGCGGGCACTGCGACTTTTCGCCCCGCGATAAGACGGACGTCAGCCTGCTGATCTTCCTGCAGCACAAATACGGACACGTGAGCTGGGAGCGGTTGGTGTCGGGAATGGGCATTGTCAATATCTTCGATTTCCTCCGTATTTCGGTAGACTACGACCTGGATCCGGAGCTGGAGGCGACCATGTTGCAGGGAGACATTGCGGCCAACGTGAGCAAGGCGGCCATGGACGGCGAACAGGTGGCTGTAGATACCATGCGCCTGTTTATCCGTTTTCTGGCCATTGAGTCGGCCAATATGGCCCTGAAGTTCAAATCTACCGGCGGCTTGTACATTGGTGGGGGTATTGTGCCCAAAGTCTGGAACCCGACCTACCAGGAAATGTTTCTGGAGCACTTCTTCGACGTAGGCCGCATGGAGGCCCTGCTGCGGTGCATGAATGTGACGATCATACTCAATCCGATCTCGGTATTGTTTGGCGCGGCGCATTACATTTCTCCGGGAAAATTGCCGAAGGCGTAGCGATCATTGCCAGCCACACAATGACAGCAAAAATTCAAAAATACCTGCAAGACTTAGACCTGAGCATGGCCAGGAAAATGATGGAGAACCTGTCTGGTCAGGAAGCCTATAAATTGAAGACCTTCTTTTACGCGCTCCGCACGGCGGTGCTGTGCAAGTGGATTGTGGAGGAAGATGACATTCCGCCGATTGAATTTCACCATGCCTACCAAAATTTGGGCATAGCCGCGGGGCTGGTGAAACGAATTGATGAATTGATCGCATTTAAATCCACGCAATCAGAAGTTTATCGGCATACTGGCGAAGCTGATTTGATCGCTTTCATCCATGCGTGTCTGGCCGCCGCTGAAGAAAAGAAGGACAAGCTTCCGGTAGGAAATTGTAAAGCGGAGCAGCTCAATGTATTGCTCAGAAAATACGTCCACAAATATGGAAATCAGTGACTTGCGGCAGCAGGAATTAATCGTCCTGGAGTGTATTAGCGGGAGCAAGGCCTACGGTTTGGATACACCCAGCTCTGATACCGACATCAAGGGGGTATTCGTACTGCCGAAAAGGGAGTTTTACGGGTTTGGGTACACCTCGCAGGTCAGCAATCTGAGTAACGACATCGTGTTTTATGAACTGAGTCGCTTCCTGCAGCTGCTGTCCGTCAACAATCCGAATATTTTGGAACTGTTGAACACGCCAGCAGATTCGATCATCTACCAATCGCCCATTTGGGGGCATTTTGAAACGGAGCGAATTTTATCCAAGCTGTGTAAGGACACGTTTGGAAAATTTGCCCTTTCCCAAATTAAGAAAGCCAAAGGATTAAACAAAAAAATCGTCAACCCCGTCGACGCTAAGCGGAAAACGCCACTGGATTTTTGCTACGTCAACTACCAGTCAGGTTCCATTCCCGTAGTTGACTTTTTGGCGTTGAAGAAATGGCAACAGGCGGATTGTGGCCTGGTCAATATTCCCCACATGCACGATGTGCTAGGGCTTTATCACAGCGAATCGGCGAACTATTCCGGTATTATCAGGCACGAAAACTCAAACGATATTGCGCTCAGCGCCATCCCCAAAGGGGAGGAACAAGTGGCCTTGCTGTATTTCAACCGCAATGGCTATTCCACCTATTGTAAAGACTATCGCGAATACTGGGACTGGGTGGCTAAAAGGAATGAAGCACGCTACGAAAACACCAGCAGCCACGGAAAGAATTACGATGCCAAAAACATGATGCACACTTTCCGGTTGCTGAATATGGCCATCGAAATAGCGGAAGAGCAGCGCATTAACGTACGCCGAAGCGACCGGGAATTCCTTCTGCAAATCAGAGCTGGTGCGTTTGAATACGAAGAACTCATGCAGTTGGCCGCAGAAAAGCAACAACAAATGGAGCGGGCTTTTGCCAACTCCGCTTTGCCGGAGCGCCCTGATGTGGCCTATATCAAGGACCTTGCCTACCACCTGCGGGATACGTGGTATGGGATGTGAGCTAGGGTTGCTGGTGCTACGGCAGGTGGATGAACTTTCCGCGAAAGCGAATTTATCCGTCCTGATGGACGATTAGCAAACAGGTTCCTGCTTCTTTGTAGGGCTCACTCCGGCGTACGGAATACCGGTCAGGTGATGCATGTTGCGGTTGTAAGTCGATAAGTCGTCGAATGCGAATCGAAACGGATGACGACGAGATCCAGACCATTGACCTGGAAACCAGTAGGCTTCTTCTCTTCCAAAAAGGAAAATCACCGCGCTTACTTAGCGCTTATTCAATACCTCATCTTCTTCAGGCGTAAGCAGCCTTGAATGAATAATAAACCGTACACCAAGTGGAATTTCGAGCGAAAAACTGGAACCTCTGCCCACGGTAATATCAACGGTTAAATGCGTATGTTTCCAATAGTCAAATTGGTCTTGGTTCATATAATAATTGACCCCATCAAGTTGACCCAGCAGCACATCACTGTCATCCAAATACATTTCTCCTTTTTCTAAAATCATGGGTGAAGACCCGTCACAACAACCGCCACTTTGGTGAAAGATTAAATCGCCATGTTTTTCTTTTAATTGATTCAGTACTTGAATGGCTTTAGCTGTTATGGCTACTCGCTGGTGATTCATAAGGCGTAATTTTTGATAAGAGTACAGGATTAAAAAAGGCTGGCTAAATGATTAGCCAGCCTTTTCGAATTAAACGATCTAAAAGAATCCTAATTTGTTCTTGTCATAAGAAATCAGCATATTTTTAGTTTGACGATAATGATTCATCATCATCAAGTGGTTTTCCCGGCCAAATCCTGACTTTTTATAACCGCCAAACGGTGCATGAGCAGGGTAGGCGTGGTAACAATTTACCCAAACTCTACCCGCCTTGATCGCTCGTGGAACCTGGTACAATTGATGAGCATCTCTTGACCATACGCCGGCGCCTAATCCGTAAAGCGTATCATTGGCAATTGCTATCGCTTCGGCTTCATCTTTGAATTTGCATACCGCTACGACGGGCCCGAAAATTTCTTCCTGGAATACCCTCATTTTATTGTGCCCTTCCATAATGGTAGGTTGGATATAAAATCCGTTGGCCAAATCACCCTCCAATTTACAAGCTTCCCCACCTGCTAAAATTTTGACCCCTTCCTCTCTCCCGATTTTCATGTAGGAAAGAATTTTTTCATACTGGTCATTGGATGCCTGAGCACCCACCATGGTGCTGGTGTCATAAGGATTGGCTTGAATGATGGCTTTGGTTCTGGCCACTACTCTTTCCATAAACGCATCATAAATATCTTCCTGTACCAATAGCCTGGACGGACAGGTACAAACCTCTCCCTGATTGAAGGCAAACAAAACAGCACCTTCAATACATTTGTCCAGGAAGGCGTCATCGTGGTCCATAACTGAGTTAAAGAAAATATTGGGCGATTTACCACCCAATTCCATGGTCACCGGATTCAGATTCTTGGATGCATATTGCATGATCAGTTGTCCGGTCGTGGTTTCGCCGGTAAAGGCAACCTTGTTGACCCCGGAATGAGAGGCCAATGGTTTGCCGGCCTCGGGGCCAAAACCGTGAACCACATTGAGGACACCCGGAGGAAAAACATCGGCAATTTTCTCCATCAATAAAGTGGCCGAAGAGGGGGTTTGTTCTGCCGGTTTTAGAATCACACAGTTTCCTGCGGCCAATGCTGGCGGCAGTTTCCAGGACAACATTAAAAGTGGGAAATTCCAGGGAATAATTTGTGCCACCACCCCCAGCGGTTCTTTCAGGTTGATAGAAACCGTATGGGCGTCTAACTCCGCCATGGAGCTTTCTTCGGCTCTGATGACCGCCGCAAAATAGCGCCAGTGGTCAATGGTTAAAGGAATATCGGCATTGAGCGTTTCTCGAATCGGCTTGCCATTGTCGCAGGTTTCTACCAAAGCAAATTCTTCCAGATTGGCTTCAATAATATCTGCTACTTTGTTCAGCAATTTTGCCCGTTCCGTTGCGGAAGTATTTCCCCAGGCATCTTTTGCTGCATTGGCTGCCGCTACGGCGAGGTCCACATCTTCTTTCTGCGACCGGGGGTACTTTGCAATTAAGGTGTTATCGATTGGTGAGGTATTGTCAAAATACGCTCCGCCAACAGGCGCGACGAATTTTCCATTGATAAAATTTCCGTACTTCTCCTCAAATTTTGGTTTCGAATAAGCCATTTTGTTGTTTTTGGTTTTTGATGATAAAACTATTTATTTGGTAAATGTTTGTCAGTAATACAGCCAAAAATGCAATGCGCTGCAACATGTCACCTGAAAAAATGTTTTAGAATATTTGTCTTGGTGCCAGATAATGGTAATTATATTTGTAATATGGCACCAGGTGCAAGGTCAAATTTTGTACTGGCATTGGATGAAACAATAGTCTTAGACCGTATCATTATAATCTTATCATGGAGAAATCGCTTCAAAAACATAGTCGGGAAAGAAAATTAACCACCTTGGTGGAGAATTGTACCGTTTATAACTCGGCCTATTCTGAACTGAATATTTTTGAAACCCACCAAATAGCGGAGCAAGTAAACCTCCAATTTGATGATCCGGTGATAGCGAGTATGCTGATGGGCAAAAAAGTGATGCACCTGGAGGAGATGACCTCCTTTGACTTCCTTCCCGGAGAATCGGTCATCATCCCCAGTGGGAAGGTAATGCGGATAGATTTTCCTGAAGCGACAAAAGATAACCCTACCAAATGCCTCGCCATCACCATTGACGCCCAAAAAATAGGCGAAGTAGTGGAGGCATTTAATGAATTGACAGTTATTGAATCCGGAGAAAATGGCAATTGGGATTTAACGGGGAATTCATTTCATCTGAGCAATCATGGTGGCGTACATCAGTTGATCGAAAGATTGACCTATACGTTCGTCGAGGGGCACCAGTCAAAAGATGTCTTCGTAGATTTGATGCTGAAAGAGCTTATTTTACGCCTTTTACAGACCAAGGCAAGGCACACATTGTTAGAAAGTACGGATAACTATCTGAACGATCATCGCATAGCTTATGCCATCCAATACATCAAAAAACACCTGACAGAAAGCATCACGATAGACCAAATTGCGGAAAAAGCCTGTTTGAGTAAATCTCACTTTTTCAGGGTATTTAAAAATACCCTGGGGGTTTCGCCCATTGACTATATCACTTCTGAGCGCATCAAGTTGTCAAAAAAACTTATCAAAAACACCAATCAGCAAATTTCTGAAATTGCCTATAAGGTGGGGTTCAATAATCCAAGCTATTTTAGCAAGCAATTTAAAAAACACGAACATTTGACGCCTAAAGAGTTTAAAGAAATCTTGAATAAGAACAAGTGAATGTGTTTAAAATGTAAGGCCTTTGTCCATGATTATATCAGGGATGTGGCTTACCATTTGCGGGATAGGTGGTATGGGAAGTGAGGGATGTGCGGCCGTCCATCCAAATTTATTTGGATGAACAGTTTGGCCTATATTTTTTTTGGCATGCGGATGTTGCAGATTATGCAGATTTTTTTGAGCTGCGGCGGCGTGGGGTAATTTAATCTGATCTACCTCGATTCTAAAAACAATTAGGTAAGACCATTTTGGGATAAAACGGTAGGTCCTTTCTTCGGTGCTGATACGATGAAATTTGGGATGTTTGCCAGGAGAGGTCTTCAGCTTAGTTAGTTACCTGGTAATTGTGGTTCTTCCTCGGAGTTACCGCCATAAATGACGGGGAGCCACCAAATATAATAAGCCACTAATTTGTAACAAACGCTAATTATTTTTAAAAATACATATGAAAATAAGCTAATTGTAGTTGCTTTTAGTTCAAAAAACACTAAGTTTACCAAACTCTATTTCCTCTGTAATTTAAAATTTAACAAAATTATGCGCTATTTATTTTCTGAGCAAAACGCTGCTCTTTTACACACACACATACACACACACGAAAGTCTAACTTTCGCGCTGCTTACATGATCTTATTCTTACTTATTGTAGCTTCTTTTTCTTGTGAAAAAGCAGATTTACAAGAAGTAGAATCTGACATTGAATACACACAGCTTACCTATCATGGTAACAATGTAGACAACCTGACCAATGCTACCATTGATGTACAAGTGGAAGATGGCATGCTCTCCTTTCCCGACGTCAATGCCTTTTATCGTGCACAGACGATTATCGGAAATTCTGATGATGCTACCTTCCTCCAATGGTCTAAGGATCGCGGATTTATGTCTTTATGGGAAGAATACTCCCAGGTTTTAGAGCAATTCGAAGAACTAAAAGCATATTCCGATGAATTCCTGTCCGCCTACCCCCAAGGTAAATATTGGTTAGAGTTGGATGATGATGCTTATCGCCTTGTTCCTTTTTTAGATGGTAGATCACTGTCCGCGCTCGTTAACACCGAAGGAATGGTGCTCATTGCCGATCAGCTCCATTACTTTTCGGATGAATACCACGTTTTAGTAGCAAACAAAGACAAAAATTTGCTACAGGAAGTGCTTCAAGCTCCTTCCAAAGATTGGAATAGTGAAGAAACTGGTATTGTAGTGACATTTCAAAAACAGGGTACAGAAACTTTAAAACAAGTACAGGTCAAGTTTGTAAACTGTCCTAGTGAAGGCGTGGCTCACCAGCAAATTATCGGTTCAGGTAGTAACCGTGAACGTTTGGTTTGTGAGATGTTTACGTATATATTCACCACAGAATGGTCTTCTACTGTTATTCAGTATAACGCTTCCTTACGGCTAAAGCTGTACAATTACTACAGAAGTGGATGGAGCTGGCAATTAACTCCTGTTGACTTCGAAACCGAGTTGTTTAGCAATGGTGGCCGTTTTGTACAGCAATTATATTCTGGCAATACACTCATCTTTAATCAGCCGTTATCTATAGCAAGTGCAGCTGTCGATAATACATACTCAAACGTTGCAACTGTTGACAATCTGGTTGTCGCATTGCAAGTTTTTTCAACCCCAGGAAGAGGCCAAGTCAGATTTTTCGATCAGGGGGTGCAGATGCGGGGTTTTAGAACAGGTGACTTTGTCACAAACCCCAATCTAGACATAACGGTAGGATGCAACTAACGCGTTCTAAAAGTTAACCACTAATTTAACAACAGATTTCTACGCAGCCCTTATTTGAGGAAAGAGTTCGCTGCGTAGAAATCCTTTGTCACTTAATTTTCCCCAAATGAAAATGGATCTAAAAAATTACATCTACGGCTTATTCGTATGCCTGCTGGTCAGTGGCTGCGACAACCGAGAAATTCTACTCCCCGTAGAACTGCCCTACGAAGGAGCAAAGTTGTTTTTACGAGCTTAGGGGCCAGCAAAAAATAACTTCCCGATATTAATTGGGAACAAGGGTGAAAACAGGTTAAATTTAGGGGAATAAAATCCAAGTAACTTGAATGATTTCCCATACAATGAGCAGACAGAGATTATGAT
>Ga0208544_10002602_pt1 | contig 11644 bp, 8 predicted proteins | sample DEB08_DNA_9_FD_184526 | JGI IMG/M metagenome (GOLD analysis project Ga0208544, IMG submission 184526) | Aqueous microbial communities from the Delaware River and Bay under freshwater to marine salinity gradient to study organic matter... | ecosystem: Environmental > Aquatic > Marine > Coastal ...
GCACTGCATGCCGAAACGCGCACCATCTTGCTGAAACGGCGGGCGGATTGTCCTGTCTGCGGGCAGGTCTGACGGCACGCCCCTTGCGCGCCGCAGCGCCTGCGCGATAGTTGATCGCAAACATATATCACTTGGGAGTATCCTTGATGAACCGTTTCGCCCTTGCTGTCGCCGCGTCTGTCGCGTTGCTGCCTTGTGTTGCCGCCGCCGATGGCCACCTGCCGGATCTGCAGGGCCGTGAAATCGTCATCGTGACGGAAAACGCCTATCCGCCGTTGCAGTTCATCGACCCCGTGACCGGCGATGCCATCGGCTGGGAATATGACGCCATCGCCGAGATCGCGACCCGGATCAACGCGACCATCGTGATCCAGAACATCAGCTGGGATGCGATGATCCCCGCCGTGTCCGATGGGCAATATGACATGGGCATGACCGGCATCACCATTCGCGAAGACCGCGATGAACTGGTCGATTTCTCGGCCCCCTACATGGTCAGCCAGATGCGCATGCTGGTTGCCGCTGGCGAAGACCGGTTCGACAGCGCCGAAACCTTTGCAGCAAACGAAGACCTTCTGATCGGCACACAGGCAGGCACCACGCCCTATTACGTGGGCGTCTATGACGTGCTGGACGGCAACGAGGCGAACCCCCGTCTGGTCCTGATGGAGACGATCCCGGCCGCCATTCAGGCGCTGTTGAGCGAAGACGTGGACATGGTGCTGGCCGACAGTGCGGGCGGCGGCGGGTATGTCGCGGCCAACCCTGACAAACTGGCCATGATCGGTGAACCCCTTGGCACTGAGGAATTCGGGTTCATCTTCCCCAATGGCAGCGATCTGGTGGCCCCGATCAACGCGGCAATCGAAGACATGCGCGCCGATGGCACGCTGGCAGCCCTCGATCAGCGTTGGTTCGTCGATTACGCACTGGGGCAGTGAAGGCCACGGTATCACCCTCTGGAATCCCGACCGCCGGGATTCCGCGTTACCCCTCCGGCACGCGTCGGTGGTGACGGTGTGCTTGCGTTGCAGGTAGTCCCGCACCCGGTCCACCGCGTGCCCCGGACCAGACGTTCCCGTCTGGTCCCCCCCGCCCGAGGTGTCGCATGTTAGGCCCCGCCCCCCCTGATCGTGATTTCCCGTGGTGGCTGGTGGCGCTGGGCCTGCTGGGGCTGTACGCCTTGTGGCAGATTGCCACCAATGGTGTGTATCTGCAGGTGCTTGATACCCTTCGCCGGGGTGTGGTCACGACCATCTTCGTGACGCTGGTGGGCTTTGCGATGGCCAGTTCCATGGGGTTGTTGCTGGCCTTGGCCAGCCTCTCGCGCAGTCTGGTCATGCGGCAGGTCGCGCGGTTCTATATCGAGGTCGTGCGCGGCGTGCCGATCATCGTGCTGCTGCTCTACGTGGCTTTTGTCTTCGCGCCGGGGTTGGTGGCGGCCTATAACTGGGTGGCCGAAACCATCGGTGCCGATCCGATCCGCACCCGTGATTTTCCCCTTCTATGGCGCGCGGTGATCGCGCTGGCGATCGGATATTCCGCCTTCATCGCCGAGGTTTTCCGCGCTGGTCTGCAATCGGTCGATCCGGGCCAGATCGAGGCGGCCAATGCCCTTGGCCTCAGCCGGTTCCAGCGGTTTCGCCACATCGTCTTTCCGCAGGCGATCCGCACGATCCTTCCGCCGCTGGGCAATGATTTCGTCGCGATGGTCAAGGACAGCAGCCTTGTGTCGGTGCTGGGTGTGCTGGACGTGACGCAGTTGGGAAAGGTGACGGCGGCGTCCAATTTCCGCTATTTCGAGACCTATAACATGGTCGCGCTGATCTATCTGAGCATCACCATCACCTTGTCGATCTTGCTGCGCCGGTTGGAACTGCATCTGCGGCAGGGGCGCGGGCGTTAGCGCGACGGCCCCGCCCCGCGCCCACCCCAAACGACCGGACGCCGAACCGGTCATGCGGGTCGGTATGCACGCTCTGCCGCATGAACGGACCTTTCTGTCGCCCGTGATGCCTGCAATGGCGCAATAGCCGCAAAAGGTGCTCGAACCTTCTTGGTCGGGCACCTATCTTGTCTGGCAAAGGAGACATCCCATGCCCGCCACCAATCCGCTACTGTCCGACTGGTCCACACCGTTCGCATTGCCGCCCTTCGCGGCAATCGCAGACAAGGATTTCGCCCCCGCGATGGAGGCCGCCCTGACCGAGGCCCGCGCCAACGTGGCCGCCATCGCAGACAATCCCGCCCCCCCCACCTTCGCCAATACGATTGAGGCGCTGGAACTGTCAGGCGCCATTCTGGATCGTGTGGCGGGCGTGTTCTACAATCTTTCCGGGGCGGATTCGAACCCCGCCCGCGAAGCGCTGCAGCGCGAATTTGCGCCCAAGCTGTCTGCCTATTCATCCGAAGTGGTGAACAACGCCGCGCTTTGGGCGCGGATCGATGCGTTGTGGCAGGGTCGCGATGCGCTTGGCCTGACCGACGAACAGGCGCGCGTGCTGTATCTGACCCGCCGCAGTTTCGTGCGCGCCGGCGCGGCCTTGGTCGGCACCGATCGCGACCGTCTGACCGAGGTCAAGGGACGGCTTGCCGTTCTTGGCACGCAGTTCACGCAGAACCTGCTGGCCGATGAACGCGGCTGGTTCATGGAACTGACCGAGACCGACCTTGAAGGCCTGCCCGATTTCGTGGTCGCGGCCACGCGCGCGGCGGGCGTGGAAAAGGGCGCGGGTGGCCCGGTGGTCACCCTGTCGCGGTCGGTTATCGTGCCTTTCCTGCAGTTTTCCCCGCGCCGTGATCTGCGCGAAAAAGCCTATGCGGCCTGGACCGCGCGTGGCGAGAATGGGGGCGATACGGATAACCGGGGCATTGCGGCCGAAACGCTTGCCTTGCGGCATGAACGCGCCGCCTTGCTGGGATACGACAGTTTCGCGGCCTACAAGCTTGAAACCGAAATGGCGGGCACGCCCGATGCGGTACGCAACCTTCTGATGCAGGTGTGGGAACCCGCCAAGGCGCAGGCCATGGCCGATGCCGACGCCCTGACCGCGATGATGCGCGCCGACGGCATCAACGGCGATCTGCAGCCTTGGGACTGGCGCTATTATTCCGAGAAGCGCCGCAAGGCCCTGCATGATCTGGATGAGGCCGAGTTGAAGCCCTACCTGCAACTGGACGCCATGATCGACGCCGCCTTTGACTGCGCCAATCGCTTGTTCGGGTTGGAGTTTGCGCCGCTTGCGGTGGATCTTTATCACCCTGATGCCCGCGCATGGGAGGTGACACGCGACGGAGCGCATGTGGCCGTTTTCATCGGTGACTATTTCGCGCGCGGGTCCAAACGGTCAGGTGCGTGGTGTTCGGCCATGCGGTCTCAGAAGAAACTGGGTGGCGATGTGCGCCCCATCGTTGTGAACGTCTGCAACTTTGCCAAAGGCTCGCCCGCGTTGCTGTCTTATGACGATGCGCGCACCTTGTTTCACGAGTTTGGCCACGCGCTGCATCAGATGCTCAGCGATGTGACCTACGATTCCATCAGCGGCACATCCGTGGCGCGCGATTTCGTGGAACTGCCCAGCCAGTTGTATGAACACTGGCTCGAGGTGCCCGAGGTGCTGCAAAAACACGCCCGACATGCGGAAACCGGTGCGGCGATGCCCAAGGCGCTTCTGGATCGGCTGTTGGCGGCCCAAACCTATGACATGGGCTTTCAGACGGTGGAATACGTGTCCTCGGCGCTGGTTGATCTGGATTTCCACGATGGCGCCGCGCCGTCCGATCCAATGGCGGCGCAGGCTCAGACACTGGCCCGTATCGGCATGCCAAACGCCATCCGCATGCGCCACGCCACCCCGCATTTCGCCCATGTGTTTTCGGGCGACGGATATTCCAGCGGGTATTACAGCTATATGTGGTCCGAGGTAATGGATGCCGACGCATTCGCGGCCTTCGAAGAGGCCGGCGGCGCGTTCGATGCGGAAACCGCGAAAAAGCTGGAAACCTTCATCTTGTCCGCCGGAGGCAGTCAGGAGGCAGACACCCTTTACACCGCATTCCGTGGTCGGATGCCGGGGGTCGATGCTCTGCTGAAAGGCCGGGGATTGGACAAGGTCGCCTGAGCCTGCGCCCCGCCTGATCGGTCCCCGGCCCACACCGGGGTCAGGGCCCATCGCGCTGTTGCCGGGGTGCTGCCCGCGTCCGCCTTACTGCCCGTCAGGGCCGCGCCAATGATGGCCTTGCATGACCATCGGCGCGGCCCTAGCGTGACGGAATGCATCATGATTTCATCATTATCGGCGGCGGTATCGCTGGCACATCAACCGCGGCGCGGCTCAGCCATCTGGGCAGCACACTGCTGTTGGAGGCGGAAAGCGCGCTGGCCTATCACGCCTCTGGCCGCTCGGCGGCCCTGTTCGAGGCGAATTACGGCCACCCGGTCACCGTCGCGTTGAACAAGGCGTCGGCTGCGTATCACCATACGGCGCATGGCGGCGTGCTCAGCCCGCGCGGCCTGATGATTTTGGCGGCGGCGGATCAGGCCGATACCTTTGCCCATGACGTGGCCACCATGGGCCTCGACAGGCTCAGCGTGGATGACGCCCGCGCCATGGTGCCCATCTTGAACCCCGATCATGTGGCCCATGCTGCCCATCACGAAAGCGCATGGGATCTGGACACGGATCGCATGATCCAGAATTTCGTGACCGAGATGCGCGGCAACGGGGGCACGGTGCGGACCGGTGCCGCCGTTACCGACATCACGCGCGACGGGCCGCACTGGCAAGTCACCGCAGGTGCCGAGGTCTTTACCACCGGCACGCTGGTGAATGCAGCGGGTGCGTGGGCCGATGTGATTGCGACAATGGCGGGCGTCAGGCCGCTGGGTCTTACGCCGCTCCGCCGGTCGATGGCGCGTGTGCCCGCCCCCGGTGGCCATGACGTGACAACATGGCCGATGCTGATTGGCGCCGGCGAGGCATGGTATGCCAAACCCGATGCCGGCGCATGGCTGATTTCCCCTGCCGAGGAAGACCCGGCCGAACCGCATGACGCGTGGGCCGATGACATGGTGCTGGCGGAAGGGATCGCCCGGTATCAACCCTTTGTCACCACCGAGGTCACGCGCGTCACCAGCACGTGGGCCGGGTTGCGCACGTTTTCGCCCGACCGATGTCTCGTTCTGGGGCGTGCTAGCGACGCGGCCGATTTTATCTGGGTTGCGGGGCAGGGCGGGTATGGGTTTCAGACGGCGCCCGCCGCAAGCCAACTGGTGGCCGATCTTGTCGCCGGGCGTGCGCCTGTGCTGGATGCCGCGACCGTCGCGGCCCTGTCGCCCGCCCGGTTCGTCGCGTGACACGCCCCCTGACCTTGCCGGATGCGCCAGACCGCGCCCCCGACGATGCGCGGATGTCTGCGCCCGCGGCGCTGCGCAACCGCGACGCCATCCTGTCGGTCGTGATGCAGCATGCCCCCGTCACCGGCCGCGCGCTGGAAATCGCGTCGGGCACCGGCGAACACGTGATCGCTTTTGCGCCCGCAACGCCGGGGCTGACATGGCAACCGACCGATGTGGATGATGCGCGGCTTGCCTCGATCGCGGCATGGGTGGCCGCAAGCGGCGCGGCCAACATTCTTGCGCCCCGCCCGCTTGATGCCTGCGCGCCGGGCTGGTCCGCCCGTGAAGACAGCTTTGACCTGATCGTGCTGACCAACCTGCTGCACCTGATCTCAGGGGCTGCGGCGGATATTCTTCTATCAGAAATTGCAGCAGCATTGCGGGTCGGTGGTGTTGCGCTGATTTACGGCCCGTTTCTACGCGACGGCTTACCGACCAGCCCCGGCGATGCGACATTTCACGCTAGCCTGCAGGCGCAAGACCCGGCCATCGGCTACAAGGACCTTGCAGAGGTTACGGCCCGGTTGACCGATGCGGGCCTGCAGCTTCGCGCGTCGGTCGGTATGCCCGCCAACAACGTGATGCTTTGCTTCGCGCGTTCCGCGTGATCCCGCCAACCTTCCCGGATTGACGCAACGCAATTCGCGCGGCGTCCCGCATGCGATGATTGACCGATACAATCACGCTTCGCGCCATGGGTAGCTTCGGTTTCGCCTTGGTCGGCATGCACCGGGAGGCTGAAATGCGATTTCTCGATCAACTGATGGCCCTTGTTCTGGGCTGTGCCCTGCTGGGACTGTGGGCCGCGCCGGTGCACGCCGCGCCGGCCTCTGCCAGCACCTACCTGAATGTGCGGTCCGGGCCCGGCCCCAGCTTTGGCGTGGTCGATGTGCTGACCCCCGGCGAACGGGTCGATATGACCGAATGCCAGACCAACGGCTGGTGCTACATCACGCATGACGGGCCGGATGGGTGGGTCAGTTCCACCTATCTGACCGCCGCGCCGGGTGCCGTGCTGCCGAACGATGATTGTTCTTTCCAGCTGACGATCGGGCCTGATGGGCCGCGGTTTTCCATCGTCTGCGGCGGGGCCGTGCCGGGCACGCCATTTCCCTTCCCCTTCCCGGCCCCCGCGCCGACACCTGTCGGCAGTCAGGCGTGTTTCTATGACCTGCCGAATTTCACGGGCGATGTGTTTTGCCGGGGGCCGGGCACTTACAACACGATTCCATACTGGGCCAATAACCGGATCACCTCGGTCCAGCTCTGGGGGGCTGCGCGGGTGCGCCTGTGCGCCGATATCAACCTTGGCGGGTTTTGCCGCGTCGTAACCACCAGCGAGGGCCAACTTGGCGGGCTGCTCAACAACCGCGTGTCATCCCTGCAGGTGTTCATCGGCACGTCGCCCGTGCCCCGGCCGCTGCCAACCGCGTTCTCCAGCGGGCAAATTGTCCTGCCCGACACGCTCCGGGCCGATCTGGACAACGGGACCGTGGGGGCCATTGGGGCCGATATCTGGTATCGGGTCTTTGGCTCGCCAACGCCCCGGCTGGTGCCGATAAACGGGGCGCGGTTTGCCCGTGGTGACGGGTCGGACCGAGGTTATGCACGCTGCAGTATCGAAACCTTCACCGCCAACCCCCTGCCGATCACGGCGTTGCCCGTGGGCACCTATGTCTGCGCGCGGACGAACGAGGGCCGGATTTCCCAGTTTCGCATCAGAGCGATTCTCGTGAACGGAATTCAGATCGAGTACACGACCTTCAACTGACACCGGGGGCCGCGCACGCCATAAATCAGACAGGGGGCCGGTCTGGCCCCCTGCGCCTATCCATCGATCCGAATGGTCGCGTTCGCCGGATCATAGGGGCTGTCCTCGACCACTTCGGCGTCCCACAATTCACGGAACATCCGCACCTTCAGCCGGGTCCCCGCAGCGGCCAGATCGGGCCGCACATAGCCCATGCCGATGGATTTGCCGAACGCCACGGAATACCCGCCCGAGGTCAGCCGCCCCACCTTGGTCTCGCCTTGATAAAGCGCCTCACGGCCCCACGGGTCCGCATCCGCCGGGCCGTCGATCAGCAGCGTGACACATTTCGAACGGATGCCGGTCGCTTCCATCGCGGCCTTGCCCTGAAACGTCTTGGACAGGTCCACGAACCGGTCCAGCCCGGCCTCCAACGGTGTGGCGTCGCGGCCCAGTTCGGTTCCGAAGGCGCGATAGGATTTCTCCTGCCGCAGCCAGTTCTGCGCCCGCGCACCTACCAGCTTCAATCCATGCTCTTCACCGGCGGTCATCAACTGATCGAACAGGTAATTCTGCATTTCCATCGGGTGATGTAACTCCCACCCCAACTCGCCGGTATAGGCAACGCGAATGGCGTTCACAGGGCACATGCCAAGTTCGATCTGCCGCGCCGACAGCCAAGGAAAGCGTTTGTTCGAGAGCGCGGTGGCCGGGTCCGCATCGCGGATCAACGCGCCCAAAACGTCGCGGGATTTCGGCCCGGCAATGGCAAAGACACCATGCATGCCGGTGCAATCATCCAGCCACATGGGGCCGAAACGATCGATATTGTCGGCGATCGCCTTGGCCAGATAATCGCTGTCATAAGCCTGCCACGCGCCCGCAGATACAAGGTAATAGCTGTCCTCGGCCAGCCGCACGATGGTGTATTCGGTGCGCGTGGTGCCCGTGGGCGTCAACGCATAGGTCAGGTTGATCCGGCCCACCTTGGGCAGCTTGTTGGTGGTGAACCAGTCAAGGAAGGCCGTCGCGCCCGGACCGCGCAATCTATGCTTGGTAAAGGCCGTCGCGTCGATCAGGCCCACGCCGTGCCGGATCGCCTCCGCCTCGGCCTTGGCATATTGCCACCATCCGCCACGCCGGAATGACCGGCTGTCGTGGTCGAAACTTTCCGGCGCATCCAGCGGCCCGTAATAGTTCGGCCGCTCCCACCCGTTGACGCAACCAAACTGCGCGCCCCGCGCCTTTTGCCGATCATAGGCGGGCGCGGTCTTCAGCGGGCGGCAGGCGGGGCGTTCCTCGTCGGGGTGATGCAGGATATAGACGTGGTCATACGCCTCTTCGTTCTTGCGCGCGGAATATTCCGTGGTGATCCAGCTGCCGAACCGCTTGGGATCCAGCGACGCCATGTCAATCTCGGCCTCGCCGTTGACCATCAATTGGGCAAGGTAATGACCTGTGCCGCCTGCCGCCGTGATGCCGAATGAAAAGCCTTCGGCCAGCCACATGTTGCGCAAGCCATAGGCGGGACCGACCAGCGGGTTGCCATCGGGCGTATAGCAGATCGGGCCGTTGAAATCATCCTTCAGGCCGCTGTTCTCGCAACTGGGGATGCGGTGGATCATCGCCATGTACTGGCTTTCGATCCGCTCCAGATCCAGCGGGAACAGATCGGCGCGGAAACTGTCCGGCACACCGTATTCAAACACGGCCGGGGCGTTCTTCTCGTAGACGCCCAAAATCCAGCCACCGCGTTCCTCGCGGACATAGCTTTGCGCATCCGCATCGCGGATCACGGGGTGTTCGGGGTGGTCCTTGCGAAATTCGACCAGCGCCTGATCTTGATCCATGACGATGAACTGATGTTCGACGGGGATCGCCGGTATCTTGATGCCCAGCATCCGCGCCGTGCGCTGCGCGTGGTTGCCGCTTGCCGTGACCACATGTTCCGCCGTGATGACGATCTGCTCATCCGAGGCAACCAGATTGCCGCCCTTTTCAACCATCTTGGTGGCCGTCACCTCCCATGCAGCGCCGTTCCAATGGAACCCATCGGCTTGCCACTTGCGTTCGATCATCACACCGCGTTGCCGCGCGCCCTTGGCCATCGCCTGCGTTACGTCGGCGGGGTTAATGTAGCCATCCGTGTTGTGATACAGCGCGCCCTTCAGGTCCGATGTCTCGATCAGGGGCCAGCGCGCCTTGATCTCATCGGGTGTGAGCCATTCATAGGGAACGCCCACTGTTTCGGCGGTGGAGGCATACAGCATGTATTCGTCCATCCGCGCATCGGTTTGCGCCATGCGCAGGTTTCCCACCACCGCAAAGCCCGCGTTCAGGCCGGTTTCCTCCTCCAACGTCTTGTAGAACTTGACGGAATAGTCGTGGATGTGGGTCGTGGCAAAGCTCATGTTGAACAAGGGCAGCAGACCTGCGGCGTGCCATGTGGAACCCGATGTCAATTCATCCCGCTCCAGCAGCATCACATCGTCCCACCCGGCCTTGGCCAGATGATAGGCGATCGAGGTGCCAACAGCGCCGCCGCCGATGACAAGGGCTTTTACGGTGGTCTTCATTGGGCAACGCTCCGGCAAGATGGGTCTTGCCTTGCATGCCAGACGACGGGCCGACAAGCCCGACCTATTCGACCAAAGCCCGCGAAAAAACGACATTGGCGTGTTGTGGCCTCTGGCCAATCGGCTGTGTGCCTGCTGAACTGGACCAAACGGGGAACGGGGCAGGACGGTCATGGGCAAACGCATCGCAGCCATCGGGGAATGTATGGTGGAACTGTCACCGGCGGGGCCGGGCCTGTATCGGCAGGGGTTTGCCGGCGACACGTTCAACACCGCATGGCACCTGCGCCGCGCGCTGCCGCACGACTGGACCGTCAGCTACGTCACCGCCGTGGGGGATGATGCGACCTCGGATGCAATGCTGGCCTTCATGGATGCGGCAGGCATCGAGACCACCGATGTGCAGCGCCTGACCGGGGCGGTGCCGGGCCTCTACATGATCGACGTCGACGCCTGCGGCGAACGTCACTTTGCCTATTGGCGGGGCCAGTCGGCGGCGCGTCGCATGGCCGAGGATGCCACCAGATTGCGCGCCGCGCTTGCCAGCGCCGATGTGATCTACGCATCGGGCATCTCGTTGGCGATCCTGCCCCCCACGGGGCGCAAGGTGGTGCTGGCCGCGCTGGCCGCGGCCCGGGCGCGTGGTGCGATGGTGGTCTTTGACAGCAACATCCGCCCCCGCCTATGGGAAGATCCCGCGACAATGGCCAAGACGATCGTGGCGGCGCGCGCGCTTGCCACGGTGGCCTTGCCGACGTGGCCGGACGAACAGGTGGTGGATGCCGCCACCAGCGCCAAGGCGGTCTTGCAAGCCCATCTGGCGGCAGGCGCGCGCGAAGTTGTGGTGAAATTGGGGGCCGACGGTGCCTTGATCAGCGAAGGGGGCGCCTCTCTATTGGTGCCATGCCCCGCCGCGATAGCCCCCGTCGATACGACCGGCGCGGGCGACAGTTTCAATGCCGGCTATGTTGCCGCGCGGCTCACGGGCGCCGATCCTGCCGCGGCTGTGCTGGCGGGGCACCGGTTGGCCGGACAGGTCATTCAGCACCGCGGCGCGCTGCTTCCCTGAAGCACGGCCCCGGCGCCATCGGTGGCGATGCGGATCGCCGCCGCGCTGACGGGTCCGCGAAACCAGTCGGCTTGCGTCAACTCTCCAAAGATCTGCGACAGGTTCAACACCGCGCCCGCATGCTGCGCAGGCTCCGGATGGGTCCGCGCAATCTGCGCCAACGTATCCGCCAACGGATCACCCGCAGGCAAATTCCGTGTCAGGGCGACCCATGCCGCCACCCCAACCGCCAGCGCATCCCATGGCCGTCCTTGTTCCCTTGCCGCACGGATCGGCGCCAACAGGCGCTGCGGGATCTTCTGGCTGGTGTCGGTCGCGATCTGCGCCGTGGCATGGCGCACGGCAGGGTTGCGGAACCGCGCCTGCAGCGCAACGGCATAGGCCGACAGGTCAACCCCCGGCATATCAAGCGTGCCTGCCGCCTGATCCATCACCCGCCCCACCAGCCGCGCAACGCCCGCGTCGCCCATCGCGTCGGCCACCGTCTCCAACCCCAGCAACTGCCCAAGACAGGCCAGCGTCGTATGCGCACCGTTCAGCATCCGCAGTTTCATGGTCTCGAACGGGGCGACATCGCCGACCATCTGGGCACCGGGCCAAAGCGGGCGACCGGTTGGAAACACGTCCTCAATCACCCATTGGCTGAAGGGCTCGGTCATCACGGGCATGGCGTCACGCATCCCGGTCGCGGCGGCGATGGCGGCCCGGTCGGCCTCGGTGGTGGCGGGCACGATCCGGTCCACCATGCACGATGGAAAGGCGACGTTGGCGGTGATCCACGCGGCCAGCCTGCGGTCGGTCAACGCCGCAATTTGCGTCACGATCCGTGCGGTTGTTTCCCCGTTCATGGG
>Ga0208544_10002606_pt1 | contig 11635 bp, 11 predicted proteins | sample DEB08_DNA_9_FD_184526 | JGI IMG/M metagenome (GOLD analysis project Ga0208544, IMG submission 184526) | Aqueous microbial communities from the Delaware River and Bay under freshwater to marine salinity gradient to study organic matter... | ecosystem: Environmental > Aquatic > Marine > Coastal ...
ATGCTGAAGCAATCAATCAAGCGATTGGAGAAAAAAGATTCAAAGAATCTCTCGGACATCTTCCATCAGAAGCATTTGCTGGAAGTGTACTCGGTATTATAGTAGCTGTTATCCTATTCTATATCTAAGTCGTGTATCACGACTTTTTTTAAGTAAAAAATATGAATTTTAAACATAATCCATGACATGATGGTCCTCAAGATGATAACAACAAGTTACCTGAGGAAAAAAAGATTCCAGAAATAGATAAAATTTCTGAAAAAGAATCTATAGCCAAACAAAAAGAAACACAGAGAGACACTGAAAAAAAAGGAACACAAAACGAATCTAAAAAAAATAGAAATACACTGGGTACTCAACATGAACTATCTCAGCTTCAACAAGAAGTACCTGCTAATTTTGATAAACAAGAGAAGAGAGAAATAAACGTAGTCTCTAATAATACAGATTATGTTGAGAAATTTCAAGAACAAGCTAGTTTTTCTCGTGAATATAATGCACATGAGTATGAACAATGTATAGTATCTGCAAAAGATGCACCTGAAAAACAAAATTCCTTGAGTGCTATTGGTCAATCATGTAGCTATGTAGTAAAAACTTTTATGTCACAAGGAAAAAATGTAGTTATAGATTCTACAAAATTTCGAGAATATAAATACCTCCCTGAATATATAATAGAAAATGCATAATATTTTTATCACAGATGAAGATGGTGGAGTAAGAAACGTCAGTTTTAACTACCTACTATGATTTCAACCCAGCCTTGGGGCTATGATACTCACAGAAAATTCTCTGAGTATATTACTCGACGCTCGTTATTTTTGAAATACTGACAATATAGATAAAAACATCGTCTACAAAAGGCTCTGAAAACAAATAGAGATACACTACCTATTACTTAAATGAGACATCGTAGAGTCTATTATGTATGCTCTATGAGATAGTTCTACTCTCATAAGTATAGAAAACTCTCTGACCTATAGTTATGTTGAAAAATTTCAAAAGCTATCAAATAATATAGCTATTATCCAGCCCTATTTTTTAGAACAACGAATCACAAAACAAGATGATGAAATAAAAAATATTAAACGGGCCATCAAAATAATTTGAAAAGTATATAGGCAGCTAGAAAAACTCAATACCTCTTGAGATATTGTCTGAAGAACAGAAATGCAGATACGACAATATATTATCTCAAAAATATTTGAATTTGGTGGCAGTTGAGAAAGCTTTGAAGCCATAGTTGCCTACGGACCCAACTCAGCTATTCCACACCACAGAGCCTGAGAAACTATCATAGCAGAGTGAGTTTTACTCATAGATATGTGAGCGCTCTACAACTGATACTGTAGTGATTTTAGTCGAACCTTTTGGGTCTGAAAAAAATCGTGAAAAACATATAGCAAATTCAGCAAAATTTATGCCATAGTTCAAAAGGCACATGATGATGCTATAGCAGGAATCAAGCTATGAAATACAACAGCAAGTGTAGATAAAATAGCTCGAGACTCTATCCAGCAAGCTGGCTATGGTGAGTTATTCATACACTCCACTGGACATTGAGTCTGACTCGATGTCCATGAGGTTCCCTGAGTATCTCCTAAGTCAGAACACTTGATAGAAAAACACATGGTCTTTACAGTAGAACCATGAATCTATATCCCCTGAGAGTTTTGAGTCAGAATCGAAGATATTATAATAGTCTCATAAATTATTTAAAACAAAAAAAGAGTATTTTTAAAATACTCTTTTTTTGTTTTAAATAACTAAACACTATCTTCACCACATTGAGATTCCTCAGTAGTTCATCCACTACTCGTGAGGTATGTACCGGTACTCGTTAAATTCTTTTTTGCATTGAGTACTGCACAAGAGCTTACGAGACCTCAAACAGCGAGAGTGTTTCCATAGGCTGTCGCTGTAAGAGTCGTTGCTTCAGTGTTTTCATCAAAGTGAACATTATATGTAGATACTAGAGTAGCAACAGTTAATTGAGATGCTCCAGCTAATGCTGCATCAAGTGGTTGTTGTGTAGAAGCTGTTTCTATAAATATACCGAGCTTTTCTCCGTAAAATATAGGATAACGAAGCGCTAGATCAAGAGCGTTTGCTTGTGGAAATAATAGATTATACGCGAGACTCGTATCACTATCTTCTGCGTAGGCAACCATTTGGTGATATTTTCTTGCTCGATCGATCAGGTATCGAAACGGTTCGTTATCTGTAGGATCTTCTCATGCTTTTGAATAATCAATGGTTTCGATAACCGTTACCCCAGCTTGTCCTTGGTAAGCCAGTAGGTTATTTTCATCTGCTGTTGAACCAGAGTATATTTTTACTACTTGATCAGGAATAGGAAGAGATTTAGCTGATGTAGTGTAGAGCGACAAACCACTCGAGATAGCTTCTAGTGAAGATGTTCTATTCGCATCTCGTACCCCAGTGAGGTAACTAGAATACGATACAAAACCGATCGTACCAAGTATAGCGAGTATCGTAACTACTACGATTAACTCTACCAATGTAAAACCTAAATTATTTTTCATAAATACATAATATTAATAATATAATACTGCTTAGTGTATGTAAAATATGGCTACATTAAAGCACAAAACTACATTTTAGATTGACGATACAAAAAAAGCTCATGCAATAACTGCATGAACTTTAGAACACATTCTATCTATTTTCTAACTATCGAGTCATCGGTACAAGAAATTTTGATACTCTTTCAGTTCTTCCCACTTACCTTGCTGGGCTAGTTTTGCTTGCTCTGGCCATGTTTTTGGGTTATGCATAGCAAACTTATTCCCCGCTGATTCAATAATTTTTTGTAAGTCATCTACCGACGTCTTTGCAATAGCTGAAAAACTAGAAAGCTGATTTTTTTGAAGCAATTGTTCGAGCTTGGGTCCTACTCATTCAATAATCTTGAGATCATCACTCGAGTGCTTTGGTTCAGCTACTTTTGAGAAATCATATACCTGAGCATTAGCCTCGGTTTCACTATCGTTTGAAAAACTAAAGTTATGAGAACAAAACACTCTCCCCCAGAAATATCAAAAAGCAAATATCCCCAGTAATAACAATATACTTGGCCAAGCTATAGTCGATCAAAAAATACTATATTGGTAGACACTCGAGGTGAAATACATATAGGTAATCAAAAACCATATCAAAGTAACCACAGCGCCAAAGATGTATCCAACTAACCTCATATACAAAAAATTATATACTAATATGAAAATAGTATATAATTTTTTGTATTATTGTCAATTAATAGCATTGATTAAGGATTATTTAATCTCTTCTAAAAAAATCTTAGTCGCGGTGATCACATTTTTAAATCGATCTGCATGGAGTTGAATTCATCAAAAGTATCGAGTTACTACCACAATAGTATTCACAATATTTTCTCTTTGAAGCTCTCTAAGTATACAATTCCCTGCTCAGGTTTCACCATCATCACTCCGAGACTCTAAAATAGATCCATTTTCTTGCTCGACCCTATAAGCATATGTGTTATGAGTAGCCTTACGATAATAACTATCTTTTAAAAGCTCTTTCATAAAAATATCTGCATCAGTCTTACTCAAAATCGATCATCACAGCACAGTGTATTTTGACTTTCGATCTACTACAACATCTTTTAGGGTCTTTATCTTAAAATCTGCAGACCTATTGCCTCAAAAATTTAGTGCTATTTTCATTATTCACTCAGTAACTTATATATTCTATCACCGTGTCATTTAGCTCGTACGTTTCTCCACTCTTGGAGTATTTTTCCATCTTTGTTCAACAGAAAAGTAGATCGAATCACTCACATATAGGTCTTTCAGTAATTTTTCTTTTCTCAATATACTCAAAGTTCATTATGCAGAACCAAATCAGGATCAGAGATTAAATCTATAGTTAGCTCTTGTTTTTGTATAAAATTTTTATGTGATTCAACTGAATCTTTTGATACTCAGATAAGTGTAATGCCGAGTTGAGTGAAATCAGCTTTGAGTCGTGAAAAATCTTTATTTTCATTGCTGCAACCCGGAGTATTATCTTTTGGATAAAAATAGAGCAGTGTTTTTTCTCCAAAAGATAGCATATCTCACAGAGTCAACTCTGCAGATTCCCCAGTGGCTGTGACAGCACTATATGTGTTATCTAAATTCATAGTTTTTTGTGTTATGTAGTAATAACTCTAACCTATACTCCCTCCATTATTCTTCAACCAAAGCTCGTCTGTTTTGTAGTCTGGTTTCATCTCGGCCACATGTGACCAAAATTTCTTTGAATGATTCATTTCCTTTAAATGAGACAGTTCATGGATAATAACATAATCAATCACATGATCTGGACAAGCCATGAGTCTGTAGGAAAAATTGAGGTTTTTCTGACTGGTACAGCTTCACCACCTGGTCATAGCACTGGTTATTTTAATGTTATTAAATTTTTTTCAAAATTTTTCAGCTATTTCGACGACTCTACTTGGTATATACGCGCGAGCCTTCCCCTTAAGCTCTGCTATTTCACTCACACTGAGCTTTTTAGTATTCCCTTGTGCTGCGAGTCTCTTGTCGATCCAGGCTTTGTTGTTATGTAAAAAATTCTCTATGCTCAGTTTTGGTGTTAGATAAGGAGCTTTTATAATAACTTCACCATATTTCACGGTTAATGAGAGTGTTTTTCTCCAAGATTTTATGACTTTATATTTCATTTATTTAGATGATCTTATATATTTTATAACAAAGTTAATACATCCTATGTATTGCAATAGGTATATACAAGCAATTAAAAATCATAACAGGCTGACTTTCATACTACTACTAAACAAGCTACTATTAGAATATCAGCTAATTGACTCACTAATACTAAGTCCTGGATTTACACGGTCTACACTTCTTAGGTTTGAATTTATTGAACTCCCTGTTGGATTTATTCATCCTCTTGAGACTTTATTTGTTCCTCCATTATTATTATATTCCACATCATATTTATTTGCTCATTGACTGTATTTATCCAAATTTTGCTGTTGCCTATCTGTCTCCAGTGCTATGATTGAATTAAATTGATTTACTATATTTGTTTTTTGAGCAATGCTAGTTTGGATTTCCATTACTTCACCTTGCCTAATCTGTTCTCAAAATCTCTCTGCACGAAATAGCATATCACTTACGATTCATGCTTGAATTTGTGCAACTCTCTCATCGAATATAAATCAAATAGGGTAATGTTTTTTAAAAAAGTCATCAGAATACGATTCAAATCTAATTTCATTTCATGATCTACGTTCTATCATAGAAGTAGCTAACTCATTATCCGTCAAGGTTCATTCTGAACTCCCTGATACACTACTCTTAGCCATAAATACTCTTACATCTCAACTTTCACGCGAGCAAGGAGAAAGAGAAATACTATTATCTTGTTTATAAATTTTTGCAATCGTATCACTATATATATCTCCTGGAACTATTCAATAGATATTTCATTGGCTCGCAGCTAAAATAGTATTAAAATCTGTCTTATAGGTCTTAACTCTATTTCATAGCTTAATAACTGATATACTATTAGAAGTAATTATTTCTAGATCTCTATCCCTTCATTCCTGAGTCTCTAGATTAAAGTTATCATCATCAGTTACAAATATAATCCGTTGATTTTGTAGAGAGTTGTTCACTATATAATCTAGAGTTCGATCTATATTAGAATAACCCCAATAATTTATATCATCCATATCTGCTAACCTTTGCACATCAAAATTATAACTATATATGTCTATATCATTGAGAAGTCCGTCATGATTTTTAAATGCTTCATAGATATCTTCATAAAATGAGTCCATTCCATTTCTCTGAGCACTTGCAGAATTATCAAAAAATATACTCGTCTTATTTCATAATTGCTGTTTTTTAAGAGAGATTTCAACATCCTCAGAGCCTAGTTTTGCCTGAAGCCAAGGATCTAGGCAAAAGTCCTCAAACCTCTTACTCATCTGAATTCAAAGATCATCTATGTTTAGAACATGATCTGTCTGCATATATTCTTCTATATCGCCTCACTTGATAACTTCTTCTTTATACAAGGTGTCATCTACATAAATTTTTGATAGTAGATTTGAAGATTCATCAAATTTGAGATTAATAATAGAAAACTTAGGAGAATATAGAAAAGCCTCTCATGCAAGTGGTGTCAACATAGTAATCTCTACTTTTTGCCTTCCTTGAGATCACCCGTCTGTCTTAGATGGAATTGGAAAGACTCTTAAATTATAGGTACTCAATCATACTTTTTCTATTAATGCAGGGTCTATATTGTATCGTAAACTCTCTTCATAGACTTTTTGTGCTGCTCAACGAGGAGCAATTTGTCATATTAATTCTAAATCAAGTCACAACCTGAGTCATGAGACTACAGACATTTTATTTGGGGATTCAAAATTTAGAATAACCTCTTGGTTCGAATTGGATTGGTTAGAAAAATGAAAAGTATATTTCGTCTCTAATAGCTTAGTTTTTTCTCTACCCTGAGTCTCTATAACCTTATTTTCGATTTCTGCTAGTGTAAATACAACTTCTGCCTTATCTCATGTTTTGGATTCATTCGTAGCGAAACTACGCCGAGTATCACGGTACTCAGAGATCTTTTCTCCGTAATATCCTTCTGGCGTAGTATCATATATTTTTTGAAATAACTCTTCGTCTATAGATCTTTTGTTTTTAATTTTATTGAGAAATGCTTGACCCAAGAATAGAACTTTTGCATTCTCATACGATTCATAATTTTCTCATCACTCAACAATAGCAAGCTCTGCTTTTTCTATTTGGTATTCATAAAAATATTCGGACAAATGATTGGTAAATCACAATGCATAAACAAGTACAAATAAACCTATCGCTTTATGTAAATATTTTTTCTCTCTCGCTTTATTATCAAAATAAACATGCAAAGAATATATCCAATATAGTAAGATAAAAAATGTTAATAAAAAGATCAATACAGCTTGTAAAAAACCATATGGGTTTGCATTGAGTAGTTCAAATATAAGTGAGAACCCACTATTTTGTATGATAGAAATTCCAAAAATTCATCATAGAATAGAAAGAGCTAATAAAAAAGCCATGAAAAAGAAAAAACCTAGATTATATAAATAAAATAAGCTTTTTATTTTATTTACTATATTAGTATCTAAAAATTTAAAATAATATTGTAGGATATGAATACATGGATATATCGAGAGCCCGAGTCACATGAGTATTCCATACAATCATAGGTTTTGAAAAGGATACCCTTCTCAGAATCAGAAAATACATACAAACAGGCTTATATAAATAGGCATATGTATCAAAAAAAAGTATTTCCAATTTAGATTCTTATACAGAGTGGTTAAAAGAATGATTTGTACTAAAGCCCATCAGATAATCCACATAAGACTTCAAGCAAAAAGTAACTCCAATCATAGGATTGATAAAAGAACAATTATTATGATAGATATCAAAATCAGTAATACTTTAGATTTTTTTGAAGTGATATTTTCTCCCGTTTTATTATCTATTTCTCTAGATTCGTTTTTTTTCAATACAGTAAGTATTTTTTCAAGAACATTGATTATCGTCTGAAGCATGTATCAAAAGTTAAAGTAATAAAGACTCTGCAAGTATAATACATATTGCTTGCTTTATTTCAATAAAAAGTATATTTATTAATATATAATAATATAGCTAAACTCTCATGAAAAATATCCTCATATCTAACATTGTTTTTTTTACTCTCCTATTTATACCTGGACTTTCTCATGCCAATACTCTTATAAACGCCAAATTTAACTGACATAGTATAGAGTTTATAGAATATAGTGTTTGAAGTCCTGATTTTAATATACAAATATGAGTGGACCAAAAATGATGAAGTCAGGTGTTAGAAATAGCACAAAACATATGAGCTATCACAGGAATCAACGGAGTGTTTGAGTGTCCTAAAGACTACACAGAATGTGGATGAAAAAACTTTACGATCAATGAGCGATATGTGCAGTGAGAAAAAATAAATACGTACGACTCAACTGGAGCGAGAGTCGTGTTTGGCTGGGATAAAAATACTCTCCCCATGCTTTTCCAAACAGATACGATAAACAAAGACTCAGAAGATGAAATCTGGGAATGATTTGCCAATTTTCCTCTGCTACTCAAAGACTGAGAAGACCAAATAGAGCGCTATGTTGACCTCGGTCTGGTAGACAAAAAAATGACCTGACCAGGTCGGCGGAGTTTTATCTGCTCCACACAAGAGCGAGACAAGATATATTTTGGTCATGTCTACCATATATGAGTCGACTGGATGTCTTTGCTACTCAAAGACTTTTGATGTTATAATGCTCTCAATCTTGATGCGGGATATTCAACAGCCTTTATCTATAACTGAAAATATATAGCCTGACCATGAAGGTATATACTCGACGGAGTGTTTATAGTTCCTAAAAACTTTGATACAAAAAACCTAGAAATTAGACTAGAGAATATAGTTATCGCTCTAGAGCAATACTTCGACACAAAAACAAGTTACAGAAAACTCAAAGCAAAATCTACACTACAGAGCTGACTCGATGATTTAGCTGAAAAGATCTATGCAAAACATAGCCAAGACTACTTAAAAGACTGAATCATAATTTGAGAACAAACTAACATTACTTCAAGATCTACACTTAAAAAGCTCTATCTGATCAATAGATTACGAGACGAACTTAAAAAACTATAGTTCGTCTTGCTCTCACATATCGAGTGCCAATCGCTCTCAACCAGGTAGTGATTGTCCAATAATTCCTTCTAAACCTCATTGCATTGAAGATGTAGAATTAATCACTCTTTCTAACTCTTTTTCTCGTCTTTTCCATATTCTCTCCATCGCTCTTCGTTCAACATCTATATCTGCTTTAATATTTTGAAACGCATCAATAATTCCTCATACAGTACTGCCAAATTCTTCACTCATGAGATATTTATAAAGCATCTCCATCTTCATGTCTTTTCATTCTAGAGATTTTGCCATCTTAGAAACAGAGATAACTTTATCTCGCAGTATTCCAGCGACTGCTAAGGCATGTTCTGGCAAGGTAATCATAATATCATCTACCATACCAAAGTTCTTTATATCTTTTGGAAGTACTGTCGTGATAATAATAGCCATATCTGCTTTTGCAGCTATTTTATCATCTTTCAGTTTTGAAATCCAGCCGTCTTGCCAGGCTTTTGTATTTTTTGATTCCCAGATAATCGTTCCTACCTCTTGCCCCAGAGGGTTTCGTACTCACTGAATAATATCTGCTCATTTTACACCCGTTGGTACGTCATCTATTCGGTCGATAGGAAAACCGAGTTGAAGTGATTGTTTTAAGTCATCTTCCTGAATATCTCATTGGATCTGTTGGCTTCCCTGTTCTGCTTTTCGCTTGAGATCATCAATAGTCTTTTTCATTTGTTCTTGTTGTTTCTGCATTTCAAGCTCTTTTTTTCTATGATCTTCGTTTGCCTGTTTTAATTTTTCTTCTAGAGCTTTTTCTTGAGTTTCAGCCATCTGGGTTTCAATTTTTTTTCTCTCGAGTTCCATCTTTCTGTCCATTTCGAGCTCCATAGTCTTTTCTTTTTGTTCGAGTTCTCGAGTTTTTTTACGCATCTCGAGTTCATTTTTTTCAAAATCTTGCTGTCGCGCAGCCGACTCTTTGATTTGCGCTTTGAGATCATCCATTTCGATAGAGTCTTTTTTTGCTTGTTGTTGCATTTTTTGCTCAGCAAAATCTTGCGCTTTTTTTCGCATCTCAGCCCGTTCTTTTTCAAACTCTGCTTCGAGTTCTTGTTTGTACTTATCTTCTGAAAGTTTATTGAGATCTATCTGTGTTTTACAAGACGGACATACTATCTGATCAGCCATAATTTAAGAGTGTTATATATAATAGTTTCATTGTAGCGTTTTGGAGAGAAAATCAAAAAGAAACATCTCAAAATACTTTCATTGCTTATTTTGTATAATACGTCATAATATGCTATACTAAGACTATGTGAATCGACTTAAATACATCAGCTGCTTCCATTAGCCTAAAACATGATCCTGTTTTGGGACCTGTTACGCAAGAGTTTGTCGATTATCTCAATAAAAGTATTATTCATATACTACGATCTAAAAGACCTCATTCACAGACACAAGCAAGTCTCCCTCCAATTACACTAGAAGATTTCAGAAACAATAATCTTACCACATTAACGCCTAACATCATAGAACAGTTACATAACATATCAACCTACTCTTTTTCTACAGACTACTTACAGTTACATAAAATGGAGTTCCAAAATATTGTAAATAACTACGTCGAAGAAATAATAAAACCTAAAGAGCAAGATGAGAAAGCTCAGGGAGAGAAAATAAGAAAACTAGAAGAAAGGCAAATACATAATGCTATGCAAGCAGAAATTCAAAGAAAAAAAAGAGAATTAGAAAAAGCAGAAGAGAGTAAAATACAACAGGAAGAAGTTCAAAAGAAAAAACTGTGAATAGAAAGAAAGAAGCGATACGAAAATAAAAAGCTTCAACAAACACGACAAGATAAAGCAGATATAAGAAAACAAAAAGCCATAAATGACCTGGCTCAATATCACAACCAGCAGCTAGAGGCAAAGATACAAAAAGATATCGAAATAGCTGAAAACGATTCAATACAAGCTGAAAAGACGAGACTCAATAGCGAGAAAGCACAAGAGGATAAAAAGAAGAAAGAAATCATGCAGCAACAACAATTTGAAGCAAAAAAGCAAAGAACTAGAGCATATGAAGAGCAAAAACTACAAGCACAACGAGATAAAGACAAAGTTGCTCGAAAACAAGCTGAAAAAAATGACCGAATCAACACCATCATAGCGCAAGAAAAAGAACAAAAACGCCAAGATAGAGATATGAAACGACACGAAAGAGGAACAAAGAAAAAATCCAACACTCCCTACCTATCAGATGCTCAGAGAGAAATTAAAGAAAAAAAAGAATTTCAACAACAACAACAAGATAAATATATATCAGGACTCAATATATTAGAAAGCGAGACTATGTTCAAAATATATGAGTTTTTAAAATCAAATCAAAACCAGATGGCTCTCTTTAAACATATAGGAGCTATTATACAAAGAGACTCCCCAGAGTGTAGTAATAATGCACTCACAGAGCAGGAGAGCCGACTCGCTCACGCCATATCAAACTATATGCGAATGCCTTCTAAACGGCGAGTTCAGATACGCAATAGTCTACGATGAGAACGTCCAGTTCCCTATATATCATTGCAAGATACCAATATCTACAAGATACTATTTTGGGACATAAAATATAGTAACACATTTCAGCTCAGAGAGTTCTTTAAAGAGTATGCAATAGACCTAGACGCTGAAGAAATAAATCCACACTGAAATACTGTTGCGAAAATAAATGAAATTACATGAACGCAAGCACCAAAACAACTACACAAAGCTGTAGCAAAGCAGATAAGTAAAAAGACAACTACAAGTAATCTATATTCACTCAATTTTAAATGAGAGCAGCAAGAAAAATGAAAGTATAATAATCCCTACTTAAAAGACTTGTCTCAAGAGACATAATAAAATCTAATCTC
>Ga0208544_10002607_pt1 | contig 11628 bp, 14 predicted proteins | sample DEB08_DNA_9_FD_184526 | JGI IMG/M metagenome (GOLD analysis project Ga0208544, IMG submission 184526) | Aqueous microbial communities from the Delaware River and Bay under freshwater to marine salinity gradient to study organic matter... | ecosystem: Environmental > Aquatic > Marine > Coastal ...
CCCCAAAACCCCAAAACCCCACGAGGGAAGAGTTTGCTTTACTAAATTATAAAATAAAATGTAAGCGTCTGAAAGCAGTGGTGGACAGAAGAATTTGCTGCCGTTCGGGGAGAGTATCCCCTCATATCTTGCAACTGCGCACATCCTAAGCTACTTGGGAATCAAGTAGGAAGTCGTCATGTTGCTCAAGCTGCTAAACACAACTAGACCGCTTTACCTCCTAGCACACCAAGACAAGCTAGACCAGTTCTGGAACAAGAAACAGTTGAGGTTCAGTACGTCTGTCAAGATAGATAATGATGGCGTTGAGCTGGAAGATCAAGCAGAGCTTTTTGGTCGGGGAAACAACGTTAAGTTGATAGCATCGCCGATTGCACGCATTGAAAGAGTGCTCCATTAACGGAGCCACCAAATGTTTTGGGGAATTAATATCACACTTGGTTTAAAAATTTTATTTGTTTTTGTCTTAATCAGAGTCTATGGCTTTGGTCTCCTCAACTAAATGTGTCTCATCTAATTCTTAATTTATCCATTTAAATAATAAAACACCTGTCGTCGAAGTTGTACTTGGCCTCAATCGACATCGAAAATTGACACGGCGCTAGGCTGCCGCTTGGCCCACTGCTTGACAGCATCGCCGATTGTACGCATTGAATGTTATGACACCGGCAACTTCATAACGAGCGTAGATATCCGTTACAAAGCCCATCAATATCACCCTCATTTACTTCTTGGAGGCTTTCGTTAGCACAGTAAAAACTAAAATAGTGATTTTGACGTTCCAAGCGGCGTCTAACTTGCCAAGCTGCGTGCCTGCTTCCACAAAGATCACAAAGAAGATATTTATTACAAGCTGGTTCAGTTTGAGTTATACGATCAAGAGGACACAATAGTGTGGAGGTGTGGCGATAACAAACTGGAAGCGAGCTACTGGGAAGAGACTTCGTTACCCAGCAATGTACTCATCAAATTCAGGGCTCTAACTTACCCCAAGCTACGATTTCGTCTTGGAAACGGTGTTTGCAAAGGTAGCGAGATAAACTGACATACTCTTCTCGGTGATTTGGAATCTGGGAACACGTGCGTGAGAAAGACCATCAACGGCGGGTACAAATGCGAATTAGGGAGATTTTTTACGGCAAGCATCTGACGTCATATGGCTGCGCTTGGTTAAGCCTACCTCGAGATCAAGCGAAGAGCTACATGTGTTCGAAGACCCCCTGGGTCGGGGATTCCTACTGATCGTATTATCGTTTTACAAAGCTTAAGCAATAACAATCAATTTTCAATTAATTTCTCATAAATAAAATAATTTAGTTAAATTCACGCTACTTATTCACTTTTTTCTATCAAGGTTTTGATAACACCTGCCGATAGCATAAAATGGGGCCTGGTCGATTCCTTGAAATCATCCTCTCTACCAACGAGTCGTCCTTCTCTTCGAAGTGGGACTTCATCTGGACCACGACCATACTCGCGCCTACGTGAGTATCGACCGAAGACTTCAACGAAACGTCATCGACTACCTCGCACCATCCTGGACCACCCGTCTAAAAATACCTGCTTCAACTTTGTTCAAGAGGTTCTGGACAAGCGGGAAGACTTTTCTAGAAACAATGCATCATTTATCTTTCAGATCTTGGCAAAACCAAGGTTTTTATAAAAAAAAATAACTTTTGATTCTAAATATGCTCGCTCAATTCAAATCATAGGCTAAGTCTCGCAGAGAGTACCTGGCCACTCTCTTCTCTCACCTCAACTCCTCAGTGCCCGCCTTCCTTGGCGCCACGGTGACCCCTGCTCCCGGAGGCTCCCCTTCCAACTACAACATCAAAGTTGTGAAGTAGACAACTGACTTGAAGAGGTTCAAAGACTTGACCAGTTCTAACTCGTATCTTTTGCTCAACGATCAAAACTAAGTCGTGAAACTTAACCAAATTCCAGTAGACGAAGCTAACTCGAGCTTGTTGGCCCAGTCGCACTCCGAGAGCGGTGCTCTTCAAGTACGCTTCCGCAAGGGAGACAAGAATGAGAAAGACATCTTTGTTGAAGTGTGGTCGGCAGAGGCAGCAGGCGGTCTCCGCTCTTCACTGAAAGTCACAGACAAGCTGAGTAAGATCTACAACGACACGGTCTTCGGTGGAATCACTTGGTCCCTCGATGAAAGCAAGATCTGTTTCATTGGCGAAGTTCCCGAGATTGAGAAGTTCAAGAACCCTTTTGACTTGAAAAAGGAGGAGGACAAGAAAGACGAGGAGAACAAGGCTGTTGAAGAAGAAAAGAAAGAGCCCGAGGAAGAACACTGGCAAGATGAAAAGTTTTTGCACAAGGAAGACTTTGGTGAAATGCTTGTCGGCAAAAAGTCGCCCGCCATCTTTGTCTTCGACATCAAGGAAAACTCTTTGAGCTAACTCCAAGGTCTGGCCGACGACCAATACCCCTAGTACCCAGTGTTCGACGAGCACAACAAGGGTCTCGTGTTCGCCTCCGTCCACCTGCCCATCAAGAAGCTTGGCCTCATCTATTGCCTCAATCGCCCCACTGAGATCGTCTATGTCAAAGACCCCGTCTTCGATAAGAAGAAGGTCGCTGAAGCAGCAGGTTCAGACTACATCAAACGTGTCAACCCTGCGTCTGAGTACCTCGGCATGCAGCCCCGCTTCTCCAGAGACTTCTCCAGATTAGCCTACGTTGGAAGAGACCAAAGTTTCAAGACCCACTCTGGCAACTATTAACTGAAGACAATGACTTGGCCACTCGCTGCCGAAGATGCTAAGTCTGAGACAGTGATCGACACGCAGGGTGAGTATCCCGCTGATGATGCTGAGTTTGCTGGTCTTTACGGCTACAATCTCACCTATACTCATGCAGGTTTCTTGAACGACTCCAACCGCTACTATTTGATTAGTTCGGAGATGAAGGGACAGGAGCGTATCTATATCGCTGATGTCGAATCAAAGCAAGTCAAGATGCTCCGACTTGCCGATAGCGATAAAACAAGCAGAGTAGGCAACTACACCCTGTTGAGAAAATTCAAAGACCTAGTTCTCTTGAAATACAGTGAGCTGAATGTGGCCCCCCAGATCCACGCAGTCCGCTTCCAAAACACTGCCACTGCCCAAAATTTGGATGAGCTTTTGGCAAAGGAAAACTTAAACTTCAGTTTGATTGAGAAGCTAGACCTCGAGGCCGACAAAAGTGAGTTTGGCGAATTCTTCAGCGAGGGAGTCAAGAGTTACAAGCAGGACTTCATCAAGTTGGAAAACGGTGCGGAAGCTTACTTCCAGCGCAGAGGCGACTTAGACCCCGAGAAGAAACACCCCATGATTGTTCTCATCCACGGCGGCCCCTTCAGTTCTGCCCCTCACTCCGCGTTCCTCATCATGAGAAACTTCCTTCTCCTCCAAGGATACACTCTCTTGGTTTTAAACTATAGAGGATCTATTGGCTTCGGCGAGAACACCATGAACACCCTTTTGGGCACAATCGGCTAAAATGATGTTGAGGATTGTGGCGACTTGTCGCTTCTCGCCATGGAGAAGTTCAAGGACATTGTGGACCCCAAGAGAGTCGGAGTGTTTGGCGGAAGTCACGGCGGCTACATGACCGGCTGGTTGATCGGTCACCCCAAATACTGCAACTTGTGGAGTGCCGCTGCTCTCTGGAACCCAGTGCTCAACATGGAGTACATGGTGGTCGCTACGGACATTCCTGACTGGATCTACGCGTGCAACAAGAACGAGGAGATGCGCTGGGAAGGTGTACACACCGCTGAGGAAGCCGCTCTCTTCTACTCCAGATCTCCTTAGAGCGTGCTTGGCAATGTCAAGACCCCTGCCATGTTCCTGATCGGAGACGCCGACCTGCGCGTCCCCCCTCACCAATCCTACTACTACTTCAACCAGCTCAAAGCCAGAGGTGTTGACTGCAAGCTTTACAACTATCCTGGCAGTGGCCATGCTTTGCTTCCCACCGAGCACGGAATTGACGCAAACATGAACATCAGTTTGTGGATGGACAAGTACTTGATGGAGCCCTATGCTGAGCCAGTGACTGCCGCAGCTGCTGAATTTGAGTGAGACCGAGGATGGATTAAAAGGACTTAATAATTGATTTATTTTAACTTTTCAATTAAAACTATAAAAATGAGTTTAAGTCGCAGTAGCTCGAGACATGTCAGGGCTTATCAGCAGAAGCATTTTGAAGGAATGGTCGAAAGTGGAGTGCCATCTGCGAGGCAAGGCAGCTATCCATATCAGACTAGTGGATACGATTCGGACTGCTCCGACGAGCTACACTCTCCCAGCATTCTTTCCTTACTCAGAGTCATCAAGAAAAGGTAGGTATTTCTATTGTGTAAAAAGCTAAAGCTAATTGTCGAGTTTTATTTTCTGTTCCAGGCTACTTTTCTGCGACCGTGAACGGGGCATTTGCCGCAGAAACAAGCATTATTCTGATGAAAAGTTTGACATGGATTACATGAAGTGGAAAGAAGCTCAACAGAAGAAGAGAGGGTAAGTGGGACTTGAAGCTAGCGCAAAGATCGAAGCAGGGGAAAACAGGATGGCAGATGTAATTAAAAGCACACTTGGACTTGTTGAGAGGTTCACAAAGAAGAAATAGTCAAGTGGTAAGGCATCTGTCCACAGAAGATAAACTAAGAGCAGCGGATAGCGCAAAGAACTTCCCCATTAGTAGTCATATGAATTCGAAGTCGATGTCGTGCTCGATGATGACGTCTCTTAACTTGAGCAGGACGACGAGTTGTTGGAAACAAAAGTGGTTCATGATGACGTGCCTCAACCCCAGCCTTTGAGCGTTCATCGAGAAGCTCCAGAAATTGAAATGGCTTGTGACAACGCGAATGAAGCAGACAAACATGATGTGAATATGGAGGTCGATTGGGTGGTGCCCGCATCTCCACCTCAGTCGAAAACTGACATGGATGACCACCTGTAGACGTCTGCGTCGTCGCAGTCGAACGACCGATACAACCAGAATGACGACCAGAGTCAGAGCTTGTAACTCTAGACAGCTCATGCAGGATAGTCTACAACTTCATCTCCACGAAGGTCTCCAAACAAAAGTGTCCCCAGGAGCCCAGTAAGCTACAGCAATTCGATTAACTTCATGGAGATCCCCCACATCCTGAACACCTACAGAAGAGCTTTGATTTCATTGGTAGTGACCCTTGTCGTGGGCTACTACGCTTTCCTGGTCGTGACGAGCATCCACAACGATGTGAAATCGAAGTTCGAGACAGAACTGCAGCGTTAAGAGACCCAGATCAGTCGTTGCAGAGAAGAGTACTTGAGGAACAGGTGCCAGCCAGACCACCGCGTCGAAGCGTTGTAAGACTACTGTGAACAGAGGGAAATCTGCATGAACACGCCGCTTGATGCCGGAGTAAAAGCTACCAGCACTGTAATGGCTCTTATTGCAGAAATTCTGAACGACTTCTCAAGCAGATTGACATACAGTTCACTTTTGCTTCTGAGTCTTCTCGTCTTAAGTTTGCTGACCTTCATGAAATACCTCGGCAGTGGAAGAACAGAAGTCAAGAACATCAACCTGACGATTCCTGTCGACCCCTCGCCTCGAAAAGCCAATGTGGCGACCTTTGACTAGACCCACTCCGGCGAACTCGACATAAGACATTAACAGTAACCACGTCAAGACTTCACGATCAAAGTTCAGTGAGAGCTCGTACCCCTTTTCCTCGAACTCTGCCTAAGTCAAGTCACCTTTAATTAAGTTTTGTGTATGAAGTAGTTTTAATTTGTTTCTCTGATCTAATCTTTGATTAAACCAATTGAAATAATGATTCAAAAACGTTAAGTTTACAAGTTCTTAATCTACTTATAAGACACAAAGTGTTAATCTATTAGACATCACAAGCTACGAAATTCTCCACGAGTGTCTGTCAGGTTCTGCGCGCGTCCTTCATTTCAGCTGCTGGCAGTCTCTCCCAAATCCAGCAACCGTCGAAGGGCAACAGCGTGTTCACTCGAACTCCTCACCAGGGATGTAGTACATCGGCAAGTGGTTCATGTTGGTCTTGATGAACTCGAGGGTCTCTTCCTCGATCATCTTGACGGTCTTGGGGTCCATCATCTTTCTGAACTGATCGATGTTCTCGCGAGTGAGTCCCTGTCCGTGCTTCGTCTTGTCGAAGGCTTGGCCGAGGATGACCTGCACGTCGGCAAGACCCTGGATGCCCTGGCGCATGCGCAGGCAGAAGTCGCCGAACCACTCGTGGTAAAGCGCAATGGCCCAGTTTTCGCTCAGGAATTCGACCACGTTAGGGATGATTCCGGCATCGTAGCGCGAGGTCAACTGGTTCAGGTAGTTCTCGTGCAGGCCCACGAAACTCCAAAGACTCTGAAGGATGACCTCCTCGTCTCCCATGTAGGTGACAGAGTCGATCAGACCGATACTGTTGAAAGTGAACTTAATAAAGTGACCCTTGCCAGTGGTGCAGTCGAGGTTGTCGCACACCAGGTCAGCACGGTTCTTCGCTTCCTGGTTTCCGGCCTTCAACATCATGGGGTTCGTCGTCTTGATGTGATAGTAGATGATGTTGTTTGGCAAGACACTGCCTTGACCGGTGGGCAAGAAGAACAGAGGAAGTTCTTCGTCCATTTGGCTGGCCTCGTTATGAGGGTTCGTCTGTGGGTCGTAGATATCGAACACACTGCGGGCAAGTCTCGATCCCATCTCGCGACCGTTGTATCGGTCCATGCGGAGGGAGCGGCCCTGGGCAAGAGCCTTGTATCTGTTGGAGAACTCGCAAAGACTTCCAGCAGCGAAAATGGAGGGGTCAGTGGTCTGGAAGTTCCTGTCGACGATCAAACGACCGTTGTAGACGAGTCCGTTATCGTGGATACTCTTGAAAACATCCTGGTCGACGTCTCTGTGGCCTGCACTGACCAGCACCTTGCAGTAGACCTCAAGTTCGTTCTTCTTAATCTTACGCTTCTTCTCGTGCCCGCTGTGTTCGCCGTCCATCTGCGACCTGTCTTCCAAATCAATGTTTGACTCGTCGCCTCCAGTCATCTGGCTTTCTCTCTCGCTCTGAGACTTTTCGTCGATTTCGATTTCGTCCTCCTCTTCCTCTTCTTCTTTCATGTCCAGTCTTCTGAACAAAATTCTCTCAAGCTGAGCGTTATCATCATACTGCTGCTCAGGCTCAGACTCGGTAGAGGTGCCGAAGCCAGGCTGCTTGTTCGACTCGAGGCTCCTGTTGTCCTTGTCGGTGCCAATTTCGATAAGCTTGGCGTTTCTGATAATGGTGACGCCCTTCTCCTCAAGCATCTTTTGGATTTTCTCCTCGATGTGGGTGTCCTCGAAGGCGTTAGGGTAGATGATGGGCAAGTCTTCCTCAATCAGGGGGTCTCTCTCCTCGTTCACGTGGCACTCTTCGTCAGGGATCGCAAACGTAATGTTCTGGGGGCGAACTCCGCGGTCAAGCAGGCCTTGCACGAAGGCATATGTGTGGAGAGTTCTTCCGTAGATGACACAGTTGGTGGGTCTACGGCGGTCAGTGAGGGCCGTCATCAGCGAGCTCTCGCTCTTCAAGTACTCGTAGAGGTAGGGGTCGTCGATCGAAAGAAGACCCTTGCAGCGACGAATGCCCGCAGGAAGAGGCGCGATACCCCAAGACGCAAACTTGAGCGAGTTGAGGGTCTTGTCCTGAATACCCATAGCAAGGACCAAGGTGTCGTAGGGAACGACTCTACCGTCGTGCAAGATAATGTTTTTGTCTGAGCGATCGATATCGACCATGCGGGAGTCAAGCACCTAGACACGAGATTCAAGCATGAGCTTCTTGAGCTCCTCGGTGGTGTAACTGGTGGAGTACGCCTTGAGGTTGCTGTTCTTGTTAGGGATGTGATGATGGGGCAAGCCACCGGGGGCGATCAGCGTGATGTTCTTGAATTGGAGGTAACTGATCGAAAGCAGAGCCTCAATGAAGGAGATACCCGTGTCGGAAGCGCCGACAACAACTATTCTTGAGTTCTTGATGATCTTGGGCTCCGAAAGAAGTCTCTTCGTGGTGAAGCAGAGGGCGAAGGGTGATTCCTTCTCATCGAGGTGATCTCTCTCTACTCCATCTATGGCAATAGTGCCGGAATCTTCCTCTTCGTCTTGCTGGTTCGCCTCCTTGCTGTACCGCTCGTGGTCCCACTTCCTGTCCAAGAAATGAGGGAAACGTCTGGAGCGAATGTGCACAAGCTCGTGGAAGACAGTTGGAATGATGGTTGCGTTCTGGACCTCGAAGTAGAGGCAAGTCTTTCCTGAGAGTCTGAGCAATTCCTTGAGCAAGTGTCTGGCCGATTTCTCGAAAATAGGGTTGATGATCGAGAAGACGAGTCTTGCGTGTCCCTTGCGCTCATGCTCGGCCATCAGCACCTGATCCTGAATATGGAAATGACTCTTGTAATAGTCCAGGTTGACGTCCTTCGAAATCAGGAAAGTCGCGACTACGATGGAGTCAACACGAGCGGAGAAAGCGAGCCAGGGGGAGTCGGGGTTCTGGGTTGACTCAGTAATGTCCTTGACAACCTGCTCAGATCTCTCGTCGTTCTCGCCAGCCGAAGCGAGCAGCTCCCTAACACCGGTCATGTCTTCCGTCAAGGTCCTCGTCATGAAAATGTCCTGCTCAAGCAAGTAGTCTCTGTGGATGATGTAGAGCACGTGCGAGAAAGTGTTCTCTGCCTTCTTCTCAACAAGACAGAACTTGTTCAAAAGGGCGTTCTCAGCGATGGTGTGAGGCTGTGTCACGATGAGGTAGTCGCGGTCGGGGAACAGGTCGAATGCGTACTTCAAGAAGTCTTTAGAGCGACTGTCGAAGGCAGACTCCATACAGAAGAGAGTGATCGCGAATGCATTCTTGGCACTTTCAGGAGGGTCTGGGATTGAAGTTACGTCGTTGATCTGCTCGCAGATGGCTTGGATGTTGTAGTCGCCCGAGTAAGTGCGCTGGTCCTCAAGGGGAGGCAGTGGGACAAGCTCCTTGACGTAAGGCTTGCCGGCGTTGATAAGGGCATCATCCTCCTCGGAGAAGTCACTGAAGGTTGTGATCTGCAAGTCGCTGAGCATGCGGTCGTACTCAGTCATTCTTTCGAGGGAGACGAGCAGGTCGCGGATGCTCGTTTCGCGTAAGATGACCTTGACGGGCTTCTGGGGCTTCAAAATCTTTTGGAGCTCAAGCTTCTTGCGCTCTTCTCCCTCCTATTCCTGTCGCCTCTTCTCTTCTTCGTCTTTCGAGAGCTGCTTCTGTTTCTTCATGGTCTCCTTAGTGTCAAGAGGCTTTTCTTTGGTGGTCTGCTCCATCTTCTCAAGAACAGCTCTGGCCTTTCTCTGCTCATCCGTCTCAGGAGGCTCACGCTCTCCCCAGTTGTCCTCCATCTCGATATCGCCGAAGCAGATCAAAATCGAGCCGAGACTCTCAACCACGTGTCCCTCCATGTCGATTTCGACTTCCTTGAGTTTCTTGGCCAACTCGTGGATGTCAACGCACTTTTTGAATGAGAGTTCATCGAAGGTGTCCTTAAAGACAGAGCGTACGTTGGTTCCCTTGCGGATAAACTCAGCGCGGATCTAGGATCTGGTCTCGCTGCCGCAGTCGAGGAACTTCTTGAGAGTTTTCTGGATGGGCGCCAGATCGAAGTGAGTGGGCTTGACTTCCTCCTTGTCCTTGTTGAGACCCTTCTTCTCTCTGAAGGCGGCCATCTTGGCGTTCATGCCAGGGTTTGTCTTCTTCGCTTTCTTGGCCTTCTTGCTACGCTGGTTCTTCGCGTCGTCCTTGTTTTTGCCCCAGTCAGGGAAATGGCCCACACCGTCAAGGTAACCGACGGGAAGACCGAAAATTTCGAGAGTTGTGATCAAGAAATCGAGCTTGCTCTGGATGTTGCACTGCAGCTCGAGATCGTCAGTTTCAAGCTCCAAGAAGTAATCTGAAGGCTGGTAGATGTCGAAAAGTCCGAGCCAAGAGTCGAAAATGGTCATGATGGCGAGCTCCTTGGTCAAAGTCTTTGACTCCTCCTCGTTGTTGAGGCGTTCCTCCAAGTCTTTGAAAATCTACTCCCTGTTCTAGGCGAGGTGCTCCTGCAGACTCATACGTTGCGAAATGATGTTGCACTTCATGGTCTCCTCCTTGAGCTTGCGCATCTTTGCGATTTGTTGGTTGTCGGCCTCACGCTGCATGTGGGCACGAAGGAGCTCACGGCGGGCTCTGATCGCATCCATGTAGTCAGGCTTCAGCAGGTTGTCGAAGGAATCGAGCTCGAAGCACTTGTGAAGGAGCTTAACGTCAACCTCTTTGGTAAGGCCCATCAGACCAACGGCCTTGTCCTTGACCTGAGCCACGAGTGCCTTGTTTTCGGCGTTTTGAGCGGCGATGAGCTCAGCGATGAAATATTCACCGTAAGCTTCGGTGATGGTCTCCGACTGGGAGTTGAAGACGTCAGCCAAGTCATCATGATCCTCTTGATGGGCAAGTCTCACTTCAATGAAAGGCAAGACGTGTGTGCGTGAGGAGAAGAAAACCTGCGAGTCTCTGTGGATGCCACGCACTCCCTGGAGTACGGCCTTTTGCTTCAAAGGCAAGTGCTCAAAGTAGGCAGAGAGCGGCTCGAAGCAATGTCTAATGTCATCTTCGTCAGCGTCTCCTCCTAAATTTGAAAAAGCAGGTTTAGAATTAGTCGGTTATAAATCGCGGATCACGAAGGTAGGGGGCGCAAAAGGAAGCGTTATAATAATTTAAATATTCGGAGTGAGTGCGGCGAGAGGGGCGGGCCCCGTACTTACTGACAAGGAAGAGGATGCCGATCTGGTCGGGAAGCGAAGTGTACACGGTCTGGAGGACCTGTCTAAAAGCGTGATGTTGATTCTGGTAGTCAATCGAGCCGCCTGCAATGAAGTAGGTCAGCCACAGGGTGTTGAAGGCCGAGAATTCATCGACCTGGTAAGCCTTCTTAAACCAGTCCTCCCAAAAATTGAAGTGCTTGTCGTCGGTCATGCCTCGCATGCCCTGGTAAAAAAACACGCAGCGTTAGAACACCAGAGACCACATAAACGGATTTGCAGACCCAGCTCACCACGCCGAAGACGAGTCCTCAGCGAGCCAGTCCAGACACCGTAAGTACACTTACCTGGGGGTAGTCCTCGAAGGCGGCGAAAGCGACGACCTGTCCGTCGCGGTCGATCACGGTAATGGCCAGATAGGCAGTTTCGATTAGTTTGAGAATTTTTGGATAGGAGTAGACGCGGTCGTATATGCCGTCTTCTCCCTGCATTACTAAGTTGATGATTGCGTCACAGTCGTCCGGATCTGCGCGCCTCAAGACGATGCTTTCATAGTCAAAGTCGTTTTGTTCCCCAATATCCTAAGTTCCTTCCATCTCTTTCTCTTTCTTTTACTTAGCACCTTAAAATTAAATAAAAAGATTTGGAAGTTCCCCCACCTTCTCCCATTCTTATTAACCAATACACTCAAACCCGCCCAAACAACACAGGGCGCCACCCAACTTCAACCCATTCAAATTAATTCAAATTTTTCATCTCACCTGTGCACTCACACGGGGTTTTGGGGTTTTGGGGTTTTGGGGTTTTGGGGTTTTGGGG